>R23__coassemble_935_pt1 | contig 16128 bp, 18 predicted proteins | sample R23__metabat2_high_PE_023 | metagenome-assembled genome bin R23
ATACTAGCAAAAACCTTTTTTATTTCATTGTCTGCTTGACGGGTAGCAGTTCAGAGTGTATCAGCAGGGGGCTTTTTTGTCCTCCGCCGGCCGCTTGCGGAAACGGTCCGGCGGATCTCAGGATCATTTCAGGACCGGCTTCTTTCCGCTGTGCATGATGTCCTCTTTCGGCGGCAGCTTGAGATAGAGCCACAGGCCGTAGACCGAGGACGCCAGGCAGAACAGACCGGTGAGATAGTACCAGGGATTTGCCGCCAGGGAGAAGAACTCGGGCTTCACCGCCAGCCACATGTTCGCCCAGGGATTGAAGGAGACCAGCACCACGCAGATGAAGGTAACGGACAGCGCCAGGCAGTTCCCGGACCGGTATCCGCGCCGGCGCATCTCCCAGACGGGAACGGTGGTGACCAGGACCTGCGTGAAGATCCAGAACTTCCACATGGTCTCGTCGTGCCATTCAAAGCGCAGGAAATTGAGACAGAGATAGAAGAACAGCGTCATGCAGACGATCTCGAAGATCATCGTTTTCCGGGAGGTACCGGGCTTCCAGATCACAGAACGCTCATACTGCACCGCCCGTACCAGGCAGTAGGTCTCCATCACGACCCAGACCGCCTCTCCGATGGAGAGCAGCAGGAACAGCAGAAAATGATCGTATACGTTCCATGCGTGGAAGAACACCCATATGCCCATGAAGTCCGCCGCCCAGTAGAAGCAGTGAAGCCAGAGCGGATAGCACTGAATGTGTTCGTTCTCGGTCATGATGATGGGGAAAATGTAGACCAGCAGGCCGAAAACAACGGCAAGTCCCACGGCGATCCACGCTCCGACCCAGCCGGGTGCACCGGCGGAAAGGTGGTCTACGAAGTCCTGCCCGGTGACGTCCACAAACGTTCCGTCCGCCCACTGGGGGTATCCATAGGTCAGCATTTGAAAGAGGTTCATGGAAATTCTCCTTTTCCTTTGAATTTTTTCTGGATTCATGATACTCGCCGGAAGACGGCGTTTGCAATTCCCAGTTTTCCGAAATGTGAGGAATATTCCACAGAAATCTTTATTTTTGAGGATTAAAGTGGTAGATTGGATACGATCAACCCAAGCAAAGGAGTGTCGACCATGGATCGCAGAGTTGCCAGGACCAGAAGGAATATCTTCTATGCGTTCTTCCGTCTGGTGCAGACGAAGCCCATCGATGAGATCACCGTCTCGGAGCTGGCGCGGCACGCAGACATCGACCGCAAGACCTTTTATCTTCATTTTCAGACGGTCCGGGATGTCTATCAGGAATTTGTGCAGACGATCTACGCGCAGGTCTCGGAGATCCTCACGCAGTCGGAACGGAGAGGTCTGGAGCACCAGGCACGCATCGACTCCGGTGAGATCCTGGAGCGGGCGGCGGATGTGGCTCCCTTTGATTTCGTCTGGTTCTACGATTCCCTCAACCGGATCATGGTGGAGAATCTTGCTTTCTTTGAAAAGCTTTCCAAGGATACGACCTTCATGTTCCTGAAAAATGATTTCAAAAACGTACTGAAACAGGCGATCCTGGACCATTACGGCGATGGGAAGGGCGGCTCCGGAGACTATCAGCGGAGCCTGTATGCGGAATTCATTGCCGCCGGAGCCATCAGTCTCTGGACGGACTGGCTGCAGAACAAGCAGGTACCGCTGGACCGGTTCCGCGACAGTGCCATCGGAGTCCTGCGGGAAGCGTGGAATCTGAAAGGACAGCATTGAAAAGGATCCCTGCGGAGACTCCGCAGGGATCCTTTTTGTCCTCCGTCGGCCCTTTGAGGAAAGGATCCTTTTCCGTTGTGCGGGAAGGAATCAGTCCATTCCGTTCCAGGGGTGCTCCTCCATCCACTGCAGCAGGAACCGCTTAAAGTCCCTGCCCGCACCGGTGGAGTTTCCGTCCGTCCGCTCCGCCAGATAGATGTACTGGCCGAACTGCCGGTCCATGTACCGGACCACGGTATCGCCGCCCCGGTGATCCCGGGCGGAAAAATCATAGGTCACCGCCAGCATGTCCTGCCGCTCCACCAGCTCCATCAGCAGTTCCTCATCGGCGGTCTCCACGGGAATGGACACCTCCACGTCCTGCGCCAGCAGCAGGCTCTCCACGCTCTTGCGGAAGCAGTGGTACGCTCTTCCCTTTCCGATCATCCGCTGTCCCTGCATGTCCTGAGGGACGATGATCTCCTTCGACGCCAGCGGATGGTCCCGGCGCATGCGTACGCAGAACCGGGAGTAGAACAGTTTCTCCCCGGTAAAGCGGTTCTCATCCATGGGACCGTTGACGAGAGCAAAATCGCACCACCCCCGGTCCAGTGCCTCCCAGGCGGCGGTGTCCGTGGTGTCCACCACGGAGAGGGTCACGTGGGGAAATGCCTCATGAAAGGCCTCCACGAAATCCACACCCAGGAACCCCAGGATGTGGTCCAGGGAATACACCGTCACCACAGATCGGTTCTGGGCCGCCAGGGTGTGGATCCCCTCGATGCTGTCATAGCCGTCCAGGATGGTCCGGACATGGGGGATGAGGCTCGTGGCGAAGTCCGTGGGCTCCAGACCCCTGTTGGAACGCCGGAACAGGGGCTGTCCCAGTTCCTCCTCCAGGGTCCGCAGCACCCGGCTGAGTCCCTGATGGGAGATGTACAGGGCATCCGCCGCAGCCTGAATGTTGCAGGTGCGGTAGGCCTCCATGAAATACAGCAGCTGTTTGCGGTTCATATTCATCCCTCCCGGTATGGATACTTGAATTTTACCGCAACATTTCTGTTGCGGCAAGTGCGGTTTTACTGCTTTCCGGCACGGATCATCTTTGTTAAAATACAGACAAAGAAGGACGATCAGCTTCTATCGAATAACGGAGGAAAAGAACATGAAATTTCAGCAGATCCGCAGCGCCACCATCAAGATCACCTACGCCGGCAGGACCTTTCTCATCGACCCGTGGCTGGCGCCGCGTTTCACCAGCGGGTGCCTTGCCATGATCCCCATGATGTGTGCCATGAACCGCGGCGGCGATCCGCGCAAAAAGTACGTCTTCGACGAGTGCTCCACCTGGGAAGCCGTGAAACCGAAGCACAAGTGGCTCCCGTGCCCGCTCCATTCCCTGCCCATGTCCGTCCGGGAAGTCAACGAGGGCGTGGACGCCTACATCTGCACTCACGTGCATCTGGACCACATCGGTCTCGCTCCCAACGGCAAGGCCTGCCAGGGGCTGGACAGGAAGCGCCCCATCTACGCCATCAACCGGCAGGACGCGGACTATCTGGAGTTCTCCGGGATGAAGGACGTCCGGGTGGTGGAGGATCGGATCACATGGGGAGATGCGGAGATCATCAAGGTCAACGCCGTCCACGGCACAAAGGTCCCGTGCTGTGACGCCGCCGGATTCGTCTTCCGCAGCCCCGGCGAAAAGACCCTCTACGTCTGCGGCGCCACGGTCTGGTGTGACGATGTGGCGGAGACCATCCGAAAATATCATCCCGATGTGATCATCACGAACAACTGCGCTGCCATGCTGGTGAAAAACGGCCGTCTGATCATGGACGACAACGACCTTGCGCAGGTCTGCGCCGCGGCGCCGGAAGCCGTGGTCATCGCCAGCCACATGGACAACGTGCCGCACGCGACGCTGACCCGGAAGACCCTGTCCAGGAAACTGAAGAAAAAGGGCATCCGCGATCGCGTCCGCATCCCCGAAGACGGCGAGTGCTACACCATCTGAAATAATCTGGGAGCGCCGGCTTTCTGCCTCGCGCCGGTCCTCCCCTTTTCTCCTCAAAAAAGCTCCCCTGGAATCCAGGGGAGCTTTGCTTTATTGGGAGATCATTTCGTGTAATTTGTCATGATCTGTGCCACTTCCGCCCGGGTGGCGACGGCTTTCGGTGCGATCCGGTTTCCGTCCCGTCCCGCGATGAGGCCTGCGGCCACGCCCCAGCCCACGGCGTCCAGTGCCCATCCGCTGATCTCTTCCCGGTCGGCAAAGCCCTTCAGGTCTCCCCGCCGGGCATCGTTCCTGCCGCCGTCCGCTTTCAGGATGGTGATGAGCTGTTCTCTCGTCACGGGCTCCTCCGGCCGGAAGGAGCGGTCGGGATATCCTCCCGCGACCCCTTCGGCCCGGGCCCAGTTTACCGCGTCCTCATACCACGCCCCGGAAGGGATATCCGTAAATCCGGAAGCTGCCGCTCCGGCGGGTTTGCCCGCCCGGGCATAGAGGATCTGCACGATCATGGCGCGGGTGGCGGTCCCCTGGGGATCGAAGCGGTCTCCGCGGATCCCGGTCATGAGGCCTTTCTCATAGGCGTTTTTCACCGCGTCCGCGTACCAGGCGGTGCTTTTCACGTCACGGAACGGTGCCACGAAGGACTCCGTTTCCGGACCGCCCTTCTGCTGGCTTGTGAGATACTCCTCCGGAAGGGTGCGCAGCCACGCAAGCTCGATCTCCGTAAAGTGGGCATTGAGGATGGTCACGATATTGCCCAGCAGGGTCAGGACGATGTCCGCGTCGGTGCGGATCAGCTTCACCACCAGCGGGATCATGTTCCGCAGCAGCGCCTTCACCTCATCCAGGGTGTATCCGGCGATGCCGCTGCTCTTCAGGCTGTTGAAAAACACGTTCCCCAGGGCATCCAGCAGCGGTTCCTCCCCGGCCAGTCCCGCCTGCACGATGGGCACGGCGTTGGCGGCAAGGTCTCTTCCCAGGGTCTGGAGGGCCTGGCCCCATTCCGGACCGCTGTTTCCCAGGATGGTGCCCAGCAGTTCCTCGATGTCCGCCATGTACGGTGCGAAGTCGGCCCGGGTGGGGACCACCTTCTTCAGCATCTCCACCAGCATGTCATAGTACTCCACCTGGGTGATCTTGTCCGGTCCCGCCGGCACGTTCCGGGCGGGATCCAGGCTGAGCATCTGGAAGGTGTCGATGAGATAGAGCGGTCCCAGCGGGATGGTGGCGAGCTCCCGGAACATCACGTCGCGGCGGGCGGCATAGTCCGGGTCGGTGTGGGCCGCGGGAAGGAGGATGTCCTCGCCGAAATGGTCCATGCCCCAGAAATCCATGGGGACGTATCCCACGATGTCCGCGGGATTGTAGAAGTTATGGATGTTGTTGAAGATCCTGTCATGGCAGTCGGCGGCCGACGAGCCTTCGGGGGATTCGAACACATAGACGAACATGTTCTCCCGGGGCAGGGTCACATCGCCCAGATCGTAGCCCCGGTCCAGGTCTCCCGCCGCCAGATTGGCGGAGATGGCGGAACGGCTGTAGCCCACCATCCAGATGCGGATCTCGCCGGTGATCCTCTGATCGGCGATGTACTGTTTCGTAAAGTCCAGGATCTGATCGGCGCAGAGGCGGAATCCCTTCCAGTCCCCTTCCGTGCCGCCGTTGACATTGCCGGCCCATTCCTTCAGATAGTTGTGGCCCCGGGTCCCCACCGCGAGGAGGGTGGAGCCGTCGGACAGCTTCTTATGGGCACAGCCCACGGCCATGGAATCGAATTCCGACTGATTTTTGAAATAATAGTTGCAGTCGTATCCTTCGAACCCGCATTTGGTGAGGAACTCCTTCTGATTCTCGTATCCGCGGTCCTCCGGCACGAAGGCCTTGCCGAAGGAGGCCTGGGTGAAGTTCAGCGAGATCAGGGCCAGATCCTTTGTGATGTCGTATCCGTTTCCCAGGAACCAGTCATCGCAGTAGGTGAAGGTCTCCGTCTGGTTGTCCAGGACCCCCAGGATCCCCAGGGTGGGAAAATACGTATAGCTGCCGCGGATCTCGTGCCGGTTGTCTGCTGCAAAGGCAGAGGGAACGAGGGCGGTCAGAAAAGACAGGATCAGCAGGAAGCTGATGACGGATTTCTTTTTCATCTCCATTCTCTCTTTCTCCGGTGGTTTTTCTTATGGTTTTATCATACATGAGTTTTGAGATAAAAGCACCCATTTTCTCCCAATGTCCGGGAAAACCGGCCCGTCCGGCACTGTTCCCGCCGCAATGCGGGGGGGTTCTCTTCCCTCTTTCGTTGACACCGGCAGAAAATATTGGTAAAGTATTAACAGGTCTAAAACACCGGCCCCACACGCCGGCGAAATCATTATAAAAAGGGGTAACATCATGGCAATCAAACATTTTGAACATCCTTGCACCGTTCATTTTATGGGTTCTCATCCCGGTACCTTCAACATCGACCGCGATGACGAAGCCATGACCATCAAGGGCGAAGCGATCGTCAAGATCATCAAGAACATCCACTATCCGTTCGAGACCGGCACCTATGAGCCGCACGAGGACGGCAGCGTCCACTACAACGCCAAGCTGAAGAGCGCCTTCGGCAACGGCACGCTGGACGCCGACTTCGATATCGACAAGGACGGCAACATCTCCGGCGGTGCCAAAGGCATCCTGACCTGGGACGGCAAAGCCACCAACTGGCAGTAAGATCACCGTACATCAAGCCCGCAGTCCGAAAGAAACTGCGGGCTTGTTCGTTCTCTTCCCCGCCATTGTCAGCGGGGATGCGGTATGATATATTCGGCTTAGAGAGACCGGCGGGACACCGGCCGTTGGCCGGGCGGTCCCAGCAACTTAAAAAAAGGAAGTAGCACCATGAAAACAACACGCATGATCAGCCTGCTGCTGGCGCTATGCTTCGTACTGCTGCTGGCCGGCTGCGGCGCCGCCCCGGACAAGACTCCGGCGGAGCCGGAAAAAACACCCGAAGACCTGGCGACGGAGACCGTGACCGGTCTGATGGACAGTCTCACGGCGGGACATCCTGCCGAAGCCGGGGAATTCTGCACCGAAGAGGTCCGGGAAGCGGGACTTTTTGATGAGTTCTTCGACCCGGAGGATCCGGAGAGCGCCTACGAGTATATGGGCATCTCCGAGGAAAACGGGATCTCCCCGGAGCTTCTCAATGAGGAGACGAAGGACAGTGTCATCCGTTTCATCGAGACCTACAACGACGCCATGTTCCAGGAGTATGAGCTGAAGGATCTCTCCGTGGACGGCGATACGGCGAAGGCCGCCGTGAACGTGACCTACGGCGTCGACCCGGAGAAGATGAGCGGCATGGATCCCTCGGAACTGGTCTCCGAGGAGGAGCAGGACGCCATCTTCGAGGAGCACAGCGAGGAGATCGAATCCGTCATGGCTTCCGACGGAGAGGAAGCGGCCATGGCCATCCTCTACAATGCCCTTCTGCCGGTGATGATGGATGCCATGGGCGAGTATCTCAAGTCCGTGGAGCCCAGTACGGAAGACTGGAACATCACCCTGGCAAAGACCGGAGGCGAGTGGAAGATCACCTCCATCCGGTCCGCCTGAAGCATCAACAATCGAATAGGACGCAGGAAGACCCGGTGCCGAGGCACCGGGTCTGTTTTCATGTCCGGTCAGAAGCGAAGACGGATCAGCGGATACTGAACGATGAATTCGATGTCCCGTTCGCCGCAGTAGCGGGCCACATGGTCCATGGCCCGGCGGGTGTTGTCCGCGATGCGGAGCATGTCCCGGATGGGCCGGTCCAGCGGCGAGAAGAAATTGTCCCAGTGAATGGGGACGACGGTGCGGGGCTGCACCTTGTCGATGGTCTCCCGGTAGAAGTTTTGGATCTTCTCCTCGGAGGCCTTTCCCATGGTGCCGATGCCCAGGAACAGCAGGTCCGCCCGGATGTCATCCAGCTGTCCCTCCAGATAGTTGAAGCTGGGCCGGATGAGGATGGTCTGCCCGCCGTGGCGGATGAGAAAATCGTAGGAGCCGCCCTCCTTGTAGTGCTTCTTCCGCGCCGGCTGCACCAGGGGCTCGTCGATGGTCTGCCCCAGGTCGTTGTTGATGATGGTGGGCTCGGAATGCACCGACGGGATCACCGTGACGGTGAAGTCCCCCCGGAGACGGGAGAAATCAAAGCGTTCCAGGATGGAATCCGCCATGGCGGTATCCGTCTCCATGGTCCCCATGACATATCTTAAAAAGGACGGGCGGGTGAAATGCCCGTCGAACATCAGGGCGTCCTTCCCGTCGTCAAACAGCAGGGTCGTCGTCCCGAAGAATGTTACATTCATCTCGTTTACCTCTCAGGTACGGTTGTGTTTCATCGATAGTTGATCAGGATCAGTCCCGCAAGACACACCAGCACGCCGGTGATCTTGTTCCAGGTCAGCGACTCATGATACATGAGATATCCCACCAGGAGCAGTCCCACCGCCAGCACGGCGCTCTGCACGATGTACCCGGTGCTCACCTGCCAGCCGGCCTTGTAGGCGTACAGCCAGCCGGCCTCCAGTCCCACGATCACCAGACCCAGGACGACGGATGCCCAGTTGAGCTTCCCGTACTCCCTCAGAAGGTTCGGATCGCCGCTCAGCAGATAATACAGCACGCCGGAGACCAGCGCGCCCACCAGATAGGTGGCGGTGAGGGATGCCAGAGGATGGATCCCGGAGGGAACGGATTTGGCGCAGATCTGATAGACGATATTGGAAACCACTACCAGCGCGATGGGCCAGAGATAGGCGATCATACTTATTCCTCCCTGTTTCCAAGGCCCGGGCCTCCGCGGTCCGGGCGGTCTGATGTGTCCATCTTAGCACAGGACAACGCATAAAAAAAGAAGTTCCGTCCGCCGTGTTCCGGCAGACAGAACTCATGATATTCGATTCTTATCGTTCCAGGCGCACCGTGACATCTTCCTGTCCCAGCAGGTCCTTCAGTTCCTCCCCGCTTCGGTCCGTGATATGGCCCAGACGGGTATAGGACCAGGAGTTGGTGCCGTAGAATACCACCATCTGATCCCCGGAATACAGCATGATGTCTCCGGGCTGTGCCGTCGTCTGCGTATCCTGCCGCGGCAGAGCCCTTCCGATGGGTCCTACCTGCTCCCAGCCGCCGTAGCGTTCCATGGCAATCGCCACACCGCCCTGTGCGGTCATCTCCCGCAGAGTCTCAACGGCATCGTTGTCCTCCCAGACCACTGCCACTTCCGTGTCTCCGATAAACATTTTCATGGAAATCTCCTCCCCGCTGTTTTCCTGTTCCGTTTCCTGCGGGACGCTCTGGGTCCCGGTGTCCGCCGCGCTTCCGCATCCGGCAAGCATCATCAGGGCGAAGAGCGTAACACACCAGACGATCCTCTTCATTTCGCTCTCCCGCCTTCGATCCGGCGGATCACCTTCGCCGGCACGCCCGCCGCCACGGTGTCTGCCGGAACGTCTCTTGCCACCACGGCACCGGCGGCGATGACCGCGTTGTCTCCGATGGTCACACCCGGCAGGATGGTCACGTTGGCACCGATCCACACGTTCTTCCCGATGTGCACCGGACGGGGGATCAGATCCCGGCGCCGGGCCGGATCCAGTTCGTGGTTCAGGGTGGCGATGGTGCAGTGATGGCCCAGCAGCGCGCTGTCCCCGATAAAGATGCCGCCCTGGTCCTGCATGGTGCAGCCCGTATTGACGAACACGCCCCGTCCCACATGGATGTTCCTGCCGCAGTCGGTGTAAAAGGGCGGTACCAGCCCCAGGGTGGGGTCCGCCGGCGAGTCCGTCAGCCGGGAGAACAGTTCCTGCAGCTCGTCCGGCGTATGATAGCTGCCGTTCATCTCCGCCGTGATCTTCAGCGCCTCCTGCATGTATTCGTCAAATTTCTTCTGTACCTCCGAGCCGAAGACCACCGTCTCTCCGGCGGCGCACCGGTCCCGGAATTCCTGTACCGTCATGGTTTTTTCCTTTCTCACAGTTCCCGGCCGAACCGGGCCGCTTCCTCCAGTTTGTCATTCAGGTCGTCGGAGGAGCAGACCGTAAACACACCTTTGTCCTCCAGTTCCAGATAGCCCACGAAATCCCCGTAGAAGGAATACAGGGCGCCGTCGTAGATGTCCGCATCTCCGGAGGCCAGAAAGATGGCCGCCGCCCGCAGATGCTCCGGGCGGTCCGGATAGGCCGCGGAATAGAACCGGTCGATGGCGCATTTGAGCTGTCCGGACATGTTGTGGTAGTAGATGGGAGAGGCCAGCACCAGCAGTTCCGCCTCCTTCAGGGCATTGTAGATCTGCTGCATGTCGTCGTTCTGGATGCACCGGCCATTCCCCCGGGTGTGGCAGTACTCGCAGGCACGGCAGCCGTGGATCTCCATACTGCACACATCAAAGACGGTGACTCTGTGCCCGGCCTGCTCCGCGCCGCTTCGGAAGGCGGAAACCATCTGCCGTGACAGTCCCCTGGGGCGGGGACTTCCGCTTAATACGAGAATGTTCATATCGCTTCAGATGCCCTCCCTCTTACAGGGAGGGCATCGTCTCCTTTTTTTGGATTCTTATTTCAGATACCGGCGGAAGAACTCCTCCAGCCTGTCGAAGGGGATGATGTTCTTCCGGTCGTACAGATCCGTGTGGACCGCTCCCGGAATGATCATCAGTTCCTTGTTGTCGGTATACCTGCTGTTCTCCGTCATGGCGGCATAGGCATCCCGGCTGAAGTAGCAGGAGTGGGCCTTGTCGCCGTGGACCAGGAGGACCGCGTTGCGGATCTCACGGGTGTAGGTCAGCTGGGGCATGTTCATGAAGGACATGCATCCGATCTTGTTCCAGCCGCCGTTGGAGTTCAGGGACCGGGGGTGGTAGCCCCGCTCGGTCTTATAGTAGGCGTAATAGTCTTTCACAAAGAAGGGCGCGTCCTCCGGCAGAGGATCCACCACGCCGCCCCCCAGCTCGTAGGAGCCGGCTTTGTAGTCCGCAAGGCGCTGTGCGTTGAGGGCTTCCCGTGCGGCGTACCGCGCATCCTCGTCCATGGAATCGAAGTATCCGTTGGCGTTGACGCGGCTCATATCGTACATGGTCATGGAGGCGGTGGCCTTGACGCGGGTGTCGATGGCCGCGGTGTTGAGGCTCAGCCCGCCCCAGCCGCAGATGCCGATGATGCCCACACGGTCCGGGTCCACGCGCTCATGCAGGGAAAGGAAATCCACTGCTGCCTGGAAATCCTCCGTGTTGATATCCGGGGAGGCCATATACCGGGGCGCGCCGCCGCTCTCACCGGTGAAGGAGGGATCGAAGGCCAGTGTGAGAAATCCCCGTTCCGCCATCTCCTGGGCATACAGTCCGGAACACTGCTCCTTCACGGCGCCGAAAGGTCCGCACACCGCGATGGCGGGAAGCTTTCCCTCCGCCTGTTTCGGCGTATACAGATCCCCGACCAGTGTGATGCCGTACCGGTTGATGAAGGTCACCTTCCGGTGATCCACCCGTTCGCTTTTCGGGAAGGTCTTGTCCCATTCCTGTGTCAGTTTCAGTTCTTCCGTTTTCATCATGATCATATTCCTCCCGTTATTATACTCGTTCCGTTTTCCGGATCAGAAGATCCAGACGATCCAGCCGTCGCTGCTGCTCGTGGATCTCCTCCATCTGCCGGCAGCGTACCATGCGCAGTTTCCGGTGCAGCGCCGCCGTGTCTCCCTCTTTTGAGATGCGGCACAGCTGTTCCGCTTCCTCGGGCGTGCATCCGGCATCCCGGAACTGGATTCTCTGTTGTTCTCCGGCCATACCGCCGCCCCCTTTGTCTGGTCTGATCCCATAGTACCCCCTTGCTTCTCTTCGCGCTAATGGTTATAATTTATATCATGATATTAATTTTATGAATATCAGGAGGAATCACCATGGAGATCCGGACTCTGCGATATTTTCTGGCGGTGGCACGGGAGGAGAACATGACCCGGGCCGCCCAGATCCTGCATGTGACACAGCCCACACTGTCCAAGGCGCTGCGCTCTCTGGAGGAGGAACTGGGAAAGAAACTGTTTACCCGTCAGTCCTTTTCCATCCGGCTGACGGAGGAGGGCGTCCTGCTGCGGGACCGCGCGGCGGATCTCATCGGCATGGCGGACCGCATCACCACCGAGTTCGTCTCCCTGGACGAGCTCACCGGCGGAGAACTGTATCTGGGTCTGGCGGAATCCTATCAGATCCGGTATCTGGCCCGGCAGGTGCGCCGGCTGAAGGAGCAGGTACCGGACCTGCACTGGCATCTCACCAGCGGTGACACGGAACAGATCATCGACAAGCTGGACAAGGGCCTGCTGGATTTCGTGGTGCTGGCGGAGAAGCCGGACCTCACCCGGTACAATGCCCTGCGGTTTCCGGAAGCGGATGTCTGGGGCCTGGTGGTGCCGGAGGAGGATCCGCTGGCGCGGAAGGAGCGCATCACCGTGGAGGACCTCTCCGCCCTTCCCCTGTTCTGCTCCGGGCAGGCGTGGCGGGAGGACATCCCCCGCTGGGCGGGAGACCGGATGGAGGATCTTCGTCTGGAGGGCTCTCTCCGCCTGTCCTACAACGGCGGTATCTTCGTGCGGGAAGGACTGGGATACCTTCTCACTTTCGACAAGCTGCTGGATACGTCTCCCGGCAGCGGGCTCGTCTTCCGTCCCCTGGATCCGCCTCTGGAGACGGAACTCTATCTTGTCTGGAAGAAATACCCGGTGTTCTCCCCCATCGCACAGCGGTTCCTGTCGGAACTGCAGACGGAATTCCTTCCCATCAACTGAAAAAACAGCCAGTCGAAAAATCGACTGGCTGTCATTGTTTCCTGTGGTTTCAGTAGCGGGAACCTGCAAAACAGAAGGGCAGCTCCATGCGGTGCGCTTCCAGCAGCTCCTGGTCTCTCAGGATCTCTTCGGTCTTTCCGTCTGCCACGATCCTGCCCTTATCCAGCAGGATGACACGCTCACAGGTGTCCAGAATCATGTCCAGATCGTGGGAGGTGATGAGACGGGTCTGCTCCATACCGCGGATGGTATCGATGACGGTACGGCGGTTGCAGGGGTCCAGCGCCGCGCTGGGCTCGTCCATGAGCACCGCCTCTGGTTCCATCACCAGGATGGTGGCGATGGCCGCCATGCGCTTTTCTCCGCCGGAGATGCGGTGATTGTGCCGGTATTTCAGTTCCGTCAGATTCAGCTGCTCCAGCACTTCGTCCACCTTCTTCTCCGCTTCCTCCCGGTCCATGCCGTAGTTCAGCGGGGCGAACATCATATCTTCCTCCACCGTTGGAAGAAAGAGCTGGTTGTCCGAGTTCTGCAGCACGAATCCCAGCTTGCGCCGGATGGTGGCGATATTCTCCTTGTTCATGTCCAGACCGTCCACCCGGACCGTTCCGGACTGGGGCGTCAGCAGTCCCAGCATCAGCTTCAGGATGGTGGATTTGCCTGCGCCGTTGGCTCCGATAAGCCCCACGGACTCTCCCTTATGGATGTGGAGAGACAGGTCCTGAAGGATGGGCCGTCCCGGTTCATAGGAGAAGGACACTTTATCCAGTTGGATCATTTTCTTTTCGATCATCATACTCACCTCACAACGTGACTGCCCAACCACTGGGCCACGTCCACATAGCGCACCAGAAGGAACACGCAGGTCCATCCGAGAGTGTACAGGGCGTCTTTCATCCGGAAGGGCTTCATCTCCACATAGTGGAAATGATCATGGTATCCCCGCAGCAGCATGCTGTTGTACAGTTCCTGTGCCCGGTCCATGGACCGGAGAAGGAGCTGTCCCAGGAAGGATCCCCAGGCGGAGATGTGGATCCCCTTCTGTCCCGGTGCCCGCAGATGATAGGCATCGGTCATGATGGCAAGCTCCTCCGTCATGACCCCCACATACCGGTAGGTCAGAAGAAGCAGGGTCACCAGCATTCCGGGCACATGCAGTTTCCGCAAAGCGGCGCACAGTGCGTCGATGGAGGTGGTGGCGATGAGAAGGAAGGATGCCATGAGGCAGAACACGCCTTTCAGCATCAGTGTCACCATGGAGATCACGCCCCCTGAGACAGGGACGTTCCCCAGCATCAGCATGGGAGCCCTGTCGAAGAAGGGATTGAACAGGCCCACCGCCATCACCAGCGGAAGGACGATGCGAAGCTTGTGGAAACAGGTCCGCACCGGGATCCCGGTAATGGAAAACAGCAGGATGGGCCACAGAACCATGATCATCAGTCCCGACAGATCGTACTTGTGGAAAGAGACCGTGATAAAGATATATATGATTGTCGTGAGCAGCTTGGCAAGAGGGCTGAGATGGTGGATGGGAGAATCTCCCGCGGCCAGATCGTCCATCTCATGCAGCTCATGCAGCGCTTTTTCCATTTTATTCATAGCTTATCTATTAAACCACACAAAAGAGACATCGTCCATAGCCGATGCCTCTTTCTGAAGAAGTGTGTGTATTGGAGTGAAAACTATTCTTTCTTTTTTCGGAAAAATCCTCCCAGGAAACAGATGAGCAGTGCCACCACCGCCACCAGAGCCGCGCCCACGATACCGGATACCGTCGTTCCCGCGGAGGAATCGGAGTTGGCAAAGCTGTAGTCCGGCAGGAAGGAAGTCTTCTCCTGAATGCTTTCTGCCTTGTCAGCGGCGCTGCTGGATACACCGAAGTTATCCTCATCCAGTCCCATGTTCTCGGCATATCCGGATTCCGCATTGCCGAAGAGGGCCCATTCCAGACCGTCGGGATTGGAACTTGCCAGCAGGCTCAGTCCGCCGCCCACTACCAGCGCCACGGCCGCCAGAACGGCGATCGTGGTCTTCAGGGAGTGTTTGGAGGGATCCCCGGTGGGCTGCACGTCACGGAGCAGTTCCGGTCGGGATTCCAGCACGAAGCACAGTACTGCCGCCGTGATCAGTCCTTCAATAAGGCCGATGGCCAGATGGATGGGCTGCATCAGGGAAACAAAGGCTCCGAAGGGAAGTTCGGTGATACCGGACAGAGACGTCTCCAGCACCACGGAGAATGCACCCAGCTGCAGGGTCACGATACATCCGATAAGGGACGCGCAGATAATACGGGCGCGCTGTGCACCTTTGCCCTCGCCGAACCAGCGGCTCCTCATAATGGGACGCCAGATGAGAAAATATCCCACGAAGCATCCGTAAAATGCCATATTCCAGATGTTGGCCCCCAGGGCCATCAGTCCCCCGTCCGCAAAGAAGAGGCATTGGATCGCCAGGATCACGATCATGGAAAGGAATCCGCCGTAGGGCCCGAGGAGCGCCGACAGCATCATGCCGCCGCACATATGGCCGGAAGAACCGGTCCCGGGAATGGTATAGTTGATCATCTGACCGGCAAAGACCAGAGCTGCCGTGACTGCCATGGTAGGCAGTTTCTGCGGCTCATCGTCCTTGCGGAGCTGATGAATGGAGACTCCGGCGGCTGCGCCGGATGCCACGTACATGGTGGCTGCTACTGCTGGAGCCAGCAGGGCGTCTGCCATATGCATTGAAACACCTTCTTTTTTCTGTCGATGGGAAAATTATATCACCGGCAGAGGCCGCCTCGTAAGCCCCCTGGGGGGATGCAAAAACAAGTTTTTAAAAAAAGTCCTCAAGACCGGTGGTCTCAAGGACTCATCATCGCGGATGCCGTCGGCCGGAATGGATCGTATCCTGTTTTTCCGGACCTCACTCACCCGATCCCTCCGCATCCGAGAGTATCCTGTATTCTTCGTCGGAGAGCAGTTCCCGATCCGTGGGATCATGCTCTTCCTCCTGATACTCCCGGTATCGAAGTTTCTTCCCGGAAATCAGTTTCCGGTGGGAGAGCTTCCGTGCAATCTCTCCGGCTTTTCCCTCGCCGATGGAGTAGGCCGCCAGATGCGCACCAAAGATATCCAGAAAACTGCATTCGGGATCCAACGCAGGAATATTCCCTTCCATGACCACCAGGCTCCGCCCGTACATGTTCAGGTTCAGAGGAACATTGATGTCATATTTCTGCAGCAAGCTGAACAGATCATCGACCAGCTCCTGCGAATGCGTCATCCTGTGAACGGCCATGGAAGCGTATTTGTCCACCATGCGGATGATCTCCGCCGCCAGAGCATCGTACTGGGGATAGTCTTCCGGCATGTCAAAGAGCTTCCAGCCCCATGCCATCAGTTCATCCATATCCTTTTTCAGAACGGCATGCATGCAGTGATGCATTGCGTCCCGTTCCTCCTGGGACAGCTCCCCCATCATTCCGAGATCCAGCCATACAATCTGCCCCTCCCGGATCCGGATATTGCCGGGATGCGGATCCGCCTGGAAGAACCCGTCTTCCAGCCAGGATTCGATATAGCTGCGTCCCAGTTTATGGAGGATCT
>R23__coassemble_938_pt1 | contig 16075 bp, 14 predicted proteins | sample R23__metabat2_high_PE_023 | metagenome-assembled genome bin R23
ACGTACAGCAGGGCCAGATGATCGCCATCGTCGGACCCACCGGTGCCGGCAAGACCACACTGGTGAAACTGCTGATGCGGTTCTACGATGTCAACAGCGGGGCGATCCTGCTGGACGGCCACGATGTGCGGTCCTTCGACCGGGACGGACTGCGGTCCGGATTCGGCATGGTCCTTCAGGACACCTGGCTGTTCAACGATACCATTATGGAGAATATCCGTTACGGACGCCTGGATGCCACGGATGAGGAAGTGAAAAAAGCCGCCAAGGCGGCTCATGCGGATCACTTTATCCGCACCCTGCCCGGCGGCTACCAGATGAAGATCAATGAGGACGGCACCAACGTCTCCGCCGGTCAGAAACAGCTCATCACCATTGCCCGGGCCATCCTGGCCGACCGGAAGATCCTGATCCTGGACGAGGCCACCTCCTCCGTGGATACCCGTACCGAGCATCTGATCCAGGACGCCATGAACAATCTCATGAAGGGACGCACCTCCTTCGTCATCGCCCATCGTCTGTCCACCATCCGTTCGGCAGACAAGATCCTGGTCCTCAATCACGGGGACATCGTGGAACAGGGCACTCACGAAGAACTGCTGGCAAAGAACGGTTTCTATGCGGAACTGTACAACAGCCAGTTTGAGGAGACCGCCTGAACATAAAAACACCGAGGTCGACCTCGGTATTTTTTTACTCGTTCCAGTTGTCCTCGGTAGGCGGATAGGCCCACTGATTGTTGTTCTTGATATGGGTGATGTCGTAGGGCGTCGTCTGATACAGGAAGTAGTTGATCCAGTTGCTGTAGATCAGATGTCCGCAGGATCTCCACCGCACCACCGGCGGCTGCGTGGGATCGTCATCGGGATAGTAGTTTTTCGGGATCTCGATGGGCTTTCCCTGAGAGGTATCCCGGTCGTACTCTTTCTTCAGCGTGTCCCAGTCATATTCCGCATGGCCGAAGAGATAGATCTCCCGGCCGTTGTCCGTTTTGATGGCATAGATCCCAGCCTCGTCGGAGGAGGCCATGACCGTCAGTTCGGGAACGGCGTCCACGTCTTCCCGCAGAATCGTGGTGTGACGGGAATGGGGAATATAGAATTCATCGTCCATGCCCCGGAACAGGATGTAGTTCTGCCGCTCCACATGATGGGGAAAGACGCCGAACAGTTTCTTGTCCAGCTGGACCTTGCGGATCCCGTAGTGATGGTACAGTCCCGCCTGAGCGCCCCAGCACACATACAGTGTGGAGTGGACATGGATCTTGCTCCAGTCCATCAGTTCCACCAGTTCGTCCCAGTAATCCACTTCCTCAAATTCCATATGCTCCACGGGAGCTCCGGTGATGATCAGGCCGTCAAAGGTCTGATCCTTCACATCGTCGAAGGTCTTGTAGAATGAGAGCATGTGCTCATGGGAGGTGTTCTTGAACTCACGGTTGCTGGGTGCGATGAGCTCCAGCTCGATCTGGATGGGAGAGTTGCCCAGCACGCGGGCAAACTGAGTCTCGGTCTCGATCTTGGTGGGCATCAGATTCATGATGAGCACACGCAGGGCACGGATATCCTGTGTCATGGCGCGGGTCTCGGTCATGAAGAATATGTTTTCCCGGTTCAGGATCTCTGCCGCCGGCAGATTGTTGGGTATTTTAATAGGCATGCCAGTCACTCTCCTTAATGAAAAACAACCATCATCCGGATCTGCGGAGATGGTTGTTGAAAAACTATGTTAGCAACGAGTCGGTCTGCAAATCACGCGTCTGCGCACAGAGATTCCTCCGTGCGGCATCTATTCACGTTTTTTGCAGGCACATTCGCATTGAGTTAACCGTCCTTTTTTGTAGTGGAATCATTGTACTATTGACGATTCCGTTTGTCAAATGCCGGAGAAACGGCAGCGGATCTCTCCGCTGCCGTTTGTTCCACAGCCGGGATCTGTCGTCAGGTGGCGGCAGGTTCCGGTTTCTCCTTGGCTTTTTCTCTGGGCTTCTCCTCAATCTTATCTTCCTTGTTCCCTCTGGGCTTCTTGATCTCATCCACGATGCCTTCCACTTTTGTCTGCATGTTCTCCATGAAGACATCCCGGCCGGTCCTGGCCAGCTTTCCGAAGGCATCGGAAATGACCTTCTGTTTTTTCTTGGAGAGCTTGGTGGAGGCCTTGATGATGGCGGAATAGCATTTTACGGGGTTGCTGTTCATCTCCTCGATGGTCATGGCCCCGGAGGCCGCGATGGTATCAAACAGCGAATCCACGAAGATCTTCCGCTCCTTGATGTCCAGGGTGCCCAGCCACTGGGTGAGGGTGGCATCCAGCAGTGCGCTGCTGGATGACAGTTCCGGTGCCCGGACGAACTTGGTGCGCTTTACCCGCCAGGACAGAGGATCATGCTGCTTGAACCCGTCCTCCGTGCTTTTGACGAGGATGTGGCTCAGCTGGTTTTCCAGCAGCATGCCCACCACCGAAGATTCGGGGATGATGCTGATGATCTTGTCTTTCGACGCTTTATAGGCGTCGGTAGCCATCACTTCATCGTGGAATCCCGGTCCGTCGTTGGAATATATCGTCAGGATCTTCTCCCTGACGGCGGGATCGCAGAACATGCCGGCGTACATGGCGAAGTTTCCGCCCTTGGAATGTCCTCCCAGACGGATGGGCCGGTCATAGTTCATGAAATGCTCGTTCAGATACTCCGCGGCCCGTTTCTGTCCCGGTGTATCGAACAGATAGGCCATGTTGAAGTCTTCCTTCCAGCCGATGAGGGTACCGTCGGTACCGCGGAATGCCACATAGGCGGTCCCGTCCTCCAGTTCAAAGGTGACGATGGACAGCTGCTGTTCATTCTCCTGATCGAACTCATCCACGAACCAGCGCAGTTTCATCTTTTTGAACCGGTTCATTTTCATTGCCGCTTTCAGGACCTGGGGAGATTTGTTCCAGTTGTCTGCGATATCTTCCAGCGTGTAGTCTTCAAAGAAGGCCTCACCTACATCCTTCAGCCGGACACTCTCATCGGAACCGGCTTTCGGCATGTATTCGTTAAACGGAATATACGACAGTTCCGCCAGGATCAGATTGTCCACTTCATTAAACGGATCCTTCGTCATGGACAGGTCTCCGCGCCAATCCAGATAATCCAGCATATTTGCCATGACCGTACCTCCTGTTCGGCACACATTTTTTCTGACATCTCTATTCTAGCACAATGTTTGTTCCGGTAACACGGGAAAGATGACTTTTTATTGATGGATTTCCGGCCGGGTGTTAGAATGAAATAACACGATGATTCGAATCGCAATGATTTCAGGAGGCGAAACCACATGGCCGAAATCTTAAAAGAACGTTCCGAGCTGGATCCTGATTTTCAGTGGGACCTCTCCTCGCTCTATGAAAGCGACGGAGCCTGGGAATCCGCACTCAAGACCCTGGATGAGCACATCGGGAAAGCGGCTTCCTATCAGGGGAAGCTGACGGATGCCCGGACCATCCGGGAATTCATGGACGCGGACACGCAGCTGGACCGGCTCCTGTCGGACCTGTTCTGCTATGCCAATCTGCGCCGCAGCGAGGACACCCGGGGCGAGACCGCCCAGAGCATGTACGCCCGGATCTACGGCAAATATGTCGCCGCTGTCTCTCAGACCGCGTTTGCCGTTCCGGAGATTCTCTCCCTTCCCGAAGAAACGCTGGAAGAGATCGCCCGGGATGACTGTCTGATACCCTACCGGTTCCAGATGGATAAGCTCATCCGGCGGAAAGCCCATACCCTCTCCGCCGCGGAAGAACAGCTGCTGGCACGTTTCGGGGAAGTCTTTGCCGCTCCCGGGGAGATCGCCGACAACCTTCAGGATGCCGACCTTCTCTTTGATCCGGCACTGGACAGCGAGGGACAGGAGCACGAAGTCACCGGTTCCAACTATATCCTGCTGCAGACTTCCACGGACCGGACCCTGCGGAAAAACGCATTCGAGAGCCTGTACAAGGGATACCGCACTCATATCAACACCTTTGCCGCATCCTACTCCGGCTGCGTGAAGGGCGCGGCTGCCGAGGCCGCTGCCCGTCATTATGAGTCCTCCCGTGCCATGTCCATGGACGGCGAGAACATCCCCGGTGCGGTGTACGACAATCTCATCGCCACGGTGCGGCAGTATCTGCCCGCCATGTACCGGTATGAACGTCTGAGAAAGCGCCTCATGGGTCTCGACGAGCTGCATTACTACGATCTGTATGCGCCGCTGGCCGAATCCAGCAGCCGCCGTTATTCCTATGAGGAAGCGCAGAAGATCGTCCTGAACGCGGTTTCTCCGCTGGGAGAAGAGTACGGCGAAGTCGTGCGCGGCGCCTTCCGGGACCGCTGGATCGATGTCTACCCCAACCGCGGCAAATCCGGCGGAGCCTTCTCCTCCGGGACCTATGATTCCAATCCCTATATCCTGCTGAACTATACCGGCACGCTGGACAGCGTTTCCACCATCGCCCACGAGATGGGACACTCCCTTCATACCTGGCATTCCAACCGGGCGCAGGAGCCGCAGAATGCCGATTATACCCTGTTCGTCGCGGAGGTCGCTTCCACGGTGAACGAGAACCTCATGATCGAACAGCTGCTGCAGAACGAGACCGACCCCGCGGAGCGCATGGCACTGCTGGCACAGTATCTGGAAAACTTCAAGGGAACGGTGTACCGCCAGACCATGTTTGCCGAATTTGAGATGCAGGCCCACCGCATGGCGGAACAGGGCGAGGCCCTCAATCCCGCCGCTCTCAATGCCCTGTATCTCGGTCTCATCAGGGACTATTTCGGGGATGAACTGGTCATCGACGAGGAAGTGAAATACGAGTGGGCACGGATCCCCCACTTCTACCGGCCCTTCTATGTATACAAATACGCAACGGGATACTCCACCGCCACCGCCCTCTCCGAGGGCATCCGCACCGAGGGGGCTCCCGCGGTGAAACGGTATCTGGAGTTTCTGTCCATGGGCGGAAGCCGGTACCCGCTGGAGGAGCTGAAGCACGCCGGGGTGGACCTCACCACACCCGCTCCCGTCGCCGCCGCACTGGAAAAGTTCCAGCGGCTTCTGGACGATGCGGAAGAGACTGCCGCGAAGCTGGGAAAATGAGAACAAAAAAATCTAGGGCGATGATCCTGTGGGATCATCGCCCTAGCTGCGTTATTTCATGGTTCAGGCTGCAGCGGCTGCATCCTTCTTTGCTTCACGGTTCCGCAGGAAGAACAGGACACCAAGCGTCATGGCTACGCCAAGGATGATGGTGACGAACCAGTTCTGGATCAGGCCCGCGAAGATATAGGTGACAAAGCATATCGCACCTACCGTAACGGCATATGGGATCTGCGTCGTGACATGGTTCACGTGCAGGCACATGGCGCCGGCAGAGGACATGATGGAGGTATCGGAAATGGGTGAGCAGTGATCTCCGAAGACAGCACCGGCAAGGCATGCGGAAACGCCGATGATGAACAGAGTGGAGTTCGGCTCAAAGATATAGGTAACGATGGGGATCAGGATACCGAAGGTTCCCCAGGAGGTACCGGTGGAGAAGCTCAGCAGGCATGCCACCAGGAAAATGATGGCAGGCAGGAAACTGAAGAGGGATCCTGCTGCTGTGTTCATCACGCCTGCCACGAAATACTTGCCGCCCAGAAGACCCGTCATGTTCTTCAGGGAAGTGGCAAGGCACAGGATGGTGATGGGAGGTACCATGTTGATGAATCCCTTGGGAATGCATGCCATGGCATCACTGAAGCTGATGACCCTGCGGCACAGCAGATAGATGATGGTGAACAGCAGTGCGATCATGGCGCCCCAGGGCAGTCCGACATAGGCATCGGTGTCTGCGAATGCATCGATGAAGCTGGCTCCATCCCAGAATCCGCCGACGTAGATCAGGCCGATGACGGAGAAGACGATGAGGACGATAATAGGAAGGACCAGATCCATGACGCGGCCTTTCTCGCTGTAAGGCTCGGTCGCCATTTCCTTGTCCACACGGTCTCCGGTGGTATACAGATCGCCATGCTCGATGGCGTTTTTCTCATGCAGTTTCATGGGGCCGAAGTCAAACTTCATCAGTACCAGTGCAATGATGAAGACCAGAGTCAGCAGCGAATAGAAGTTATACGGAATCGCCTTTACAAACAGTTCGATACCGTTTCCGCCTTCCACCACGCCGGCTACTGCTGCAGCCCAGGAGGAGATGGGTGCGATCATGCAGATGGGAGCTGCCGTGGCATCGATGATGTAGGCGAGCTTCGCTCTGGACACCTGGTGCTCATCGGCAATGGGACGCATGACGCTGCCCACGGTCAGGCAGTTGAAATAGTCGTCGATAAAGATGACGATACCAAGAATGAAGGTGGCGAACAGGGCGCCCACGCGGGTCTTGATATGGGTCTTGGCCCAGCGGCCGAATGCCGCGGAACCGCCGGAACGGTTGATCAGTGCCACCATGATCCCGAGGATCACGAGGAACAGGAAGATACCGGCGTTGTCGGAAATGGATGCGATCAGGCCGTCATTGATGGTGGCATCCAGTGCTTTTACCGGTCCCCAGTTGGAATAGAACAGGGATCCCAGCAGCACACCGATAAACAGGGAGGAATAGACCTCCTTCGTGATCAGCGCCAGGATGATTGCTACCAGCGGCGGTACCAATGCCCAGAAGGTGAAGGCCATATAGCTGTCACTTTCCAGCACGCCGGTGCCTCCGCACTCTCCGCATTCATCGCCGTTGAATTCACCGGTCCCCTCACAGGTGGTACAGGTGATGTGGGTCACTGCACTCGATCCGCTGTCCCCGTCTGCAAACACGGCTATGGTAAGCACGCTTGCCAGGATCAGGACGAGCATCAGGATCGCAAGCAGTTTCTTGGATGACTTCATGCTTTCATTCACTCTCCTACTAAAAATAAAAATGTGAACAGAGATGACTGCTCACATTGTAATAGATAATATGACCGGTGTGACAGCTCTCCGCTTTCGCGACAGTACGACGGATATTCTCCGCCGTCCCAGGCAACTCGGAGTCAGAAACCTCCCAGTCCCTTCGGCATCGGCCCCTCTTTTCCAAAGTTTCTGCTTTTCTGCGGAAAATAAATGACGGATGCACCTCTATCTCCCTGTTCAGTTGTAGCTAATATTATATAGCGCGAAACCGATTTAATCAATTAAATCATAGAAAAAACTCATTTTTGTTGACATTATCCAGTTTTCCCGCCGCTTTCCTCCGATGTTCCGACTTTTCTACAGGAAAAAGCGGAGATCGGGAGCGATTTTTCCGCTTTTAACACTCTTTTTACTTTTCCCGGAACAAAATTCGATTATAATAAAAGCAACTTCAACACTATACCAAACGAAAGAAGGTGCCGCGCGTTCTCCTTCGGGAGTGGGCGCAACCATATGAAACAGCAACCGAAAAACAGCCACAGAAAACCGCTGATTCTCTACTACTGTATCGCCTTGCTGATCGTGCTGATCCTCAATGCCACGGTATTCCCCCTGCTGGTCAATCCGCAGGTCAATGAAGTGGACTACAGCGAGTTTCTTCAGATGCTCAGTGAGCAGAAGGTCAAGGAAGTGGAGATCCAGTCGGATCAGATCGTGTTTTCCGACACCTCGGAAGACACGCAGTATTACAAGACGGGGCGCATGGACGATCCCCAGCTCATAGACCGGCTTCAGGCATCCGGAGCCTCCTTCGGAAGCAAGATCATCCCGCAGCAGTCGGGTCTGTCCGCTTTCCTGACGGAGTTCCTTCTCCCCATGTTCTTCTTTGTCCTCATCGGACAGTTCTTCTTCAAGCGCATGTTCAAGGGCGGTGCCGGCCTGACCAATGCCATGAGTTTCGGCACGTCCAACGCCAAAGTCTATGTTCCCTCGGAGACCGGCATCAAGTTTGCCGATGTGGCCGGTGAGGAGGAGGCAAAAGAAGCCTTGCAGGAGATCGTGGATTTCCTCCACGATCCTTCCAAATATCAGGACATCGGTGCCCAGATGCCGAAGGGCGCCCTGCTGGTGGGACCTCCGGGAACCGGCAAGACCCTGCTGGCCAAAGCCGTGGCCGGCGAGGCAGATGTTCCCTTCTTCTCCATCGCCGGATCTGAGTTCGTGGAGATGTTCGTGGGCATGGGTGCTTCCAAGGTCCGCGACCTGTTCAAACAGGCCAACGAGAAAGCCCCCTGCATCGTCTTCATCGATGAGATCGATACCATCGGCAAAAAGAGAGAAGGCAGCGGCGCCATCGGCGGCAACGATGAGCGGGAACAGACCCTCAATCAGCTGCTGACGGAAATGGACGGATTTGACGGTTCCAAGGGCGTCGTGATCCTGGCCGCCACCAACCGGCCGGAGATCCTGGATCCCGCCCTGCTGCGTCCCGGCCGTTTTGACCGCCGCGTTCCGGTGGAGCTGCCGGACATGGCCGGCCGTGAAGCCATTCTCCGCGTTCACGCCAAAAAGATCCGTCTGTCGGATGATGTGGATTTCACCGCCATTGCCCGGGCATCCGCCGGATGCTCCGGTGCGGAACTGGCAAACCTCATCAATGAGGCGGCGCTTCGTGCCGTCCGCCAGGGCCGTCGCACGGTCAATCAGTCCGACCTGGAGGAGAGCATCGAGGTCGTCATCGCCGGATACCAGAAAAAGAACAAAGTTCTCTCCGATGAGGAGCGGAAGATCGTGGCCTATCACGAAGTGGGACACGCTCTCGTGGCAGCCCTGCAGAGTCATTCCGCGCCGGTCACGAAGATCACCATCGTTCCCCGTACCTCCGGAGCACTGGGCTACACCATGCAGGTGGAGGAGAACGATCATTATCTGATGAACCGTACGGAACTGGAAAACAAGATCGCCACTCTTACCGGCGGCCGAGCCGCGGAAGAGCTGATCTTCAACACCATCACCACCGGCGCTTCCAATGACATCGAGAAAGCCACCAAGCTGGCGCGGGCCATGATCACCCAGTACGGCATGTCCGAGGAATTCGGCATGGTAGCGCTGCAGACGGATTCCAACAAGTATCTGGGCGGAGACGCTTCTCTCGCCTGCTCGGAACAGACCAGTGCGGACATCGACCGTCTCGTGGTGGACATGGTCCAGAAGCAGCATGACAAGGCCCTGCAGCTTCTGAGAGACAATGAAGCAAAGCTGCATGAGCTTGCAAGCTATCTCTATGAAAGAGAGACCATCACCGGGGAAGAATTCATGACCATCCTCCGTTCCTCCTCTCTGGAGCTGGAAGAGATCACACCGGACTGGGAATAATCCCGGAAAAACACCAATGGAGGTCCTGTTTTGACTCAGATCGCCAATTACCTATCCAATCACCGCATCGTCGTTGCACTCATCTACATCGTGGTCTGCTGGCTGCTGCTTCAGATGATCGAGGCGATGTACAAACACGCACACCGCAAACGCTCGGCCAACATCAAGGATTCCTTTTTCAAGGGAGTCCTGGAAGCCTTTCTCGTGATCCTCACGTTTATCCGCGTCATCTCTCTGTCTTCGGAACTGGAAAATGTCACTCAGACACTGCTGATGTCCAGTTCGCTGATCGTCGTGGTACTGGGCTTTATTTTCCAGGAGGGGCTGAGCAACATCGTTCACGGATTCATCCTTACGATCTTCAAGCCCTTTGAGATCGGGGACCGTGTGGAGATCACCACCGGCGGCGGCATCGTTTCCGGTTATATCAAGGAGATGAATCTGCGTCATACCGTGATCCGGGGACTGACGGACAATGTGGATACCATCGTATCCAATTCCCAGATGGATACTTCCACCATCCGGAACCTCACCATGGAAGACAATCACATCCGGTATCCTCTCACGGTGACCATCCCCTACGGAGACGCACAGGATAAGGGCAAGCTTCAGCTGGCCAAGTCCATCATCGCGGAGGAGACTCTGAAGAATTCCCGTACCGTGGATGTGCGGACGGATCCCGCCGCTCCCGTTCACGTCAACGTTGATCTCGCGGACAGCGGAGTGGAACTGACCTGCTACGTGTACACGAAGACGGCGGAGGACAATTACTATGCCCTCAGCGAGATCCGGGAAAGCCTGCTGGCCCGGTTCGGCGAGAACGGCATAAGTTTCGCCTTCCCTCATGTGGAAGTCACCGGGTCTCTGAATCAGGAATAACGAAGACAAAAAACACAGGGGCATCTGCTGATCCGGCAGATGCCCCTGTTCTGTTTATTCGGTTTTGATGGCAAACTCGCCGCAGGGCTCCATGGTCTCCAGGATCCCGTTGATCCGTTCTTCCGATGCCCCGGAACCTCTGGTCACGAGGATGTTCAGGTGTCCCTGGTCTCCCGGGATGAACAGTTCCCCGTAATAGAACTGATCCTTCGTCAGCTCCCGGCTGCGGGCGGAAAGCTCGATCTCCATCAGCGGAGTTCCGCTCTTCTCGCTTACTGTCACCAGGTAGTATTCGCTGCTGCGCTCTTCCGTGACCTGAAGGTCCTCCGAGGGAAGATCCAGAGAGAAATACATGTTCTCATACCGGGCGAAACTTCCGTCGCCCTCCTCCGAAAGAGCTGCGGTGACCGCCGGAGGCTCCGCAGAGGACGTCTCCGTCTCCACGGCTGCTTCCTTGCCGCACCCGGCCAGCATCACCACCATCAGCATCATCAGCACGATGATCCATTGTTTCTTCACAGGTTTTTCCTCCAAACAGCAAAACCGATCTTTCGACCGGTTTTGTTTTATGATTCAGACCGATTCCAGCGCCTGAGCCAGATCGGCGATGATGTCATCCACGTTCTCAATTCCCACTGACAGACGGACCAGATCCGGTCCTACGCCTGCCGCCACCAGTTCCTCATCGCTGAGCTGGCGGTGCGTGGAGGATGCAGGATGGAGCACGCAGGTGTGGGCATCCGCCACGTGAGTGGCGATGATGGCCACCTTCAGTTGCTTCATGAATGCCTCCGCGGCCTTTCTTCCGCCCTTGACGCCAAAGGACACGACACCGCAGGTGCCGTCCGGCATATACTTCTTGGCGCGCTCGTAGTATTTGTTGCCTTCCAGACCGGGGTAATTGACCCATGCGACCTTCTCATGTCCGCTCAGGAACTCTGCCACCTTCTGGCCATTCTCGCAGTGCCGTTTCATGCGCACTGCCAGAGACTCCAAGCCGAGGTTCAACAGATAGGCATTCATCGGTGCCGGGGTGGAGCCAAGGTCACGCATCAGCTGGGCGACACACTTCGTGATGTAGGCGCCGCCGTTTCCGAACTGGGTCACGTAGGTGATCCCGTGGTAGGATTCATCGGGAGTGGTCAGTCCGGGGAATTTATCCGCATGTGCCATCCAGTCGAACTTGCCGGAGTCCACGATGGCTCCGCCGACCTGTGCGTCATGACCGTCCAGGTATTTGGTGGTGGAGTGTGTCACGATGTCGCAGCCGAACTCGAAGGGACGGCAGTTGATGGGAGTGGCAAAGGTGTTGTCGATGATCAGAGGAACACCATGGGCGTGCGCGGCATTTGCAAACCGCTCGATATCGAACACCACGAGGGACGGATTGGCGATGGTCTCGCCGAACACCGCTTTGGTGTTGGGCTTGAATGCCGCTTCCAGTTCCTCATCGCTGCAGTCGGGATCCACGAAAGTAAAATCGATCCCCATGCGGCGCATGGTCACATTAAAGAGATTGTAGGTACCGCCGTAAATGGCTGTGGAAGCGATCACGTGATCGCCGCATCCGGCAATATTGAAAACCGCAAAGAGGTTCGCCGCCTGACCGGACGAGGTCAGCATGCCGGCGGTGCCGCCTTCCATGGCTGCGATCTTGGCCGCGACGTAATCACTGGTGGGATTCTGAAGACGGGTATAAAAATAACCGGATGCCTTCAGATCAAACAGTTCTCCCATGTCTTCGCTGGTATCATACTTGAACGTGGTGCTCTGCACGATAGGCGGAAGACGGGACTCTCCGTTTTCGGGCACATAGCCAGCCTGTACGCATAAGGTCTCTTTTTTCATGTGTGTTTCCTCCAAGTCTGCGTTTATTTCAATGTGTTATTGTACGACTTTCTTTTCCAGACAGACCATCTGGACATCGGGGATCCCGTTGAAATCACAGTCCACAACACCGGATTCCCGGTAACCATGTTTCCGGTACATGGCCCTGGCACGCTCATTGCGGAAATTGGTGTCGATGCGCAGCACCATACAGCGCATGTCCCGTGCCGTCTTTTCATAGAATTCCAGGACCTGCCGGGCGCATCCCTTTCCCTGTGCATGCGGGGATACCACCAGTGTATGAAGGACCAGGACCTGATCCTCGGGAACCTCATACTCCCAGTTGACAAGGGCATACTGCTCACACTGTTCCTGATTGATTCGTGCGGCGGCAACGACTTCCCCGTCTTCCTCGACCACGAACATGTCGCAGGCCTGAACGCCTGCCACCGCCACATCCTCCGTGGGATAGATCCCCCGGAGCCATCCGGGGGTGGAATGCCCCAGTTCTTCTTCGGTAAGAAGCTGATCAAAAATCGCGGCGATTCTCGGAATATCCCGGGAAGTTGCCTTCCTTATCATCCTGCTGTCCCTCCATACAAATAATGGATTCCAGAAAATTGTACTACAAAAAAAGAACAGATTCTATTCCTTTAATGAATAAAAGAGAAAAAAGTTCGGAACTGGTGCGAAAGTGGCGACAGCAATATACCTAAAAACCGGTCGGTAAATTGACTGATTTATACAATATCCAAGATATACCTAGACATATTTAAAAAAATGTAAGGTTTTCTCTTGCATTCCGCGCAGGAAATGTTAAAATAATCTCAATCTCAAGAATGGCAAAATCTATATACTCCTCGCACTCGGCACAGTATTGATTGGACGAAAGCGTTAAATGGGAGCAAACCCATGAATCCTCCTGCAGCAAACCTGCGGATTCCACTGTTTTCTCCCTCAAAATCTGTAATATTTCCTTCCTCTCTGATATGGAAAGTGTCATGATCCTGACCGGTTTCGTCCGCCGGTCCGTAGCGGCAACTGCCGCATGACACTCTCGCGGAGCTATCCGCAGGCAGATCCGGGTTGACCCCCCTCAGTCAGCCCGGATCTTTTTCGTCCTTGCGTTTTTTTCATAATTAGTGAATGTCGCGTGTTTTTATTTTTTCAAAAGATGTGATACTATAAAGAAAAGCGATCATGTCAATGCATTTTTGGATTGGGGATTACTATGGTAAAAAACACAAAACAGGTTCTGGGCGACACGCTGAAGGAACTGCTGAAGGAAAAACCCATCGACCGCGTCACCGTTAAGGAACTGGTGGAAAAATGCGGCTATAATCGTCAGACATTTTATTACCATTTCTATGGTGTGGATGATCTGCTGGCATGGGTATTCGAACAGGATGCCAACAAAGCGCTGCCGGAGACCATCAACAGCGATACTGTTGCGGACGGATGGCGGGAGTGTGTGGTAATCTATTTCAAATACCTCAAGGATAATGCAAGTACGGTATTGAATGTTTACCAGTCCGGGAAACGATCCTACATGATTGATTATTTCCGTACCCGCCTAAAAGGTGTGATCCAGCAGTTTGCCAACCTTGCCACCGCCGACATGAACGTCAGCTGGGAGGATATGGAGTTTGTGGTGGATTTCTACACTCAGACGGTCACCGGACTGATCGTCATGTGGATGGAAAACAATCTGGTTCTTCCTCCTCTCTATACCGAAGAGCGTTGTCTGAAAGCGCTGGAAGGTACCATTGAACGTCTGACCGAGCGGATCGTAGAACTGTCCGATAATAACAAAAAATAATCAGATCAACAAAATGCCTCATACCGGATTTTGAACCGGTATGAGGCATTTTTCACTTCAGGTTTTCCTTTTCTCAGGATGATTGTACGACATCGCCGCGGATGTTCTCCGCCAGAAGCTGCGCGGTGTACCGCATGATATCCAGTGTCGTGACTCCTTCGGTAAACGAATCATAGATCGTCGTTCCGGTATAGACATTCGTAAATACCTGATAAACTTCGTAGATGTTGACATCGGAACGGACCGAGCCGTCCTCTTTGCCTTCCGACAGTGCCTTCAGGAGAGGGATCGGGATCTCCTGGAAAAAGCCTTTCCAGTTTTCATCCTTATGCTCCTTCTCATCGATCTCATTGACACGGGACGCGATCTGGAACATCTCTCTGGTATAGGCAAACCATTCCGGATGCTCCGTGTAGTACTGGATATAGACCCTTGTGCATGCAAGAAACTTCTCATACCCATTGGTTAGTTTGGATGCTTCCTGGCGATAGGCCGGCATGTAATACTGCTCATAGAACATGATCATGCTCATCTGCCATACCCTGGCAGCCAGAAAATCTTTGGTCTTGAAGTACCGATAGATGGACATGGGAGACAGTCCGCAATGCTCTGCAATGCTGTTGATCGAGGTATCCGCCACGCCATTTTCCAGAAACAGATTCTGCGCAGTTTCCAGTACTCTCTGTATATTCTGTTCTCTGATCTCGCTCTGATTCATATTCAGTGTCCTGCGGAATGGCCTGTGATACCGCAACTCTCCTTTATCACTAACGTAACTATATAACGCATAATCCGGCGGTTTTATTGCAAAAAGGCAAAAAATAGTATGATTTTCCACTCATTCTGCAGATTTATGTTGCTGCCGATACTCAATCGGTATAAAGCACCAGTGCAATGAATTCCAGCGGTTCGTCTCCGTCATTGATCATATAATGCTCTTCCCCGTCGGCAATGAAGTGCACCATGCCGGGACCGATCTCACGCATCTGTCCGTCCACTTTACAGTGTGCCGTTCCCTTCAGGACATAGACCGTCTCGCAGTCGCCGGTGTGGACGTGGCTGCCCACTTCGCAGCCCGGCTGAAGGACCATGTGCTTGAAGACTCTTCCCTTTCCCTGCATCTCCTCGATACTGTTGAGGATGGGGTATGCTTCCAGGTGGCCCTTGCCTCCCTGAAAATGATCCAAGATCTCCGGTTTTTCCGGAATCGCACGAAAAATCACGACTCTCGCTCCTAACATTTCAAAAAAATGGGTGCTTTTTTCGTTCTTCATGTTATCATAATAACAGCAGAAAGAAAAGTACATATGGAAAGAGGGTTCATATGAATATAGAGACTGTCATTGATAATCTGTCAAAGCGCCGCTTTCAGGCACATCATTTTGCCAATCGGGCCGATGCAGTGGCCTTTTTAAAGGAAGAGATCCGGGATCAGACCGTGGGATTCGGAGGATCCTCCACGCTGGATGAACTGGGTCTGTACGATCTCCTCGGAGAGCAGAACGAGGTCTTCTGGCACTGGAAGTCCACCGACCCGTCCACACTGGAAAACGCCAATCGGGCCGATGTCTATCTCTGCAGTGCCAATGCCATTGCCGAGACCGGTGAGATCGTCAACATCGACGGCCGGGGCAACCGGCTGGCCAGTCTGGCATTCGGCCCAGGAAAACGCGTGATCATCGTCGCCGGGAAAAACAAACTGTGCGCGGATCTGGACGCTGCGATCCATCGCGCACGGAATGTGGCCGCGCCCAAAAATGCGCAGCGTTTTCCGGTGAAAACGCCATGCAAAACAGACGGGGTGTGTCATGACTGCTCCTCTCCGGATCGCATCTGCAACGGAATGCTGATTCTCTGGGGACCGATGACAGGAATGAAGACGGATATTATCCTTATTGATGAGGATCTTGGATATTAAGGAGGCAAATACAATGGATATTCGAGAGTTCAAAGCAGGCGACGTCGTTCGTCATTTCAAACGGGAGACCACCGATGATCCGGACAAATATCTTTACATGATCATCGGACCGGCAACTCACACGGAGACGGGAGAGGAACTGATGATCTATCAGGCACTCTACGATGACTATGATTTCTATGCCCGCCCGTATGACATGTTCATGAGCGAGGTGGATCGGGAAAAATATCCGGACATCAAGCAGAAATACCGTTTCGAACTGGAATCGTCTGCAGACGACGATGAATAAAAATAAAGGGGCTGTAAGAAAAGTCCCTAAAATGTAAAAACGCCAAGACTTTCAACAGG
>R23__coassemble_962_pt1 | contig 15744 bp, 16 predicted proteins | sample R23__metabat2_high_PE_023 | metagenome-assembled genome bin R23
ACTATGACAGAATTAAAATCAGCACGGAAAACAGCGAATCTTACACAAAAACAAGCCGCTGAAATCCTCGGAGTATCGCTTCGATCATATATCTCATATGAGAACGATCCCCAAAAAATGAATACCGTAATGTATCAGTATATGTTGGAAAAAATACAGGATCGGAACAAAATCGATGAGGAACACGGTGTGTTAAGCATTGAAATGATAAAAAAAGTTACGGCTGATGTCTGTTCAGAGTATTTGGTTGATTACTGTTATCTGTTTGGTTCATATGCCAAAGGAACCGCAAATGAGAAAAGCGATGTGGATTTGCTTATCTCAACCAGCATAAAGGGACTTTCCTTTTATGAGCTGATAGAGAAATTAAGAGAACAGTTGCATAAAAAAGTGGACGTCCTCGACCTGAAGCAACTATTAAATAATGAAAGCCTCCTGAACAACGTGTTGAAGGAGGGGATAAAGATATATGGGTAATAAAACTGACGAGTACTATGTGAAAAAGATTTGTGATGATCTGGCTTTTATCATTCGGTATACGAAAGACATCAACATCCACGATTTGGGGTCTAATGAGCTGTTATTGGATTCGATGATGTTTCGTTTAATCCAGCTTTCGGAAAACGCTGGCAAAATGAGTGAAAGTTTTAAATCATTGAACAAGGAAATACCGTGGACTGCCATCTCAGGCTTGAGAAATCGTATCGTTCATGATTATGGTCATGTAGACCTGGGAATTGTTTTTGATACCATAAAAAACGACATTCCAAATCTTCAGACGATGTTTCAGGAGGATATCAAATATCCTCATAACTTAACAAGTTAAAAACGGGGCGCTGCCGATCTGGCAGCGCCCCTGACTTTTCAGTCGATTTTTCCTAATCTGTTTCCGAAACCGGATTACTCAGCATAGGTGCAGTGCAGGAAGTACTTGAAGCCCAGCGGAGTGGAGAAGTAGCCTTCCACATTCTTGTCCAGCATGAACAGATCGGTGTAGTAGTACACCGGAATGATGCAGCCGGTCTCCATGAGCATGTCTTCTGCCATGTGCATCATCTTGTAACGGGCCTCGTCGTCGGTGCAGGTCTTGATGGTGGAGATCAGCACATCATAGGTCTCTTTCCAGGTGCCGTTCTCGACTTTGATGTCCTCATAGCCCAGATCGGTGAGGTCCAGATTGTACATCTTCAGATTGGCACTGTCGCCCTTGCCGTACTGGATGTCGTTGTTGCCGGAGCCGGTGGTCCACATATCCAGGAAGGAGATGGGATCGTTGAAGTCGCCCAGCCATCCGTTACGTGCGATGGTGAAGTTGCCGTCCTTACGGGTGTTCAGGAAGGAGTTCCATTCCTCGTTCTCCAGATTCATGGTGATGCCCACGCTGTCGAATGCGCTCTGAACATACTCGGCGATGGCCTTGTGGCCTTCGTTGGTGTTGTACAGATAGGTGATGGACGGGAAGTTGGTGAACTTTCCGGACTCTTCGTCGAACTCGTAGTATTTCTTCAGTGTCTCAACGGCAGCATCGAAGTTGTCCTCCAGTGCGTCGGCGGAGACATCGTAGTAACCGGTGTAATCCTTGCTGTCGCCGGCGTTCTCATAGAACTCGCCGCCGTCGTAATCGGTCAGACCCATTGCCACGAAGGAGGAGGCGGGAACCTGGCCGCCCTGTGCCACGTCTTCCACGATGTAGTTGCGGTCCAGGAGCAGGCTGATGGCGTTGCGGATCTCCTGCTGTGCCTTCTCGGCTTCCACGCCGGTGAGCTTGGAATCCTTCGGCAGGATGTTGGCGTTGATGTTCCAGCACAGATAGTAGGTGCCCAGCTGGCCCTCGATCTGGAACTCGTCGGGATACTCTACCTTCAGAGTGGCGATCTCGTTGCTGGGCACATCGTCGATGAGCTGCCAGTCGCCGTTCTGGAAGTTGGTGAGCATGTTGTTGGCGTCGTCGGACAGGTAGAAGTTCAGTTCGTTCATGGTGACGTCGTCGGCATCATACCAGTCCTCATTCTTCACCAGGGTGATGAGGGAGTTGTGTTTCCAGGATTTCATGGTGTAAGGACCGTTGCAGATTGTAGGTCTCGGGATCGGTGGCCCAGCCTTCGTCTTCCACAACATCCTCACGGACGGGCATGTAGGCGGGGAATGCCAGCAGCTCGTTCCAGTAGGGAACCGCGTTCTTCAGGGTGACTTCCAGAGTCTGGTCGTCCACAGCCTTCACGTTCAGCTTGGCATCGGGATTGACCAGTTCGTCATTAGCGTCGGCTTCCCACATCTCGTCGTAGCCGTCGACCACTTCGAACATGTAGTTGTAGTCGGCAGCCAGTTCCGGACCTGCGGCACGGTTCCATGCGAACACGAAATCGTCGGCAGTTACGGGCTCGCCGTCGGACCAGGTGAGGTCGTCACGAAGCTCGTAGGTGTAGGTCACAGTGCCGTCCTCGTTCTCTTTGCCTTCCGGAAGCTCCTTGGCAGCATCGGCAACGACCTCTACGCCGCCCTTGCTGTCCTGAGCGTATCCGGCCAGACCGGAGAACAGATGAACGATCAGTGTGGCACCGTCCACCGCGGAGTTCAGAGCCGGGTCAATGGTATCCGGTTCCGATGCGATACACACATTCATGCTGTCTGCACTGACCGGTGCTGCAGCGGATTCCTCACCGTCATCTGCCGGTGCGGCGGTGCCGCAGGCACAGAGAACGACGAGCATTGCCATAGCAAGGAGCAGTGCAATGAGTTTGCTCTTTTTCATAGTTTTTCCTCCATATTTTTGCCGGCTCTCGGATTGAAAGTCGGTATAGTACGTTGTTGTGAGATCAGCCGATCTCGTGGATGCGGTGGCAGGCCACCAGCCGCCCCGGTTCCACTTCCGTCAGTTCCGGCATGCTCTCAGCGCAGCAGTCGGCGGCGTAGGGGCAGCGGGTACGGAAGGGACATCCGCTGGGAGCGTTCAGCGGGCTGGGGATATCCCCGGCCAGCACGATGCGCTTGTTGGCGCGGGCGGTATTGGGATCCGGCACCGGCACCGCGGACAGCAGGGAACGGGAGTAGGGGTGCAGAGGATGATTGTAGATCTCCTCGGCGTCCGCCAGTTCCACGATGTGTCCCAGATACATGACGGCGATGCGGTCGGAAATGTGCCGTACCACCAGCAGATCGTGGGCGATGAACAGATAGGTCAGGCCCAGCCGGTCCTGCAGTTCGTCGAACATGTTGATGACCTGTGCCTGGATGGATACGTCCAGAGCCGACACCGGCTCGTCGCAGACGATGAACTCGGGGCTCACCGCCAGAGCGCGGGCGATGCCGATACGCTGACGCTGGCCGCCGGAGAACTCGTGGGCATACCGGGCGGCGTGCTCGGAGTTCAGTCCCACGTATCCCATCAGTTCCAGGATCCGGTCGTGCCGCTCCTCCTTGGAGGAGTACAGCTTGTGTACGTCCAGCGGCTCCCCGATGATGTCCGAGACGGTCATGCGGGGGTTCAGGGACGAGTAGGGATCCTGAAAGACCATGGTGGCCTTCTTGCGGAACTCGTTGAGATCCTCTTTCGTGACGACCTGTTTTCCGTCGTACCAGATCTCGCCGGCGGTGGGCTTGTACAGTTGCAGGATGGTCCTTCCCACGGTGGTCTTGCCGCAGCCGGACTCTCCCACGAGACCCAGGGTCTCGCCCTTGCGGATCTGGAAGGAGACGTCGTCCACGGCCTTCAGGTCACGGGACTGGAAGGCGTTGACGTTGACGCGGAAGTATTCTTTCAGATGGCGTACATCCACCAGAGGAGTTTTCGGATCAGACATCGATCTCGCCTCCTCTCAGTTCGATGTCGATGGTGCCGTGGTTGATGCCGTTGAGGACGTTGCCCCAGCAGGCAGCGTCGTGGCCCTCCTCCACCGTGATGAGGGGAGCGGGCTGGCGCAGACACATGCGCATGGCCCCCTTGCACCGCGGCGCGAAGGGACATCCTTTCGGCATGTTCAGTAAGTCAATGGGCGTTCCCGTAATGGGCTCCAGCTTCTTGCCGCTGTTGGCGGCGGTGGGGATGGAGTGGAGAAGGCCCTTGGTATATTCGTGTTTCGGATGATAGAAGATGTCGTCGACGGTTCCCTTCTCGCAGATGCCGCCGGCATACATGACGATGACTTCATCACACATCTGCGCCACGACGCCCAGGTCGTGGGTGATCATGATGATGGCCATGCCCAGTTCCTTCTGCAGCTGCTGCATCAGTTCCAGGATCTGCGCCTGGATGGTGACGTCCAGCGCCGTGGTGGGCTCGTCCGCGATGAGGATGTCCGGTTCGCAGGCCAGGGCCATGGCGATCATGACGCGCTGCCGCATGCCGCCGGAGAACTCATGGGGATACTGCTTCATGCGCCGCTCCGGGCTGTTGACGTTGACCATGCGGAGCATCTCCAGGGCACGGTCCCAGGCCTCCTGCTTGTTGCGGTCGGTGTGGAGCATGATGGCTTCCATCAGCTGGTTGCCCACGGTGTACACCGGGTTGAGGGAGGTCATGGGGTCCTGGAAGATGATGGAGATCTTGTTGCCCCGGATGTCGTGCATCACTTTCTCTCCCGCGTTCACTAGCTCCTGTCCGTCCAGCTGGATGGACCCGGAGACGATGCGTCCCGTGTCCGCCAGGATCTGAAGGATGGAGTAGGCGGTGACGGATTTGCCGGAACCGGATTCGCCCACGATGCCCAGGGTGCGGCCCCGGTCCAGATCGAAGGACAGTCCGTTGACGGCCCGTACTTCACCGGCGTCGGTGAAGAAGGAGGTGTGAAGATCTTTTACGGATAATAAACTCATTTCTTCCCCTCCTTTACGTGTCCAGTTTCGGGTCAAAGGCATCCCGCAGTCCGTCGCCCATGAGGTTCAGGGACAGGACGATGAGGGAGATGACGATGGCCGGAATAATGAGAAGGAAGGTGTGGCTGGCCAGTCCGTTCAGCGCATCGGAGGCCAGAGAGCCCAGGGACGGCATCGGCGCGTTGACACCCAGTCCCAGGAAGGACAGGTAGCTCTCCGTGAAGATGGCGTTGGGGATCTGCAGAGCCGTGGAGATGATGATGACGCTGATGCAGTTGGGAAGCAGATGCTTCCGGATGACCCAGCCGGGCCTGGCGCCGGTGGCTTCGGCGGCCATGACGTACTCCTGTTCCCGCAGGGACAGGATCTGTCCGCGGATCAGTCTGGCCATGGAGACCCAGTAGAGCAGGGCGAACACCACGAACAGTGAGATGATGTTCGATCCGATGTGCTCCAGGATGGTGCCGTCCAGCGCACCCGCCAGCGTCTGTTTCAGAACGGAGGCCAGCAGGATGACCATCAGCATGTCGGGAAGACTGTAGATGATATCCACGATGCGCATGATGATGAGGTCCACCGCGCCGCCGGCGTAGCCGGCAATGGACCCGATGAGAAGTCCGATGATGAGCACGATGATACTGGCGAAGAATCCCACCGCCAGCGAGATGCGGGTGCCGTACACCACGCGTATGAAGTAGTCACGTCCCGAGGCGTCGGTGCCGAAGACATGGGGGAAGACTTTCTCCCCGGCCTCCATGGCCGCGATCTCGGACCGGCCGTACTCGAAGGGTTCCAGATTCTTGAAGCTGGGATCTACCGGTCTGCCCGTCTGCACCCCCAGCATCTGGTCGTAGGAATAGGGCCAGAACATGGGGATGAGGATGCTGGACAGGGTGATGATCACGATGATGATGAGACTCACCACCGCCACCTTGTTCTTCATGAACCGTTTCACGCCGTCCTGGAAAAAGGTGGAGGACGGACGCATGGTCACGATGTATTCTTTTTCTTCGTCCGTTGCAGGAATAAAGGAGTCCAGATCCACCTGCATGGACAGTTTTTTCATATCCATTGGGGTCTCCTCCTTATTCCAGATTGATGCGCGGATCCACGATCTTGTAGAGGATGTCGCTGACGAGGTTCATAATGACGATGAGCGTGGCCAGGATGATGGTGGTGCCCATGATCATGGGGTAGTCACGGTTGGTGATGCTGGAGACGAACTGACGGCCGATGCCCGGCACGGCAAAGATCTGCTCCACCACGAGGGAACCGGTGACGATGTAGGCCAGCATGGGGCCGAAATAGGTGATGACGGGGATCAGCGCGTTCTTCAGCGCATGCTTGAAGAGCACGGCCCGCTTGGAGACACCCTTGGCCCGTGCAGTGCGGATATAGTCCTGACCCAGAACGTCCAGCATGGACGATCTCGTCAGTCGCGTGATATACGCCATGGGGTACAGCGCCAGGGTCACGATGGGAAGGATGAGTCCCCGTCCCGTGGAGCCGTTGGCCGGCAGCCAGTGCAGGACCATGGCGAACAGTACCAGAAGCAATGTGCCCACGATGAACGAGGGCATGGAAACAAAGGCGGTGGTGATCACCATGATGATGCGGTCGATGAGTTTGTTGCGCCGCAGCGCCGCGAAGGCACCCAGCACCACGCCGGAGATCAGGGCCGCGACGGCGGCGATGACGCCCAGTTTGGCGGAGGTGCGCATGCCGTCGGAGATGATCTCAATGACCTGACGGCCGCGCTGCTTCAGGGACGGACCGAAGTCCATCCGTGTCACCACGTCTTTCAGATACGTAAAATACTGCGTCATCAAGGGCTTGTCCATGCCATACTTGGCCTCCAGCTGCGCCTGCGCCGCGGGAGAGATGGCCTTCTCGCTGAGGAACGGTCCGCCGGGGACAGCACGCATTACGAAGAAGGTAATGGTGATGACCACCCAGACGGTGAACACAGCCAGGATCAGTCTCTTGACGATATACAATGCGGTCTTGGAATCCACCCGCAAATTCCTCCTCCCTTGAGGGAATGTTAATAGCCACAATATTATATCACAGATATTTGAAGAATGTTGCGATTGTTGAGGAATAAGTGCCGAAAAAAGCCGCCGATATCGAGATATGTTGCACAAAAACAGTGAAAAAGGGTTAGAGAGGGCTTGACAGGAAAGGAGAAGCATGTTCCGTAAAAAAGACCGCAGCTCCGGGATCTTTTCATCCCGAAACTGCGGTCGTTGATGTTTGTTACAGACTGTCTCGCGTCAGGTCTCGCTGATGCCCGCCAGATACGTGACGAACTGCTGGGCGGTGCGCCCCGTCCGTCCGCCGTGGCGCATGGACCAGGCCACGGCCTGCCGATGCAGTTCCTCGCCCCGGAGCATGATCTGGGGGTACCGTTCCACCAGAGTGTCCACGATGTGGAGGAACTCCTCGTGATCGGGCTTGAAGTAGCCGATGGAGACGCCGAAGCGGTTGGCCAGGGACATCTTCTCCTCCACGGTATCGTTGCGGTGCATGTCGTCGGAGGACACGTCGGACTGATCCCGCCAGGTCTCCCGCACCAGATGACGGCGGTTGGAGGTGGCGTAGATCACCACGTTCTCCGGCTTCGGCTCCAGTCCGCCCTCGATGACGGCCTTCAGGTATTTGTATTCCAGCTCCGTCTCCTCAAAGGACAGATCGTCCATGAAGATGACGAAACGGTAGTTGCGGTGCTTGATCTCGCTGATGACCTTGGAGAGGTACTGGAACTGGTGCTTGTAAATCTCGATCATGCGCAGGCCCTGATCGTAGTACTGGTTCAGCACCGCCTTGATGCTGGTGGATTTTCCCGTGCCGGCCTCGCCGTAGAGCAGCACGTTGTTGCACTCCCGTCCGGCCACGAAGGCCTCCGTGTTGGCGATGAGGCGCTTTTTCTGGGACTCGTATCCCACCAGGTCTTCCAGGTGCACGTCCCCGGTATTGGTGATGGGGATGAGAAGCTCCCGCTCCGGATCCTCCGAGATGCGGAAGGCCTTGTTGAGACCGAATTTACCCACGCCCACCCGGCCGTAGAATCCGGTGATGACCTCATAGAGCTCGTCCTCCGTGGAGGCCTTCTCGATGTCCTTCGACAGCTGCCGCACCTTCTCGCTGACGTTCTGGTTGTAGAAGCTGGGGCGCTTCTCCACGGACCGGAAATCCTCCAGCACGGAGAACACCGGCACCGACAGCGCCTTTTCCAGCTGGGAGAAGTCATAGTCGAAGAGCTTCTTGAAGAGGATGAAGTCATGGCGGGCAAAGGTGTTCACCGAACCGGTGTTCGCCCCCACTTTCTCCGATACCAGCGTAAAGGGAGTCTCCGTATCCGCAAGCAGGAAGGCCAGATAGTTGTGCCAGAGATTATCGTTGAACCCGTACTGCGTGGCAAGATCCAGCAGCCGGTGGACTTCCGTCAGCGTCTCCTCCGCCAGACGGTCCCGGGGGGTGTCCCCCTGCTCCAGGCGCCGGCAGATGTCCGCCAGACGGAACAGGATGCTGTCCTGCCCGATGTTGCGGTAGATGATGAGCTGTGATGTGAGACGATACATAACGCACCAAACCTTTCAAAAGACCTGATGTCCTGCAGGTCCTGATAGCTGGATTATAGTCCATTTTCCGGGGAAAATCATCCTTTATTTTCGCGCCTGCCGCCTTGCATCCTCTCCCGGATTCGGATATAGTGGACATGCGAGAAAACACCGGCGCCTCCGGCGTCCTGGAATAGAGGGAGGATACCATTATGGGTAAGACACTGGTAGCATGCTTTTCCGCCTACGGCAAGACCCTGAAAGTGGGCAAGATGCTGGCGGAGACCATCGGCGCGGACTTCTTTGAGATCGAGCCGGCCAAGAAATATCAGAATGTGGATCTGGACTGGATGAGCACCAAGAGCCGTGTGGTCCTGGAGATGAAGGATCCCAATTTCCGTCCGGAGATCAAGAACAGGGTGGAGGACTTCGATCAGTACGATAAGATTTTCATCGGATACCCCATCTGGAAGTTCATCTGCCCGCAGATCATCTCCACGTTTATCGAGAGCTATGACTTTTCCGGCAAGGAGGTCTACCTCTTCTGCACCTCCGATCAGAGCGGCATCGGCAAGAGCGCCACGGATCTGAAGGACCGCTATCCGGATCTGAACATCGTCTCCACCAAGCGGTTCTCCATCAGCCCCACACCGCGGATCATCCGCATGTGGACGGATACCCTGTGAGAGACATCCCGTAACACAACAGTAGAGCAGCATCTTTCCCCAAGGGAAGGGTGCTGTTTTTTAGCATTCTTCAGAAAAATTAACCCAATAAGGCTAGTAAAGGGCGGAAAGATGTGCTATCATTCGCAAGGCAAGCGCGAGATCCGCGCTTTTTTTGCGGCTATGAAACGACCTGTCCCGGGCAGAAGGAAAGGGGCAGGGAATTTTTACGTCCGGTATGTTGAGACCGGATCTACAGGAGAGAACAATTACCATGTACCGATTTGACAATGACTATCACTGCGGTGTCCATCCTCTGATCCTGGAGGCGCTGCGGGAACACAACGACGAGGGATACGACGGATACGGACTGGATCTCTGGTGCGAAAAGGCATCGGAGGAGATCCGGAAGCACCTGGACCTTCCCGGAGCCGCCATCCACTTCGTGGAGGGTGCCACCCAGGCCAACTTCACCGTCATCGCCTCGGCGCTCCGGCCCTGGCAGAGCGTGCTTTCTCCCGCCACGGGACACATCCACGCCCATGAGACCGGTGCCGTGGAGCACACGGGACACAAGATCGAGCTGCTTCCCACGGAGGACGGCAAGATCACCGCGTCCCAGGTAAGGGAAGTGGTGGAAGGCTACCGGGACAGTGAGGTGCAGGAGCACATCACCCAGCCGAAGATGGTGTACATCTCCTTTCCCACGGAGATGGGTTCCCTGTATACGAAGGCGGAACTGGAGGAACTGCACCAGGTGTGCCGCAGCTACGGACTGTACCTGTTCGCAGACGGAGCCCGCATGGGCTACGGCCTGGGTGCGGACACCTGCGACGTGACCCTGAAGGATCTTTCCCGTCTGACGGACGTATTTACCATCGGCGGCACCAAGTGCGGCGCGCTGCTGGGGGAGGCGGTCGTCGTGGGAAATCCCCAGATCCAGACCGGGTTCCGGGCGTCCATGAAGCAGAACGGCGCCCTGATGGCAAAAGGGTGGCTGCTGGGACTGCAGTTTTATACCCTGTTCAAGGACGGGCTGTATTTCGAGATCAACCGCAAGGCCTGCGAGTACGCCATGCGCATCCGGAAGGCCTTCGAGGACGAGGGCGTCGCTCCCTATATCGACAGCCACACCAACCAGCAGTTCGTGGTGCTGTCCCGGCGCCAGCTGGAGTACCTGGAGAAGAACTATGTCCTCCAGCACTGGGAGAAGATCGACGAGGACTACACCCTGGTACGGGTGTGCACCTCCTGGAGCACCACTCCGGAGGAAGTGGACGCGCTGGTGTCCAACATTGAACGTATCTGACACTAACGATAATCGGGTGAACCCTGTTGCGGCCTGTGCAAAAAAACTCCCGGTGGTTTTTGCACATTTTACAAATTTTGCAGGTTTTGAAAATTGCCATTGAGAATTATGGAAAATCGTGGTATCTTAAGTCCTGCGCGAAATTTGACGGAGGAAATTGGTTATGAACTACAATCGCTGTTTTCACTGCGGAAACAAATTGATCCCGTCCACGGCGGACATGAAGATCTCCTACGAGGAGCTGGTCGTGGAAGTACAGGATGCCCCCTGCGAGAAATGTTCCTACTGCAGCCGGATCTCCTTCGGCGACGAGGTGTACGGAACGGTGGAACGCTTCATGGAGACCATGAAACCCAAGGGGATCAGCGGAACGGTCATGAACTACTACGAGAACATCGCAAAGGGGATCGAAGAGGGCCAGTGAGCCGGTGCGGTCCCGAACCTGAAACAATGAAGAAAGGTGCTGCGGATAGCGGCACCTTTTTGCGTGAAAAACGACCTGCCGGATCCGGCAGGTCGTTGTCATATAACGGTATTATTTTTCTTCCTTTTCCGCCTCGTAGGTGTTGACGGCCACCTTCGGCCCGAAGATACGCACCTGAGGAACTTCCCCGATGTGCTCCTTGAACTGGCTGGTAAAGGAGGAGGGCTTGATGGGCAGGTCGGAGTCCCGGCTCTGCCAGATGTATTCGCTGTCGGTCTTCCGAAGGCGCTTGGCGTAGATGCGCACATCGGGAGGTACCGGGATGATGCGGTTGCGGTCGCTCTTCACCGGGACGATGACCGGCTCTCCGTTTCTCGTCTTCACCTGGTTGCTCACCCGGATCATGGACCCGTCGGTCTGGATGTTCCAGGGGGTGAGGGCCAGCAGTTCGTACATGTCGATGCCGGTGCGCAGCATGAGGCGGATGGACCAGCCCATGCGGTCCTCGGGAAGTTCGGACATGAGAAGCTCCACTTCCCGGGGCGTAAAGGTGTCCGGGACGAATTCCTCGGGATGCTCCTTCTGCTGCTTGCGCAGCTTCTGGATCTCCGCCATCTGCTCTTCCACTTCCTTGTTCTGCAGGCTCTTGAGCAGCGTCTCCGTAGCCTCACCGGCCAGCTTGGCCATGCCTTCCGTCATATCCGAGGCGGCGGCCTTCAGTTCCTGCAGGGACTCGTACTGGTCCTTCGTCTTCCGGATCTCTTTCTTGACGCTCTCCGGAAGTACTTTATCCATGACGGCCTTCACTTCCTCCGGCTTCTCCTTGTAGAGATAGTACGCGGCGGTTCCGACGATGGCCATCCGTATCAGTCTTCTGGTGGTGTTAAACATAGTGATCTCCCCTTAAAGAATATCGAGGGTATTCTAACACATTTCCCATCGGGTGAAAAGAGCCGGGAAATGCCGAAGGAAACTGTGCAATTATGCGGATTTCGTGTATAATCGAGGAAAGACAGAATGATACGGAGGTTCATCATGGAATCCAGAAAAGAAAAAGCGAATGCACTGCACGATAAAGGATACAACTGCGCACAGGCGGTAGCCTGCACCTTTGCCGACAAGGTGGATGTGGACGAGGAGGTCCTGTTCCGGGCCTGCGATGGCCTGGGTCTCGGCATGGGCTGCATGCCGGGCACCTGCGGCGCCATCTCCGGCGCCTGCGTCCTGGCGGGATTCGTCAACAGCTCCGCCAACCTGGACGCCCCCAACAGCAAACAGGCGACCTACAGGCTCTCCCGTCAGATCGTGGAGAAGTTCCAGGCACGAAACAAAGGCACCATCTGTAAGGACCTGAAAGGGGTGGAGACCGGGAAGATGCTCCGGGCCTGTCCCGACTGCATCATGGATGCGGTGGAATTCGTGGAGGAAGTCCTTTTCTCCGAGTAAGCATCACACCAATAGAAAATGGGAGTTCCGAGACCGGAACTCCCGTTTTTTTTTGTTCGTTTTCACACCGGTGCGTCGGTGTGGGATTCGCTCTTGATCATGCGGTACACCGCAAGATACATCAGGATGATGAAGACCACGAACACGATGGTGGAACCTGCCGATCCGATCATGGCGCAGGAATCGTAGAAGCCATGGAGGAACACGGCGGACAGATAGGCCAGCCACAGGTTGGTGCGGGACTTCTCCTTGTCACCGTAGTCGAAGAAGAGCTTGGCCCTGCCGTAGAAGTATCCCATGAACACCGCAAAGGACATGTGTCCCGGAATGGCCAGAAGGGCCCGGGCGGGAGCGACGGTGATGCCGTAGCCGAAGACATAGCCGATGTTCTCGAAGGCGGCAAAGCCCAGGGAGACGAAGACGGCATAGACGATGGCGTCAAAGCGGTAATTGAAGTTGGGATTTTTCCAGGTCCTGCGGTGCAGGAGGTAGAACTTGGTGCCTTCCTCCACCACTGCCACCACGAGAAAGGCCAGGAAGATGACATAGGCGGGATTCTCGGGGCTGACGAAGGAGTTGAGGATCGTGGTCCCGATCTGCTCCAGCACGATGGAAGCAAGGGCTGCCACCACGCCCATCAGCAGAAGATTGATGAGGAGGTTGGGCGGCTCCTTGTCCACGGTGTCCTGATTGTAGATATACACCAGCAGCAGAAGCGCCGGCAGGATGGCTGCCATGATATAGATCACGAATATCCTGGACAGAATAAACATTGGGTGACCTTCTTTCCGTATCGTAGTTTCACTGACATAAATTATACGGTGGAAGAGACATTGAATGCAACAAAAACCTGTTCCTTAGTTCTTCTTAAGAGATAAATCAAACGGAATTGAGTTACGTCTATAGAGATAGAAAACGCAAACGGGAGGCGACGGAGATGCTGGAGCGCTGGATCAACCTGCTCAGACTGTATCTGGCCATTCTTTGGCCCTGAAACAGGGGATAGGAAAGCACGGGATCGGAAAAGCTCCGATCCCGTGCATGTTATTTTGTTCTTCAGATTTCCTTTTTGGGGCGGCGTCCGCAGGACTTGGCCTCCGTGCAGAAGCCGGTGACGTCGCATTTGGGGACGAAATAGGTGTCCACCAGGGTCTTCCACTCCTGGGAGTAGGAAGACAGTCCCTCCATGAGGTCGCGCATGAGATCCCGGTATTCCCAGTAGGCCCGGGTGCACAGACGCTGATGGGACATGTCGATGAGGTTCCGCAGGTTCGTGCGCAGCACGACTTTGCTCTCCATCCCCAGAGGCAGCAGCATGCCGCAGTCCTCCCGGGGGATCCCCAGGGCCTCCAGCTTCTGAAGCGCACTGGTGATGTCCGCCATGGCCCCGTCATACACCGCTCTGGCTTCCTCGTTCTTCTCCACCTTGGGAGGGGTGACATAGGCAAAACCCGTTTCGTAGTCGATATACCGGGTGGATGCCTGCAGGCGGGAAGGACCTCCCGCAATATGGGTATAGAACTCCCGGAAGACCCGGGCGGAGTATCCGTCCATCACCACATAGACCTGAGGATATTCCCAGGTGCGGCCGTGGCCGCTGGTGAGGCAGCCCATGCCCCGTTTGTAGTTCTTTTCCGGATCGGTAATATCCGCGCCCCAGCACACGCCGGCTTCCCGGCCGATGAGGGAGATGGGATCGGGAGTGGTCTCTTTCTGTATGATGATGGTACCCAAGGCAAGCCCTTCTTTCCGTTAAGTGGATGACAGCAGACGACACTGCGGCCGGTGACTATCATACCATGTCCCAGGCATTCCTCCAAGGGGTTTCTGTGGAAAACAGGAGAAAACTTCATTTCGGTAATGCGAAAAAGATGGTCAATTTGTATTGTGCAACATGCTGAAAATCAAAAATATTTTTAGGGCAGAATCACGATGACGGTGTGTTGCCGGGAAAATGGGAATCCCGTGAAAAAACGGAAGAAACAGATACTTCACAAAACTTGAAGGATTTTGAGAGGGAAAAAGTGACGCAATTTTGCCGAAAACAGAGAATCCCGTCACTTTTTCTTGCAACTTTTCGGAAAAACCCAGACTTTGTATCGATTTTAGTTAATTTTACCAAGGAAAAATCCGAAGTGTTCCCAACTCAATTGACACCAAAAAACCGGGATGCTAGATTAAGAGCTGTGATACAGTGTCTCGTATCACATTGGGATTTGTCTCTCCCGAAAAACACCCGCAGCAGGACCGATCTGCCCTCGGTCAGTGCTGAGGGTGTTTTGTATTTTGCCGGTCGTTCCGGACCCGGCGGGCGGAAACTCCCGGGAAGTGCTCTCCGGCGGAAAACAGCCGGCGACAACTTTTCATTCACAATAAGAGGAAAACATGGTAAAATCATAGGGCAACTTTATTAGAATATACGAATCCGGAACGGATCGGGGCTCTCCGGAGCTCAAATCTCGACAAGGAGGAAACCGATATGAAGAAGAAAGTGCCGGTGGCCGTGTGGCTGATCATCACCTTCGTGATCTTTGCCCTTCTGGCCTGGTGGGCCTATATGATGCTCAATCACGTGCGCAATGACGCATCCGGTGCCTATACCATCACCACTCAGGTGGCGGAAGGAGAAGGCACGGTGACGCCTGCCAAGGAAAAGGCAGGGGCCAAGGAGAAAGTGGATGTGGCCATCAAGGCAGGGGATGATTTCGTCATCAACACCGTCATGGCAAAAGCGGAGGACGGCGGAGATGTGGAGATCAGCACCAAGGATTCCGGCGGGGAAGTCTTTACCCTCGTGATGCCGGATCCCGGACAGAACGTCACCGTTACGGTGCATTTCACCCCGGCGGACGGCTCCGTGCAGGCTCCCACCATCAATTCCAATGCCCCCACGGTGCATTACGTGGATGTGGATACCAGCAAGTGGTATTCCGATGCCATCTCCTATGTGACCATCAAGGGCTACATGTCCGGCATCGGCAAGGGCGCATTCAATCCCGACGGTCAGGTGACCCGTGCGGAACTGGCTCAGATGCTCTATGCCATGGACGGCTCTCCCGAAGTGGAAGTGACCGCCGGCTTTGGTGATGTCCCGGCAGACCAGTGGTATGCCAAGGCCATCAGCTGGGCGACCCAGAATGCCATCGTCTCCGGCTACGACGCCGCCACCTTCGGTCCCAACGACCCGGTGACCCGTCAGCAGATGGCTGCCATCCTGTATCAGTATGCGGTACAGCGCAACTATAAGACGGATGCCGCGGATCCCGCAGTGCTGGCACAGTTCTCGGACGGCAACCTCGTTGCTCCCTATGCCGCCAACGCCATGGCGTGGGCCGTGAAGGAAAAGATTATCTCCGGCTACAAGGAGTGGGTGGAGCCCCTGGGACCTGCCAGCCGCGCTCAGACGGCAGCGATCCTGAAATCCTTCGAGGAGAACGTCAAAAAGTAATACCAAGACAAGACAGCCGCCCCGGTTTGATATGTACCCAGAATCCTGGACACATAGAATACTTATGAATTAGGCACAAG
>R23__coassemble_985_pt1 | contig 15464 bp, 12 predicted proteins | sample R23__metabat2_high_PE_023 | metagenome-assembled genome bin R23
AAATTACCATTAGGTTGTTTTTATTCAAAAGGAAATACAAAATATGCAACTTTTGCATACTTGTAAAAATAACAAGCGCAAAAGTTGCATCTGCTCTGTATTTATCATGCATAGGATATCTACTGTTCTTTTTCGGAGTAATGGGTCACCCGGTACATCCGTTTCGTCAGCGCTTCCATGGTCCCGTTCTCCAACGCGTCCGCCAGTGTTCCCGGCAGCACCCGTTCCGTGCGGATGATCCACGTAATCATGGCGAGGACTTCCTCCAGCACCATCTTCTCCGGGTCCTTTCCCCGGAGGACCGGATACCGGTCATCGTAATCCTCCACCGCCAGCCGGAGATCCTCAAATTCCTCCAGCCACCGGAGCACCTCTTCCGGATAGTCCGGAGCCCGTTCCTTCATCTCCCCGTCCCCGGAGTAATCCAGTTCCGACCAGGAGACCGTTCTCGTCAGAAGGGGCTTCATGGTCCGGGCATTCCACCGGCGGTCATCTTTCTCTTTCCACTTGTCGTACCGTTTCTCATCCCAGCCGATGACGTACTCGTCCAGGATCTCACGCAGAAAGCTCATGTTCCCCCTCCTTTTCATTCGTTTGGATATGGCTATTATACCATGGACTTCCCCCTTGGGGGATTTTTTCTTTTTTGAACGGAAAATCTAATTGTGAATTCTCCCATTCCCTCATTGATTTTCCGTCCCCGAAGCCGTACAATATCCATGATTGATTGACATAACACAGATTGTTTGAGGTTACAACTATGGGACTGTTCGTATCCGCACAGGATCAGAAAGCAAAAAAAGCATTCCAGGCCATCGCCCCGTCCCGCACATCCGTGTGGATGCCCGGGGGCGTCTCCCAGGCCCGGCAGCTTATCCGGGCACTGACGGAAGTGCTGGAGTGGGATCCCGACTCCACCGAGACGGAGGACATGGGACATCTTCTCACACTGTTCATGGAGACCTGCGAAGCGCTGCAGAGCTGCACTTCCCCCTTTGAGATCAAAAAACGCCTGCAGGCCGTTCCCATGCTGGAGGAAGCGCCGCTGTACGGATTTCTGGCGGTCTGTCAGGAGTTCTATAAGGACTCCGCCGCCAGCTGGAAGGACGAGGAGACCCGTCAGAACGTCTCGGAGGCACAGCAGGAGTTGGAGGACGAGGACGGCTGGATCCGGTACAACTCGGAAAAGGCCAACGCCCACTTCCGCTCCGATGAGACCGGTCTCAATGTCCATATGCCCATCTACACCATCGGCACCCAGGGAGAGCAGAACTATCTCAACACCCTGGAGACCGCCGACGGACGGAAACTGAACTGGGAGCGCATCAACTCCTACGTGGTGGATCCCAAGGGCGGATCCGTGGATGAGTTCATCGCGATCCTGGATTCCGGTGAGGAATACGGACGGATCTTCCTGAACATCTACTGCGACCGCACCTCCGTGGTGGTCCCCAAGGGATACCGCATCAATCTGTCCTGAATAACCAGAATAACAGAAGACCCGGAAAGACGATGTCTTTCCGGGTCATTTTTTCATGTTGTTCAGTCCGCCGCGTAGGCGCTGTGGGAGATGGCGAGATTCTGGAAGATGTACAGATGGGACAGTTCATAGTACGGAAGCGGGATGTCCGTCTCCGAGTGTAGCCGGTTGTAGTGCATATCGAACTGTTCCAGCTTCTTGCCGTAGGTGTACAGGACGGAGAAGGCGTGGCCTGCGTCCATGTTCCGGATGATCTCCTCTCCCTGGTAATACAGCGAGTAGGTGTTGTAGTAGGGCACCAGGTTCATATGGAGAAATTCCTGGCTTCCGATGGAGTAGTACCGGGGCGACAGATGCTGGCCCAGCACCACCTTTGCCGCCGGCACGGAGCTCTCCCGGGCCGTGCGTAGGATCTCCCCGGCGATGTCCCCGTCCACCGGGGCATCGTAAATGGCCTTGCTGAGGATGTAGGTATAGGCGGATGCCAGATCCTTGTCCTCCGTCTCCGCGATCTTGCTGAATCGTCCCCGCCGGATCTTTCCCACCTCGTAGTGGTCAGAGATCTGACGCATCTGGATGTAGTTTTCCGCGTGGGTAATGGTGGCCGTGTCCAGCACATCCACCCGGCTTTTAAAGACATAAACGCCGTGTCCGTCCTGGCTCAGCAAACTCTCCACCTGTTCGTTCAACAAAGATCACCTCGGTTCTTTTGCTCGTATAGGTTATTGTACCATGGACCGGTATCATTTGCCAAACATTTCTACCCTTTCTCCGAATATTTTAAGTTGCTTTAAGGGACGGTTGTTATCCTCATGGACAGAAAAGCAATCCATGAAACCAAGCAAGGAGGAAGAACCTATGACTCTGCGACATTCCGTGATCCGGAAGATCCTGGCCATGGTGATGGTCTTTACCATGGCCGCCGCGATCATTCCCATGGGAGCCGGCGCCGCATCCGACAGCGCCACCTTCACGTTCACGGACTCCGGCATCACCGGATCCGCCGACGGCGCCGAGATCGACGGCACCACCCTGACCATCACCAGTGCCGGCACCTATACCGTTACCGGCAGCTGCAGCGAGGGCAGCATCGTGGTGAAAAAGGGGACCACCGGGGTCACTCTGGTCCTGAAGGACCTCACCCTGTCCTCGTCATCCACCGCTCCCGTGGTATGCAAGAAAACGACGGAAGTGACACTGGACATTGAAGGAACTGTCACCTTAAATGACAACGAAGACCCGGCCAACGAAGATTCGACGGTTGAAGCCGTGGCCGACGCCTTTGAAGGCGCCGCCATCAAGGCGAAGGACGGCTCCACCCTGGTGATCAAAGGCTCCGGCACCCTGAACGTCAATGCCTCGGGCTGCAAAAACGGCATCAAGGGCGGCGCCACCACGGACATCACCATCCAGAGCGGCACCATCAACGTCAAGGCTGCCTCCAACGGCATCGCCTCCGACGGTACCCTCACCATTACCGGCGGTACGGTCAATGTGGAAGCGGGCAACGACGGCATCAAGTCCGATCCGGATTCCGATGACACGGAATCCAAGGGCACTCTCGCCATTACGGGAGGAACTGTCACGGTCTCCGCCGGAGACGACGGGATCAAGGCGGGCTATGACCTGATCCTGGGAACGAAGGGATCCTCCACCGGACCCACCATCAATATCAATAAGAGCAATGAAGGCATCGAAGGTGCCAGCATCCAGTTCAATTCCGGCTCCGGCACCATCCATTCTTCCGATGACGGCGTCAATGCCGCCAACAGCGACCTGACGGATTACGACTATCTCCTCACCGTCAACGGCGGTGACTGGACCGTCTACGCCGACGGCGACGGTCTGGACTCCAACGGGGATCTCATCAACAACGGCGGAAACGTCGTGGTATATGCCGCCGCCAACAGCGGAAACGGTGCCGTGGACATCGGGGATTCCGGCAATGTCTGGACCTCCAACGGCGGATCCGTCCTCGCCATCGGCATGAACGGCATGGCCATCGTCCCCAACTCCGGTACCTATGTTGCCTTCGGCACCGGCGGAATGGGCGGCGGGATGCCCGGCGGCAGCATGGGAAGTGCCCCGTCTCAGTCCGGCGGAATGGGCGGACAGGCGCAGCCTTCCGGTATGCAGGGCGGAATGAACGGCAGCACCTCTGCCGGATCCATCAACATTCAGAACGGAACCACCATCGTCATTAAAGACTCTTCCGGCAGCACCGTCGCGGAAGCCACCGGCGTCAAAAATGCAAACTGCGTCGTCTTCGCATCGGATTCCCTCACCGCCGGCGAGACCTATACCCTGGTGATCAACGGCACTGCGGCCGCCACGGCCACCGCTTCTTCCGGAAACGGTTCTGCCGCTCCCGGCGGAAACGGACAGCAGCCGCCGGAAGGCAATGCTCCTTCGGATCCGAACAGCAGCACCAACACCTACCCCGCCAACTCCACGCCCTTTACGGACGTCGGCACGGGACGCTGGTATACGGAAGCGGTCAACACCATGTACGCCAGAAAGATCATGACCGGTACCACGGCCACGACCTTTGAGCCCGGCACCTCGCTCACCCGCGGGATGCTGATCCAGATGCTGTACGCACAGGAAGGAAAGCCCTCCGTGACGAAAAAGACAACCTTCACGGATGTCACCTCTTCCATGTACTGCTATGATGCCATCTCCTGGGCACAGGCAAACGGCATCGCCGCCGGTTACGGCAACGGTACGGTCGGACCGAACACGGCGCTGACGCGTCAGGAAGCCGTGCAGATCCTCTACAGCTACGCCAGATACAAGGGCGTGACCATCTCAGGGTCCAAAGATGTGTCCTCCTTCCGGGATGCCTCTTCCCTCACCTGGTCCAAAACAGCCATGCAGTGGGCTTACGGAAACACGCTGCTCGCCGGCTATGAAGACGGGACCCTCCGTCCCTCCGGCACCACCACCCGTGCCGAGATGGCACAGATCATGATGCGTTATCTGCAGCTCATCGGTGCTTGAACGAACCATTAAAGAATCGGGCAATTACCGGCGTGGGGGAAAGGCCGGTTTTCAGTTGTCGGCAAGTCCTTCCCTTTCCTGCAGTGCCCTCCGGTATACCAGAAGGAACAGGCCTCCGGAGAGAAGGGCACAGATCCACTCGTTGATCCAGAAGGCATGCCATACTCCCAGCGCACCGAAGGAACGGCTGAGGATGTAGGCCGCCGGGATGATCACGATCATGAACCGAAGCATGCACACCACAAGAGACGCAGGTCCCCGTCCCATGCCCTCCAGCGCGCCGCTCACCGTCACGGGAACGGAGGAGATGAGAAAGCCCAGACTGATGATCCGCAGCGCTTCGGCTCCGGTGCGGATGGTCCCGGGGTGGGTGGTAAACATCCCCATCAGGTCTCGAGGGAACGCCAGACAGATGACCATGCCCACCGCCATGACGGACGCGGACATCCACAGTGCGGTCCTGGTGATCCCCGCCACCCGGTCCATCTCCCGGGCGCCGTAGTTGTATCCCACCAGGGGCCGGATGCCCTGCACGATGCCGTTGGCAGTGAGATAGATGAAGGTCTGAAGCTTGTAGTAGACCCCGAGGATGAAGACGCTGGTCTCGCCGTAGGCGGCAAGGATGCCGTTTAAGGCCGTGATGAGGACGGAAGGCAGTCCCTGGTTCAGTGTCGCCGGGATCCCCACGGAATAGAGGCGCCCCGCCAGGTGCCGTCCGTTCCATCCCTCCTTCAGGTCGAGATGGAGCCCCATCCGTCCCCGGGCATACACCGCAAGATAGATCACCAGCGCCACCGCCTGGCCGATGTCCGTGGCGATGGCGGCGCCGTCGATGCCCATGGCGGGGCATCCGAGATAGCCGAAGATCAGGATGGGATCCAGAATGATGTTGGTGATGCACCCCGCCATCATGCTGTACATGGATACCTTCATCCGGCCGGTGGCCTGAAACAGCTTCTCATACACCAGCTGAACGGACACGATGACGGAGGCGGAGAAAACGATCAGGGAATATCTTCCGCCGAAATAGAGGATCTGCTCGTTGTGGGTATACAGACGGAGGAACGCCGGTATGACGGCAAGGCAGATCCCGGTGAGAAGGACGCCGTGGAGGATGCCCAGCAGGATCCCCAGAGACCCCGCCTGCGTGGCCTTCTTCTCCTCCTGCGCTCCCAGATAGAAGGCCACCGCCGCATTGACGCCGACGCCGAAGCCGATGCTCACCGCGCCGATGATATTCTGTATGGGAAACACCAGGGAGAGGGCCGTCATGGCATCCTCGCTGATCTTCGCCACAAAATAACTGTCGATGATGTTGTACAGGGCGTTGACCAGCATGGACAGCACCATGGGCAGTGACATGGTCAGCACCAATGGCACGATGGGCCGCTCCTTCATGAATGTCTGACTCACTTCGGTCCTCCAAAAAACAAAAAGCCACGCAGCAAACGCTGCGTGGCGAAAAAAGAATGCTCTTTAAAAGTCCACGGTTCTCCGCGACAAACGGAGTTTTGACGTGGCATATGTTACCACAGACTCCGGCTCATTGCAAGGACCTCTCAGGAGAGGATGATCCGGGGACCGCTGTCCAGTTTGTCCAGCTTGTCCTTGACTTCCTCATCTCCGGTGAGATTGTACAGGATGGTGTAGAAGTACTGCTGTCCCTCTCGGTTCCCCTGCTCCTCGTAGAACTGGCCGTAGCCGTAGGCCAGGGACACCACTTCCGGAGCGGCTCCCGCCGGGAACCCGTACTTCTCCCCGTACTGCTGGAGAGCTTCAAAGGTGGGCTCCTTCACATCCCGGCCGCCGGTCTCCTGAATGAAGTACAGCAGCTGTTTTCCCTGCTTGTTCTCCGAATCGAAGTTCAGGCTCATGGTGATGCAGGCCAGTGCCTCGTTGTACCGTCCCTTCTCCAGGAAATAGTATCCCAGATTCCGGTACAGACGGGCGATGTCCTGAGGGATGTAGGTGAAGTGGAAGGTCTCCAGATTGATCTGGAAGAACTCCTCCAGATCCCCTTTCTGCTTGAGCAGTTCCATATATTCAAAATAGTTCTTGGCATGGGTGGGTGCCCAGCGGATGGCCTGTTTCACCGCGGCCTCCGCTTCCTCGTACCGTTCCAACTCGAACAGAGCGTCGGCGTACTGAAGATACACCTCACTCACCGGTTCATAAGTGTTCTTCACATCCTTGGACACCGGAAACAGTTCGTGATACAGCACGTCTTCAAAAGGTTCCACGAAGGAGTGCATCTCCCAGGTCTCCCCGTCCTGATACTCCTCCAGTGCCTCGATCCGGTCGATGGCCTTTTTCAGTTCTTCCGCCGCCTGGTCGGGGTGGTCTCTTCTCATCATGCCATGGGCTTTCTCCAGCACGTTGAGAAGCTTCCGTTCCTTTCGGGTCTCCTGTTCCATATCCGGCATCCCCCTTTTTCTTGATACTGCACCACTGTACCACGAAATCCGGGAAAAGGAAACCGCCGCGGACAAAAAGATCTCCCTGCGGGCAGGAAGCCCGCAGGGAGAAAAAGTCCGGTCTGCCGGTATGGATCGGTCCGGTCAGCCTGCCAGTTTGGCACCCAAAGCTCTGCACTTGTCCAGAGCCTCGTCGTCCGGTGCGTTCTCGCAGATGACACTGTCGGCCGCCAGGGCAACGCCCTTGCCTTTGCACTGGGCTTCCCAGTTGGCCATCCATTCACCGCCGCCCCAGCCGTAGGAGCCGAAGAGCGCAACTTTCTTTCCCGCCAGTTTCGGAAGGACCGCTTCGAACATGGGACCGAAGTCATCCTCCTCCAGCACTTCGCTGCCCATGGCGGGGCATCCGAAGATCAGAGCATCATAGGATGCAACGCTTCCCTGATCGAAGTCCATGCACATGCACTCATTGACATCGGCACCGGCGCCTTTGGCGCCCTCGGCCACTGCGTCCGCCATGGCGGCGGTATTGCCGGTTCCGGACCAGTATACAACTGCAACTTTCATGAATTTGTTTCCTCCATAGTATTATTGGGAGCAGGGCTCCGTTTTTCCGCGGTTGAGTGTTAGTCTTTTCTAACATATGTATATTAGCATAGACTAACAGAAGAATCAACGGTTTTTCCGATTCCGAAAAAGAAAGACAAAAAGTGCTCCGATCCGACAGCTTTTCCGCCGGGAATGGAAAAAGCTGCCTTGACTTTCTCCTGGTATTCCAATAAACTAACAGTGTTAGATTAACCTTATGCCAATAGGTATAACTCTCACACTTCTGTTTTCTTGCTTATGGAATCGATCTTTGTTTCTCCGGCGGAACCCGCGGAGCGCTCCAGTCGGATCACAATTACATATCCCCAGCTGCGCTCTCTGGGCTACCTGCGCCCGGTGACGCCGGCAGATCTTCCGGAGGAACAGGGAGCGTTCTGTGCCCGGCAGATCGTGGAAGGCGACACGGGATGGGGCGTCATGGAGTCCTGGCCGGTGTTTCCGGGCATGGATCTCATCTGGTTCGATATGAGCACAGACTGCGATCTGACCCTCCCCGCCGATCCGGAACACCGTCTGGAGATCCTCTGCTGCTATGAGGGCCGCTGCGAAATACAGGGCGGACACCGCCGCTACTGCTACATGGAGGAAGGCGATCTGGCGGTGTGCAGCGCCTCCCCGGACATCGGACTGACCGGATTTCCCTCCGGCCGTTTCCGGGGGATCTGCATCCGCATCAACATGAATCCGGAGACCCGGGACCTTCCCGGGATCCTGCGGAACTTCTCCATCCACCTGCCGGATCTGTATCGGGCCGCCGGACGTTCCGGGATCCTTCCCATGACGGACTGCACCGCGGCGAAGCACATCTTCGCGGAACTGCGGGAGCAGCACCATCAGTTCCGTCCGGACTTTCTGAAACTGAAGATCATCGAACTGCTGCTGGTGCTCTCCGTGCCGGAGAATACGGAATCCGATCTCTCCTTCCCCACGCTGACGGGATACCAGGTGTCCACGGTCAAGGAGATCCGGAACTTCATGGTGGAGCACTTTGATGAGCATTACACCACCATGGACCTTTCCGCCCGGTTTCATTTTTCCGCCACCAGCCTGAAGCAGTGGTTCCGCATCATCTACGGATCTTCCATGTACGCCTATCTCAAGAGCTGCCGCATGGAGATCGCCCGGGCACTGCTGCTGCGCACGGATTACTCCATCCTGCAGGTGGCACTGTATGTGGGCTATGAGAACCCCAGCAAGTTCTCCTCCGCCTTCCGGGATGAAACGGGGATGACGCCGAAACAGTACCGGCTGTCCCAAACGGATCTCCGGCAGATCCGTCCGGCTAACTGAATGACGAGAGAACGAAATGCACCCGGACATGATGTCCGGGTGCGTTCTTTGCATATACGATTATGATGTGCGTTCACACTGCCACGGCCAGATCCTGGACCGGCGTGCCGGCAGTCCACCGGGAGAAGAAGTTTCGGGTGCAGGCCCGGTAGCCGTCGAAGATCTTCTTGGCGCAGCTGACATCCCCGTAGACCTTCCAGTAGCCCACATACTTGCTGTTGTGTCCGTTGTGGAGGATATAGCCCTTTACGTCCTCGGAAGGATATCCCAGGAACAGGCCGATCTCATGGGGAAACTCGGAGGAACGGAGAAAGCGCTGACGGAGCCGGCGCACGCAGTAGTCTGCGCTGAGTTTCCGGTAACCCGCGTCCTGCAGGATCTTCCGGCCCTCCCGGTCTTTCAGATCCTCTTCCAGCTGGGCGGGACGGTACATGTAGATGAGGGCACGGTGCTCGGAATACCGCACCACCGTCAGACGGATCCCCTTGTTCTTCAGGATCCGGTTCATCTCCTCGATCTCCTGTTCCAGAACGGCTCTGTCCGTACAGGGCTCGGTAAAGAGACTTCCGGTCTTCAGCCCCGCCAGCGTAGGGGCGCAGCTGGTGACGATGGCAAAATCCGACATGCAGTGATCCTCCCGTGGATTGTGTTAGTTTTAGCTAATATCTATTCGTAATAAAGAGTTAGCCTTAACTAACTCTAAAGATACTATACCATGGGCGGGAACGGTTTGCAAGGAAAACTTCCTCAGATCAGGATCCCCTGCAGATGATCCATTTCATGCTGGACGATCTCGGCGGTGAAGCCGGAGAAGGTCTCCACGTGCTTTTTAAAATTCTCGTCCTCATACCGGACGGTGATGACGCGGTACCGGGTGGTCTTCCGCACACCGGGCAGGGACATGCAGCCTTCCTCCGTCTCGTAGGGGCCTTTCTGATTGACGGTCACGGGGTTGAGCATCACCTTGTCCTCCCCGGTCTCCGTATGGATGATAATGATATTCTTATGGACTCCGATCATGTTGGCGGCCATGCCCACGCATTTGTGGGAGTTGGCCTTCAGCGTGTCCTTCATGTCCTGGATCACCGCCTTGTCCACGAAGGACGCGGGCTTGGACGGTTTCATGAGAAGGATGGGGTCGCAGTTGATGGGTCGGATCATGACGGGATCTCCTTGTCTTTTCATTTTAACATCCGTAGTCTACCACAAATGCGTCTTTCCGAACAGGGGTTTTGTTCCTCCGTCAACTCGAAGTGAGTTGACGGATATTTTGCGAAATGAGATAATTAAAGTTGCTTTAAAAACGCAAAGGGGAACGTTTATGCTTCAGAAGATTGCCAACTGGATCGTGGATCACCGCAGGATCCTCGTCATCGTCATGACGATCCTCACCCTCGGCTGCACGGCGCTGCTGCCGTTTGTGAAGATCAACTACGACATGACGAAATACCTGCCTCCACACTCTTCCATGAAGATCGGCATGGACAAAATGGCGGAGGAATTCCCGGATCTCACCGAGGAATCCAACATCCGCGTCATGTTCACCCGTCTTCGGGAGGAGCAGATCCCTGTCGTCCGGAAGCAGCTGTCCGACATCCCCTATGTGAAAAACGTGGACTACGAACCGGGCAATCCCGATTACAACAAGGACGATCACACCCTCTTTGTGGTGTACACGGATTATCCCTACTCCTCCAAGGAGGAGGTCTCCATCGAAAAGGCTATCGACAGGGGCTTTGACGGATATGAGATGGTATGGAAGAACACCGACGTGGGCAAGGGCGTCCTGCCGGCCAGCGTGGTGGCTCTCGCCATGACCTGTCTCATGATCATCCTCTTTGCCATGTGCAGCTCCTGGTTCGAGCCGGTGCTCTTTGCCGCCGCCATCGGCATCGCCGTGCTCATCAACATGGGATCGAACCTCATTCAGGGGGAGATCTCGGATATCACCTTCACCATCGCGGCCCTGCTGCAGATGGTCCTGTCCATGGACTATTCCATCATCCTCATGAACCGGTACCGGCAGGAGCTGGAGTATCAGACGGACCGCGTGTCCGCCATGAAATCGGCACTGGCCCAGGCCATGCCCTCCATCCTCTCCTCCGGCATGACCACCGTGGTGGGCATGATCATGCTGGTCTTCATGAGTTTCCGCATCGGCCGGGATCTGGGCGTGGTGCTTGCCAAGGGCGTGTTTCTGAGCATGGTCAGCGTCTGCACCTTCCTTCCGGCGCTGATCCTCGCCACCACGGATACCATCTTCAAATACAACAAGAAATACTTTGATCCCAATATGGACGGTCTGGCCCGGTTTACAAGCCGCTTCTTCCGTCCCATGGCCGTTCTGTTTCTCCTGCTCTTCGCGGGAAGCTACATCCTGCAGGCCAGGACTCCCTTCAGCTACACCCTGTTCCAGGACGACCCCGTGGCGGACGTGTTCCCTCTGGAAAACCAGATCGTGCTCCTCTACTCCAATGAGGACGAGGAGGCGGTGGCGAAGATCGCCGATGATCTCATGGAGGAGGACCACACCCGCAGCGTCATGAGCTACTCCACCACCCTCGCCCGGGGATACACCGTGCGGGAGCTGGCGGATGTGATGACGGACATGGGAAGCGACACCAAGATCGATCCCTCCATGCTGAGGATCATCTTCTACGATAAACATTCCGGCGGCGCACTGCCCAATATCTCCGCCGGGGAACTGTTCACCTTCTTAAATCACACGGTGCGCACCGATCCCCAGTTTTCCGGATACCTCACACCGGAGATGACCGATCAGATGGACGCCATGTCCCTGTTTGAAAGTCCCGGTGCCCTGACCCGGCCCCGGACTGCCGGGGAGATCGCCCGTCAGTTCGATCTTCCGGAGGATCAGGTGGCGCAGCTGCTGCAGTACTATGCCATCCGGCATCCCGGCAGCTCCTCCATGACCATGACCCTTCCCGCCTTCACCGCCTTCCTCACGGAGGAAGTGGCAAAGGATCCCGAGATCGGTTCCATGATTCCGGCGGATGCCGCGGAACAGATGTCGTCCCTGAAGGCGCTGACGGATACGGAGAACCTTACCCGGCCGCTGACCCCCTCGGAGGCGGCCCGGATCCTGGGGGTGGACCGCTCCTATGTCGAGATGCTGTGGGCACTCTACGGCATGATAAACGGTGAGGGCGCCGATGCCTCCTACGACACCGCGGACTTTATCCGCTTCATGGCCGGCCAGCTGGATTCCAATCCCATGTTTGCCGAGAATATCGCCGACGATCAGGTGCAGCAGATCCGGCTTCTGTCCGGTGTCCTCACCGCCGCCTCCGCCGGCAACACCCTGACCGCCGGTGTCCTGGGGCAGACCCTGTCCCTCAGCGAACAGGCGGTGAACGGTCTTCTTGCCGCCACCCGGGAGGACGGCCTGACGGTGGACGGGGCGCTGGATCTTCTCATCGCGAACCCCGACTGGGGCCTCACGGAGGATCAGGTCGCCACCTTCACCCAGCTGCGTTCTCTTCTGAAGTCTGCGGCCTTCGGCACGAAACACGATGCCGCCGAGATGGCGGAGATCCTGCAGATGGACGAGAGCACCATCCGGTTCCTCTATGCGTACAAATCCCTGTCGGATGAGGGCATGGACCGGCATCCCGTCTCTCTGGCGGATCTCACCTCCGCACTGTCGGCACATTCCGATGCCCTGTCCGGACTCATGGGTCCGGAGGAGCGCGCGCAGCTGTCTTCCATGGCCGGCATCGTTCAGGGCACCCTGTCCGGGAAAGGCTACACCGCCGGGGAACTGGCCGCCCTCACCGGGATGGAGGACGAGCAGATCTCCATGCTGTATATGTACTATGTCATGAATCACGGGGGCACCGCCGCTCCCAGTGTCTCCATCCGGGACTTCCTGGATTTCCTGGCGGATGATGTCCTGACGAATCCCCAGTTTTCCTCGTATATCGATGCCTCCCAGGCATCCCGGCTGCAGGGCGCCCGCGCCCTGGCCGACGCCGTGGTGGACGGAACGGAGTATTCTCCGGAAGCCATGTCGGATCTGCTGGGCGGTCTGGGTGCGGATCTGGATCCCGAGATGCTGAAGCTTCTGTATCTCTATCATGCGGCCATGTATCAAAGCGACCCGAACTGGACCATGTCCATTCTGGATCTGTTCGATCATCTGGAAAACCACATGATGAACGATGCCCGGTTTGCCTCCTTCTTCGATGAGAGCATGAAGGCGGAGCTTACGAAAAACAAACAGACCCTGGAGGACGGGGTCCGCCAGCTCAAAGGCCCCCATTATTCCATTCTGATGCTGGCCTCCTCCATCCCCGTGGAGAGCGAGGAGACGGAGAGCTGGTACCAGGGTCTCACCTCACGGCTGTCGAAGGAACTGCATGGAGACTATCATCTCATCGGCTCCACGCCCATGAACTATGAGATGAAGGCAAGCTTCCACAAGGAACTGACCCGCATCACGCTGCTGACGGCACTGTCCATCTTCCTCGTGGTGCTCCTCACCTTCCGCTCCTTCCTCATCCCGGCCATCCTGGTATGCCTCGTGCAGTGCGGCGTGTTCTTCACCATCGCCACCAGCGGGGTACTGGGATACGAGGCCTATTACCTGTCCATGCTCATCGTACAGTGCATCCTCATGGGAGCCACCATCGACTACGGGATCCTGTTTACGAACTATTACCGGGAGAACCGGCAGTACTATGATCTGCCGGAGTCGCTGAAGCGCTCCTTCCACGGTTCCACCCACACGATCCTGACGTCGGGCCTGATCATCATCCTCGTCACCGGCATCGTGGGCTTTGCCCCGGTGGATCCCACCATCGGACAGATCTGCCAGACCATCTCCATCGGCACCCTGTCCGCCACCCTTCTGATCCTGTTCGTGCTGCCCAGCCTGCTGGCGGCCTGCGACCGTTTCGTCTCACGATCCACGACACGGAAAAGAAAGGACATGGAACCAATATGAATAAAGAAGTGAAGCCCGACCTTGCGTCGGGCTTTCTTTTTTGCGGAGGAATCGAAAGCTTTTGGTTGTGCATTTTTCCTCCATCAGTTATTATTAAAAGACTAGAACTATTCGATCTTTTACGGAGGAAGTACATTTATGCCGAAACGCAGATCCGATTCTCTGACCTGGCTGATGTGGGTCTTTCTCGCCATTTTCATATTGTGCATCATCCCCATCCTGTCCGCCGGGCACTATGCCCATCCCCTGTATGACGATTACCGGTACTCCCACCGGGTACACGAGGTGATCATGCAGAACGGCGGATTCGCGGACCTGATCCGCGCGGCGGTGAAACAGGTACAGTGGACCTACCGCAACTGGCAGGGCACCTTCTCGGCGATCTTCCTCTTCGCCTTCCAGCCCGGTGTGTTCTCTCAGGATCTGTATTTCCTCACCACCTGGATCATGGTGCTGGGACTGTTCCTGTCCACGCTGTTTTTCTGCTGGACCTCCATCGTCACCTGGCTTCACGCCCGAAAGGAATACGCGGTGCTGCTGGCGGTGCTGATCTGTCTGTGCACCATCCAGTTCGTACCGGACAAGCAGGGAGCCTTCTTCTGGTTTAACGGAAGCTGCTACTATACCCTGTTCTATTCCTTTGCCCTGATCTATTTCTCTGTCCTCATCCGGTTCGTCATCGCAAAAAAGACCGCCGGTGTCGTCGGCTGGTTCATCCTGCTTCTTCCCATGACAGCGCTCATGGCGGGAGGCAACTATTCCACCGGTCTGTTCTGCTGTGAGATGATGGCCGTGGCCGCCGTTTTCCTGCTGTTTCTGAAGCATCCGAGAAAGTGGGCGGTGCTCCTCCTTGCAGCGGCAATGATCTATCTGTTCACCATCAGCACTTCCGCGCCGGGAAACTCCATCCGCGCCGCGAAGACCACCTCCACCGGTCCCATTGAGGCCTGCATTCTGTCCCTGTACTTCTCCTGCATCAAGATGGGTCAGTGGACCTCCATCCCTCAGGTGGTGTTCCTGGTGGCAGTGACGCCCATGCTCTACCGGCTGGCGAATCTCTGCCCCTGGCGGTTCCGGTTCCCGCTGCTGGTGTTCTTCGGGACCTTCTGTCTGTTTGCGTCCCAGCTGACGCCGCCCATCTATGCCATGAGCAACATCGGAGCGGGACGTCAGGTGAATCTGTACTATTACTCCTATTACATCTTCTGGGTATTTAACATCTTTTATGCCTGCGGATGGTTCCTGGGAAAATATCCGACGCTGATCAACGACTTCCAGCTGGCGGATCTCTCCGGACACTTCCGGATGCAGACGGTGCTGGCACTGATGATCGTGTTCGTGCTGGGATCCTTCTCCTACGGTTTCTGGAACATGACCACCTTCAAGGCTCTCTCGGCGGTGGAGAGCGGGATGGCCGAACAGTATGACAGGGAGTACGATGCCATCGTGGAGATCCTGGAGTCCGAAGGGGATGTGGCGGAGATCCCGGAAGTGGTCACCACCAACGACTTCCTCAAGAAGCTCAATCTCTCCCAGAATCCGAAAGCCTCCGTCAACTCCGGTCTGGCCGAGTACTATGGCAAGAAGGAAGTACATCTTCTCCTTCCGCCGGAAGAGGAACCGGAGGCCTGAGCCGGATATCTCAATAAAAAAAAACCATCCACGCGTCAAACGCGTGGTTGTCCACAAGGGGTATAACCCCACG
>R23__coassemble_1038_pt1 | contig 14844 bp, 22 predicted proteins | sample R23__metabat2_high_PE_023 | metagenome-assembled genome bin R23
TCTTATATTAATACAGTGGGAACACTGAATACCCTTAAAGGAGAAAATAAACATGTCTAAGATTTTCAAATGGTTCGCAGACGCTTCCGCCAACTGGGATCACTCCGGTCAGAACGACGCAGGCGCAGTCCTCGGCTTCATCGGCGCAATCTTCGAAGCTCTGGGTGCCTGATCCAGACTTGAATAATCCGGCCGGCTCTTTGTGAGCCGGCCTTTTCTTTTTCGCGATCGGACGAAATATTCCCGCCGGTGCGTTGACAGACGGACCGATCTTCTTTATTCAGAAATGGTCTCCATGGACCAGATATACAACGTCATGCAGATTGTGATACGCGTTCCTTCACTTTGATTATACAATGTTTTCCCTCTCACTTGTATTCTGTCGCCCCGATCTTGCCCATACCGTGAATCCTTCCTGAATCGCCGCTGCCGTCGCAACCATGCAGACCGCTGCGGCACTGTACTTCAGATCCATGAATGCCAGTGTCAGCGGAAAAGCAAACAGCAGTCCTCCCGTCACCTTGTTTATCATAGAATGCACCGATATAAACTCTTTCTGTCGGATATATCCGACTGCGATATTCGCCGCCTTCATGAATGCGATGACGGCGATCCATATAGAGAGCCAGACCGGAACATCCAATACCGGAATCAATTTGATCAGGCAAACCGCAACAAACACGATATCTGCAATCGTATCCAACCTTGCACCGGCCTCGCTGGCGGTACCGGTTTTCCTTGCCACAGCGCCATCGATCATGTCGGAAGCTCCGGCCACTATGTAGAGCGCAAAAAAAGCCGGGGAAAATGCCGGGCAGAACAGCAAAAAGGCGCTCATCACGATTCTGATTCCGGTTATGATATTTGCCATGTTATGCCGGTGTCCCCACTTCGATCAGGTTTCCGTCCGGATCATAAAAGCGGATGACCTTCTGCCCCCAGCTGTGCGTCATGAGCCTGTTGACGTATTTCACGTCCGGATAATCGCGCGCAAGCCTTTCCGCAAAACCTTCTATATCACGTTCCTCAAAATAGAGCTCGCTGGAATTATTCTCCGGAATGATGTCTCTCCCCAGGAACTCTTTCCAGTATTTTTCTTCCTGCAGAACCAATCCTTCTGTCAGAACCATATTTCCATCATTGTCACGGATCATCTCAAGGCCAAACAGATCATGATAGAACTGCTTGGATCTCTCAATATCTTTCACGACAATCAGCACGCTTTTTAGTTTCATCGATTTCCTTTCTCCAAACCAAATCCCGATGTGAGGCTTCACAAATCTGTCATTGGTTCATCAAACATGATTTCCGGCGACTCCAGTCCGCGATTTTCATGTTCCCGCACGGCAGGTGATTCATGCCGGACAGTACCGTCAAAATAGTATGTATAGAAAGCATCCGGCTGCTCTTCCCCGGAGATCATGACTTTCACGCAGTTTTCTTCCCAGCGAACGCTCCAGTTTTCGGGATGAAGCACACCCCCGTCGTTTGCCACGTCAAATTTGTGCTTGGTGACGGTCTCACCATTGCGCTTCAAAACAATTCTTGCGTGTGAATATCCAAACGGCCAGTCCGGCTCTCCGACCGCTTGAAAAACAATTTCATATGTGCCATCCGGAGAAGTCGCCGCATCAATATCCGTGATTCTGCACCTCGTGACATAGATAAAACTGCCAATCAGGAGCAAAAGTGCCGCAAGTATGACAGCTGCAATACCGCAGCCCCATTTAATAGTCTTCTTTGCTTTCATTTTTTCTTTCTTTTGTGTCGTTCGCCATAACAACCTCCACACATAGCAGAGTGACCGTTCGTTCACTATAATAAGTGAACGAACGGTCACATGTCAAGGCCTTGCATATTATTTCGCATTCCGTTCTTTGTCAGTGCAAAAATGTCAGAAGGACCCGGCGCCGACTTCCGCGATCCGCACACGGAGGAATCAACCGAAACAACAAGGGCTGCCGCACCGGAATTCCGATGCCGCAGCCTTTTCCATTATGGGAGGTCTCCTGTTTTTTCGTTTTTCAGACAGCCGCTCCTTCAAACGTAATGGCCACGCCCTTCCGCAGAGGGATCCTGCCGGTCACGTTCCCGTGGACATCCACGTCCATCACGGCATCCAGCGTGCCCGTTCCCGTTTTTCTCTCCAGGATCGCATGATAGCGGGCGCTTCCGTCGGGATTTCTCACACCGTGTGCCCCGGGGTCCAGCCGGTACGCAAGCCATTTCCCCAGTTTCAGTCTTGCTTCGCCGATCATCGTGCAGGTGCCGTCTTCGGCCCAGCTGCACACCGCAAAGAGCTCGCCGTCCCGGGTCCCCAGAAAGTGCGTTTTTACCTTGTATCGGATGTGTCTGGCTGTCATGACTGTCCCTCCTTATATCCGCTGGCATTTCAAAATTCATCCATCTCCGTAATATTCTCCTCCTGCCGCGGCGGGATCCCGCCCGGTCCGGGATCAGAGGACATAGCCGCAGATCCCCAGAAACTGCAGGACGGTGCCGGCCAGGCAGAACAGATGGAAGATCCCGTGCATCCACCGCTTGGATGCCCCCAGGGCGAAGAACACCACGCCGGCGGAATAGACGATGCCGCCGGCCAGCAGCCAGGCTGCGCCCTTCCAGCCCACGTTCATCAATAACCAGTGGAACCCCACCACCACGGACCATCCGTTGAGCAGATGGAGCCCGGTGCAGATCTTTTCCGTACGGTCCATGTCCCAGATCGTAAGAAGGATGCCCAGGACCGACGTGGCGGCCACGAAAGCCAGAAGGATCCACCCGATTTTTCCTTCTACGCCCAGAAGGAACACCGGAACACAGGTCCCCAGCACCAGCACGAACACCATGCAGTGATCGGCGATGCGGAACCCTCCCTTCTTCGGGGAGGCGGCGGGGATCCCGTGATACAGGGCGGACGTGCCGTAAAGCAGGATCATGGACAGCCCGTAGGCCAGCACGCACAGCAGCGTCCTTCCGTCCCGGACCCGGTGGATCATGAGGGCCAGGGCCGCGGCTCCGAAGGCCGCACCCAGCCAGTGGGTGGCGGCATTGAAGATCTCCTCGCCCACCGAATAGGTCGGGATCCTTATTTTCTGTTTTCTGATGGCGGCAGTCATACTGCCCTCCTTTCCCGGGATCCGGCAGCCGGATCTCGTTTTTTATTTCATTTTATCTAGTTTCGTATACTAGATTAACTCGACAAAGATATTTTGTCAATGGTTTTTAAGAGCAGATGTTGTGTTTTCCCCTCTCCCGTGCTATGGTTATACCAGAAACAATGATGGGAACGGAGGGGTCTTATGACCGCAGAAAAACTGGAGCGCGCCGCCCCGCTGGCAGCGCGGAAGCTGCCCCGCTGGGAGGAACTGCCGGATCTGGATCTGTACATGGATCAGGTCCTGTCCCTCATCCACCGGTACCTGGGCCGGGAAGAACCCCCGGACGGAAAGGTCCTCACCTCTTCCATGGTAAACAACTATGTGAAGATGCGCCTCATGCCGGCGCCGGAGAAAAAGAAATACAGCCGGGTCCATCTGGCCTATCTCATCGCCATCTGTGTGCTGAAGACCAGTCTGCCCATGGCGGCGGTGCGGGATCTGCTGCAGCAGGCCGTGGCGGAACGGGAGGAATCCGTTCTGTACAACGAATTCTGTGATCTCTATGAGGACACCGGACGCCGGGTCCTGGAGGAACGTGCCGGAGACGGTCTCTCCCGTTCTTCCGTCATCCTCCGTGCCGCCCTCCGGGCGCAGACGGAGCAGACCCTGGCATGGATGCTGGCGGAGCCGGAAGCGGCGGAACCGAAGGAGAAGAAACACGGTTCCGGAAAAAAATCCGAAAAATAATAATAACGGGTATTGACATGTGACCGTTCGTTCACTATACTGCAGGTGAACGAACGGTCACATTTTTGTATGGAGGAGTTTTTTATGGCGAAAGATACCAAGGAACGGATACTGGAAGCGGCACTGGAGATGTTCTCCCAGAAGGGCTACGCCGGAACGAACATCCGGGAGCTGACGGCCTCCCTGGGGCTGGTGAAGTCCTCCATGTACCGGCATTTCAAGAGCAAGGAGGAGATCTGGAATACCCTGCTGGACGAGATGATCGCCTATTACGGCGCCCGCTTCGGCTCCCCGGAGAACCTCCCTCCCATCCCGGATTCTCTCGAAGGGCTGGTGGCGATGACCAGGCACATGACGGACGTCACCATTCATGATGAGAAGATCATCATGACCCGCAAGCTGCTGTCCATCGAACAGTTCCGGGACGAACGGGCCCGGGATCTGGCCACCAAGCACTTTCTCACCGGTCTGAAGGACATGTTCACCCACATCTTCGCCGGCATGATGGACAAGGGCCTTCTGCGCAGGGACGATCCTGAGATGCTGGCCTTCGCCTACACCTCCCCCATCTCGGCCCTGATCCACTGGTGCGACCGGGAACCGGAGAAGACGGAAGAGGCCATGGCACAGATCGAGGCGTTCAGCCGGCATTTTGTCAAAACTTACGGAGTGATTCAATCATGATACTGCAGACAGAACGGCTGCTCCTGCGTCCCTGGAACGAGTCGGACGCGGAGAGCTTATATGAATACGCGAAGGATCCCCGGGTGGGTCCCGTGGCCGGATGGCCCGTGCATACCGGCGTGGAAAACAGCCGGGAGATCATCCGGACGGTGCTGTCGGCACCGGAGACCTACGCCGTGTGCCTCAAAGGGGATGACCGTCCCGTGGGCTGCGTGGGACTGTCCACGGGAGAACGGAGCAATCTGGTTCTCCCGGAGGACGAGGGAGAGATCGGCTACTGGATCGGGGTCCCCTTCTGGGGACAGGGTCTGATCCCGGAGGCGGTGCGGGAGCTGATCCGCCGCGCCTTTACGGAACTGGACCTCACCACCCTGTGGTGCGGATACTTCGACGGCAACGAACAATCCCGGCGCGTGCAGGAAAAGTGCGGATTCCGCTACCATCACACCAGCCGGGACATCCACTGGAGAGCGATGGACGATATCCGGACGGAACACGTCACCCGGCTGACGAGAGAAGAATGGGAAGCCGGCACCGCATCGGAAACAAAGGACGCATGAGATGAAGAAATGGAAACTGTTCCTGATCATCGCGGCGATCCTGGCGACAGCGGCCGCCCTTGTGCTGCGGTACGGTCCCTCCTTCGGGATCTATCTGATCCCGCCCACACCGGAAAAATACGTGAGACAGGCTCTGTCCTTCGCGGACCAGGGCATCTATGCCCAGGGAGAGGAATGGAGCGCGGCCAGATCCGCCGCGATGAAAAAGGCGGCGGACTGCAGGAGCTATGAGGAGACGTACCCCGTCATCCAGGAGGCCCTGAAGACCGCGGGCGGAAAGCATTCCGCCATCCGATCTCCGGAAGATCTGGAAGATTTTGTGCAGGCACAGGCTCTGCCGGAGTGCAGTCTGGAAAACGGCATCCTCACGCTGCGCCTTCCTCCCTATTCCATGGACAGCGGAAAGAGTGAGGCCTACACCTCCGCCGTGCTCACGGTGCTGCGGGACCGCCGGGCAGAGATCCGGGGCGTGATCCTGGATCTCCGGGACAACACCGGCGGCGACATGGGACCCATGTTGGCCGCGGTGTCTCCCCTGCTCCCGGACGGAACGGTGCTTCAGTTCGATCTCGCGGGATCGCGGCAGGACGTGACGCTGTCCGGCGGCGTGGTCGCCGGCGGCGGATCCCGGACGGAAGCGGAGGCACTGGATAAGCTCGCCGTTCCCGTGGCGGTGCTCCAGAACGGGATGACCGCCAGCTCCGGAGAGGCGGTGCTGCTGTGCTTCAAGGGCATGGACCAGGTACGCTTCTTCGGCAGCGATACCGCGGGATACTGCAGCGTCAACAACGTACGGACCCTGTACGACGGGGCCCGGATCCAGCTGACCGTCGGCTCCGACGTGGACCGTACGGGCCGGATCTACTGTGAGGATCCCATCCCGCCGGACGTGGTCACGGACCGGCCGGCGGAGGATGCCGCGGCATGGATCCTGCAGAACAGCTGAAACGAACAGAAACGGAGAGATGGATATGAATCAAAAATGGAAACGGATACCGGAGCTGGCGGCATTGTTTCTCTTCTGCGCTGCCACGTTCCTGATCGTGGAAGAACACTTCCTTCCCTGCGCGGTCTGCTTTGCCGCCGCAGCCGTGATGCTCGGCGTATCCCGGAAGTTCCGGAAGAACGGAGGGAACGCAACGCAGGCAAAGGATGAACCATGAACGGAAAAGCACTTGTGGTCATCGATATTCAGAATGACATCACGAAACACTACCGGGACATCATCCACCGGCTCAATTCCGCCATCGACTGGGCGGAGGAGTCCGGCATGGAGGTCCTGTACATCAAACACAACAATCTGTCCGCCGGAACGCGCACGTTCAAGCCGGGGACGAAGGGAGAGGAGCTGGCGCCGGAACTGAAGGTCGTGTCGGACAAGGTCTTTGTCAAGACGAAGGCCAGTGCGCTGACCAGCGAATCCTTCTCGGATCATATCCGCACCAACGGCATCACCGAGTTCTACCTCACCGGCGCCGACGCCACCGCCTGTGTGAAATCCACGAGCTACAACATGGTCCGGGCCGGGTATACGGTGCACGTCATCTCCGACTGCGTCACCAGCTATGATCGGAAAAAGCTCCCGGAGATGCTGGACTATTATGCATCCAAAGGCTGCGAGGTCAAAACACTGGAGGAGTTCCGGAGACGATCAAACATTCAGGAGGAACCGTCATGAACGACTACATCGCATACTGCGGGCTGGACTGCGAGGGCTGTGACGCCCGCATCGCAACGGCAAACAACGACGACGCCCTGCGGGAGAAGGTGGCAAAGCTCTGGTCGGAGCTCAACGGTGTGCCCATCACACCGGACATGATCTTCTGCGACGGATGCCGGATGAACGGGCGGAAAACGCCCTACTGCGAATCCCTGTGTCCCATCCGTCAGTGCGCCCTGGAGAAAGGCGTCTCCACCTGCGGCGGCTGCGGAGAGATGCCCACCTGTGAGAAGGTGGGTATGATCCTTGAGAATAACGACGAGGCGCGGAAGCGTCTGACCGACGCCGCGGGAAGCCGGAACCGCCGGCCGTAACGGAAAAACATCCGGCCTTCGGGCCGATGAAATAATCACAAAGGAGAGTGCTTTTTGAAAAAGTACGGAACACTGGAGATTGCGGGCTGACCGGGAGGTCTGCCGGCAACGGAACAGTCCTCCCGCCATCAGGCAGTTGAGTCAGCAATTTTCAGGAGGTTAAACAATGAATCAACATGACATCACCATTCGACAGGAGAAGAAAGAGGACCACCGTGCCGTGGAGGAACTGGTGCGGGAGGCGTTCTGGAACGTCTACCGGCCGGGATGCTTCGAGCACTACGTGATCCACGTGCTCCGGGACGATCCGGCCTTTGTGAAGGAACTGGACCTCGTCATGGAGCAGGACGGAAGGCTCATCGGGCAGAACATGTTCATGGAGACCGTGATCCGGGCCGATGACGGACGGGACATCCCCGTGCTCACCATGGGTCCCATCGGGATCCTTCCGGAGAAGAAACGCCGGGGCTACGGAAAGATGCTGCTGGACGAGTCTCTCCGGCGAGCGGCCGCGCTGGGCTACGGAGCGGTGCTCTTCGAGGGCAACATCGCCTTCTACGGAAAGAGCGGTTTTGACTACGCCCGCCATTTCGGCATCCGCTATCACGATCTTCCGGAAGGCGCGGACGATTCCTTCTTTCTCTGCCGGGAGCTCATCGGCGGTTATCTTCACGGGATCACCGGTGTCTACCGGACGCCTGCGGGCTACTATGTGGACGCCGGGGACGTGGAGGCGTTCGACCAGAGCTTCCCGCCCCGGGAGAAACAGAGACTGCCGGGACAGATCTTCTGAGATGAGATGGTGAACTGACAGCGGGAGCCGGCATTTCCCGCGGGAGATGCCGGCTCTTTCAGAACGAATGAGGAATAATAATGAGATATCATCAGATCATTACCCTGAAGGACGGCAGGACCTGTGTCCTTCGGAACGGAACAAAAGAAGACGGAGCCATCTGTCTGGAGATCTTCCGCCGCACACACGAGCAGACGGATTTCCTTCTCTCCTACCCGGATGAGATCACTTTTACTCCGGAGCAGCAGGAGGAATATCTGCAGAAAAAGGCGGAGGATCCGAAGGAGATCGAGATCCTGGCGGAAGTGGACGGCATGGTGGTCGGGATGGCCGGGATCGAAGCGGTGGCTCGTCACTGGAAGACCGATCCGAGAGCCTCCTTCGGCGTCAGCGTGGTCCGGGAGTTCTGGGGGCTCGGCATCGGCCGGGCTCTGACGGAGGCCTGCATCCGGTGCGCCCGGGAAGCGGGCTATTCCCAGCTGGAACTGGAAGTGGTGGCGGACAACGCAGCCGCCCTGGAGCTGTACCGCAGCGTCGGCTTTACCCAGTACGGCAGGAATCCCCGGGGATTCCGTTCCCGGCACAGCGGCTGGCAGGAGCTGGTGCTCATGCGGCTGGAACTGGATGAATAAGGAGAACACCATGAAGATACTGGTACTCAACGGAAGTCCCAAGAGGGACGCCAGCGACACCATGCACATCACCCGGGCGTTTCTGGCCGGGATGCAGGATGCCGGGCCTCAGGACGTGCACACGGTGGATATCATCGACCGGCACATCGAATACTGCACCGGCTGCTTTTCCTGCATGCACAACGGCGGCACCTGCATCCACAGGGACGACATGGGCGCCTTGCTGGAGGAGGTCCTGGACAGCGATCTTCTGCTGTTCAGTTTCCCCCTGTACTGTTACGGGATGCCGGCGCCGCTGAAGGCGTTTCTGGACCGCACCCTTCCCCTGTCCTCCATGACGATGCGGAAAACGGGTGACCGGTACGAGCATGTGGAACAGGCGGATTTCAGTCACCTCCGGTACCTGATGATCTGCGGCTGCGGATTTCCCAATAGCCAGAAGAACTTCGAGCCGGCGGTGATGCCCGAGAGCCCCATGTTCAATGCCCCGGAGGCGGCCGTCGTCACCGGGCCGAGGCTGGAACTGGTGGAACGGGCCGGGACGCAGTATGCCCTCACCGGCAGCATCGACGAGGCCCTGCTGGAGGAGATCGGGACCCCCATGATCCCAGAGGAACAGTACGCCGCCATCGTCAACGGCGGTGCGTGATGGGAAAACAGAAAGGACATTTTTACAAATATGAGTTTACTGGAAGCAAAAGAGATACGGAAAACCTATAAGACGCGTTTCGGCGGTGCCTCGGTGGAGGCATTAAAGGGTGTCAGCTTTACCGTGGAAAAGGGCGAATATGTTGCGATCATGGGAGAGTCCGGCAGCGGCAAGACCACCCTGCTGAACATCATCGCCGCACTGGACAGGCCGACGGAAGGCACGGTCGTCCTCGACGGCATGGAGCTGAGCTCGGTCCGGGATTCGGACCTGGCAAGATTCCGCCGGGACAACCTGGGATATGTGTTCCAGGACTTTAATCTGCTGGACACTTTTTCGCTGGAAGACAACATCTATCTCCCGCTGGTCCTTGCCGGAATGAAAGCGGAAGAAATGAAGAAACGGCTGGATGATCTGGCGGCACCTCTCGGGATCGGGGATCTTCTCAAAAAATATCCTTATGAAGTGTCCGGAGGGCAGAAGCAGAGAGCCGCCGTTGCAAGGGCCCTCATCACGGATCCCCGCATCATCCTGGCGGATGAGCCTACCGGTGCCCTTGACTCAAAGTCATCCGATGAGCTGCTTGACCTTTTCGCAGAGGTGAATCGGATGGGCCACACGATCCTGATGGTCACTCATTCCACCAGGGCTGCAAGCCGTGCGTCCCGGGTGATGTTCATAAGGGACGGCGTCGTATTCCATCAGATCTACCGGGGTGACGCCACCGATCAGCAGATGTATCAGAAGATCAGCGATGCCCTGACGCTCCTCGCACAGGACGGTGACGGACGATGAAGGCGGGCTTCTATCCACGGATGGCCGCAAACGGCATGCGGAAGAACGGAAGGCTCTATGCACCTTACCTTGTGACCTGCATCATGATGGTCGCCGTATACTATATCTTTCACTTCCTGGGGTATTCCGGGATCATGGACGGCATGCCGGGCGGCCACACCGCCACCGACATGATGCGGATGGGCACCTACATCATGACGCTCTTCGGACTTCTGTTCCTCTTCTATACACAGGCTGCGCTGATCCGGGGCAGAAAGAAGGAATTCGGGTTATACAGCATCCTGGGGATGAACCGGTTCAATCTGGGAAGGATCCTGTTCTTTGAGACGCTGTTCACATGGGCCGCCGCGACGGCCGGCGGGCTGATCGCCGGCATCGGACTTTCCAAGCTGGCGGAACTGGGTTTCACCAGGCTGATCGACGTTCCCGTACGATATACTTTCTCGGTTCCGATGCGTTCTGTGCTCATGACCGTTCTTACCTACAGCGCGATCTTTTTCCTGATCTGCCTCAACTCCATCCGGCAGGTCGGTTTTGCAAGCCCCATCGAGCTGGTGACTGCAGAGAAGGCCGGCGAGAAGCCGCCCAGATCAAACTGGGTCCTGGGCATTCTCGGCTTCGCTTCTCTCGGAGCGGGTTATTTTATCGCCCTCAGGATACAGCAGCCCATGTCGGCGCTGATGTGGTTTCTTGCCGCCGTGATACTGATCATGATCGGCACGTATCTGCTTCTCATCGCAGGATCCGTCATATTGTGCCGGATGCTGCAGAAAAACAAAAACTATTATTACCGGACGAATCATTTTGTGTCCGTATCCTCGATGATGTACCGCATGAAGCGAAACGGTGCGGGACTGGCGTCCATATGCATCCTTCTCACCATGATCCTTGTCATGATGTCGTCGACATCCTCCCTATACACCGGTGCGGAACAGTGCCTCGACACACGCTATCCCAATGAAGTGGGGGCGTTTGCCTGCAAGTACGGATATGATGAGAGTCTGGAGGATCTGGGAGAGAAGCTGGATGCGGACCTGAAGGCCGCCGCCATGGAACATGGTGCGAAGATCATCAACAACAAAACATTTTATGAATGGTCCGTCAGCGGCTATTTCGATGACAGCAAACTGGATATCGTTCTGAACTCGAAATCCAATCTGGCCTTTGTCAATTATGACCGGGTGGCACAGATCATATTTATTGATGTGGATGTCTATAACCGGGTGTTCGGCTATCACGAGACCGTGGCACCGGGTGAAGCGTTGGTGGGAACTGCGAAAAACATCGAGATCCGTGATGAGATCACCATCGGGGATGTGCCATTCCGGGTCACAAAGCGGATCGATGACCGGGTCGGCGAGATCGATCCGGCCGCAAAGATCTCCGCATGTCCGGGAATCTACATGATCGTAAAGGATGTCAACGAGGTTGCGAAGAACTACATCCGGTATAAGGACTTTGACGGCGCACCGATGCTGGCGTGGTTCTGGGAATGCCGCTTTGATACCGGTCTTGCCCCCGACGAGCAGGCGGCTCTGGCAGACACGCTGAACACACGGATCAGCGAGGAACTTCAGCCGCTGGACTTTGACAACTGTTACTGCGAAAGCCATGAGGCGGAACGAGGCGACTTCGTCAGCACATTCGGCGGACTGTTCTTCCTGGGGCTTCTGCTCAACCTCATATTCCTGATATCCTGCGTGATCATCATGTATTACAAACAGATCTCGGAAGGATTCGAGGACCAGTCCAGATTCGACATCATGCAGAAGGTCGGCATGACGAAGGAAGACATCCGGCGAAGCGTCAACTCACAGATGCGGACGGTATTCCTCATCCCCATCCTCTTTGCCTGCCTGCATCTGGCGGTGGTACTGCCCATCGTGCAGAAACTGCTGATGCTGTTCGGGCTGTTCGACATCCCGCGCCTGATCCTCTGTTCCGTTGTCTGTGTGCTGATCTGCGGAATGGTCTATGCCGTCATATACAGGGCAACATCGAATGCATATTACAGGATCGTCTCATAAGGGGAACGGACGGCGGGGGCGATGGTCCCCTCCGGTGCGTGAACCCCTGCGACAGGAGGACACGGACATGGATCACATGACTGCACTGGTAAGCACCTTTGCAAGGGCATACCACTACCGGAACAACACCACTCACGTCTTCGCAGATCCTCTGGCGGAGAAGATGCTGACGGAGGAGGAATACGCCTCCATCTCCGGGAACATGGCCCGGGGCATCCCCTTTTTCGCCCCGGAGTTCCGGGGGACCCCGGAGCAGGCGCTCCAGTTCATCGTGGACCGGCAGCTGGCGCCGTCGGTGCTGGCACGAAGCGCCTTCTGCGAGCGGGCACTGTCAAACGCCGTCCGGCTGGGCTGCCGGCAGATCCTCATCGCTGCCTGCGGATACGACACTTTTTCTCTCCGTACCGGAAACAAAGGCCTCACCGTCTTTGACCTGGACCTGCCGGAGATGATAGAAGACCGGCGGCGCCGCATCGAAAAGGCTTTCCTTGAACCTGCGTGCCGGGTACGATCCGTGGGATGCGACCTGTCGGAGCCTTCCTGGGCGCAGACGCTCACCGAAGCGGGATTCGATCCGGAAAAGACCTTTTTCGGCAGTCTGCTGGGCATCAGCTACTATCTCACCGAAGAGGAGTTCCGAAGGCTCCTCCGGACCCTGTCCGGGCTTTCCCGGGAAGGCTCTTCCCTCTGCTTCGATTACCCTCAGTCCGAAGGCGGCAGAGAGAGCCGGCGGAACCGCCAGCTGGCCGCCGGAGCGGGAGAACCCATGAAGGCGGAGTATACCTGTGAGAAACTGGAAGCGCTCCTGTCGGAGGCGGGATTTCTCATCTATGAACATTTAAACGCGGAGGAAGCCACCGAGGCGTTCTTCACAACATACAACAGCGAACATGCCGGCCATCCCATGGCCGCGCCGGAGGGCGTGGGCTATGTGCTGGCGGTAAGGAAAGGATAAGGAAAAAACAATGAAAACACTGAACACCATTCAGAAACTGTCCCGGCTGGGAAGGATCTTCAGCCGGATCATCTACGTCGCCTCCCTGGTGGGCGCCATCCTGTGCGCCTTCGGGATCTTCGGTCTCGTGGCGATCCCGGAGAACTTCAAGCTGGGCGGCACCACCATCCGCGGCCTGATCGAAGTATCGGAAAAGCTCAATCTGGGCACGGCCCTCTCCGGCGCCACGGAGGTCCTGATCATGTGCATCGGAGAGATGATCCTCGCCGGCATGGCGGTGCGTTACTTCCAGCATGAGCTGGACGCCGGCACCCCCTTCACCTTCCGGGGCGCCGACGAGCTGAAACGTCTCGGGATCTGCGCCATCTGCATCCCCGTCGCGTCCTATGCCGCCGCGGAGATCGCCCATCAGATCTTCCAGTACTTCATGACCGGCGTGCGGGAATTTCCCGGCAAGGACCCCGTGTCCATCAGTCTCGGCATCATGATGATCGTGGCCAGCGTGCTGTGCCGTTACGGCGCGGAACTGACGCAGAGTACGGACCGGTCCGTGTGATCCGTCGATCCTGTCTTCCCACCCGGCACCGGGGCTTTTCTCCTGCCCCGGAGTCGGGTATAATATTGCTGAAAACACCGACAAAGGAGAACGATGACATGGCTTTATTCGGAAGAGCGGATATCAACGAGGGCGTGAAGACCTGCCGGGAGACGGAAGGCGCCGTCCTGGTGGACGTGCGGGACCGGGAGGAATATGCCCAGGGGCATATCGCCGGCAGCATCAACATCCCCCTGCGGGAGCTGCAGCTCATCACCGACGCCGTCCCGGATCCGGACACTCCCCTCTTCGTACACTGCCTGGCGGGCACCCGCAGCGCCCAGGCCGTCCTAATGTTCAAACGCATGGGATATACCGACGCCCGGAACATCGGCGGCATCCAGAACTGGAAGGGCGAGGTGGAAAAAGGCTCTTCCTGGTAGACCGGAAGGAGGACCGTCCATGGCAAGAAACATCCGCAGCGGCAGCGTTCCCGTAGGAACGACGGAGATGGAATACGCCACCTTCGGCAGCGGCGACCGGAACCTCATCGTGCTTCCGGGACTGTCGGACGGACTGGCCACCGTAAAGGGCAAGGCCCTCCTGCTGGCAAAGCCGTACCTTCCCGTCCTGGGAGACTTCACCGTCACCATGTTCAGCCGCATAAACGACATGCCGGACGGCTACTCCATGCGGGACATGGCGGAGGATCAGTGGAAGGTCCTGGACGCCATGGGCATCCGGACGTGCTCCGTGCTGGGAGTCTCCCAGGGCGGCATGATCGCCCAGTGTCTGGCGGCGTCCCGTCCGGAGCGGATGGAGAAGCTGATCCTGGCGGTGACGGCGCCCCGGGCGGACGATCTGGTGAAAGACTGCGTCACCCAGTGGATGGAGGATGCCCGCAGAGGCGATCACCGGCAGCTGATGATCGACACCGCGGAGGACAGCTACTCCCCGGAGCGGCTGAAAAAATACCGGAAGATGTATCCCCTGCTGGGGGCGGTGGGACGGCCCCGCAGCTATGACCGGTTCTTTGCCAACGGCAGTGCCATCCTCTCCTTCGATATCGAAAAGGATCTGGAACGCATCACCTGCCCCACCCTCATCCTGGGCGGTGAGGAGGACCGCATCGTGGGGGCGGAGGCGTCCCGCGAGCTCCATGCCCGGATCCCGGGCAGCGAACTGTTCCTGTATCCCGGTCTGGGCCACGCCGCCTACGAGGAGGCCCCGGACTTCTACTCCCGGGTCTTCGAATTCCTGAACCGTGACATGCAGACATGAGTCATGACCACCAGTAAAACTGGTGGCATGCACTGGCCCTAGAAGGGCCTCTTA
>R23__coassemble_1136_pt1 | contig 13695 bp, 14 predicted proteins | sample R23__metabat2_high_PE_023 | metagenome-assembled genome bin R23
GTCATTATGTATACCTGTTTCGGCATTTTGTAAAATGTTGCAGAAATTTATGATCCGGCGTGCGAGGACTGTCACGCGGTCCTCCCATCCTTCTTCACATCATTAGTAATAACTATACAATAAAAAGTGCAAAAAATAAATCATTTTTTCGCAAAAAATCACCCTGTTTTAGATTTTTGTACGGATTATACGGAGGAAGACAATGTATCATGTAGGAACCAACAAACGAAGTCACGACAGTGCAGAACTGATCTATTACGGGGTCGCAATCTGCAGTCAGGACAAGCCTCTGGAATCCGTCACAATCTCGGATGTGCAGCGTGTTACCGGCATCGCCCGTACGACATTTTACCGTTCCTTCGACAACGTTCTGGATGTGCTGGAATGGAAGTGCGACCAGTATTACCAGAGTTTTCTTGCATCCTGTCCTGCCGACGTCATCGAGGGGCTTTCCCTCCGTCAGTTGACACAAAGTATTCTATCCTATATGAATGACAACCCGGAACTTCCCATCTTCCTGATTGCACAGGATCGGATTCCCATGCTCTTTGAGCGCTACCATCGCCTCGTGGATGATCTGGAGATGGACCCATCCCGTTTTTCCCCCTATTCTCTCCTGCTCAGCTGGGCAGTCCCGATACTCCTGCTCCTGTGCAAATCTATCAATCAGCTCCCGGATTCTCCGGAGCAGATCTGGGACCAGCTACGCAGGGATGAGTTCTTCCCGCTGATATACTGAAAGACCCGGAACCGTGTCTTGTTCCGGGTCTTATTTCAAATAGTCTAATCAATCCTGTAGAAGTTCCGCTGCAATCTGAAGGTAATCGATCTCCTCCAGCGCATGACGGAGTGTATTGGAATACATATTTCCATAATACTCGTCTTCGATCTCCGGGATATCGTCCTCAACGATAGTGCGTATGCTCTGTGCCAGAGCTTTTACTCCCTCTTCCTTATCGATGGTATAGCTCTCGTAAATCTTGCTCGCGATATTGCCGAAAAACTCCGTAGACTCCTGCTCATTGTGGATCCACTGTGCCAGAGCCCAGGTCGGATAATTGGTATATTCCTCGTACATGGTTTTCTCCTCTGTATATGTTTTACCGGATATCCGGATTTTTACTCCGTTGCCTTTTCTACGGTCTCCGTTGCAGCTTCCACTGCTTCCTTCACCGTCTGCTCCGCCTTCTCAATAGCGGCTTCCGCCTGATCGGTATCTGTCTGTGCCATTGCATCGGCCGCCTTGTCTTTCAGATCTCCGACGACTTTTGCTGCTTTTTTCATCAGTCCGGATTCCTCGCCGTTATCATCCATCAGTTGATCTTTGATGCTGCCGACAAACTCTTTGGCATCCGAGACGAAATCTCCGACTCTTCCTTTCACTTCCTGATGCGTCTCCTGCAGTTTCTGCTCCGGATTGATCACAATATTGCGGCTGATGATATCGCCGGTCTCCTGAAGCTGTTTGAGGATTGCTTCGTTCTGTGTACGGACATTGAGGTCCGGCAGTGCACATACATAGATGCATCCAAAGATCCCCAACCAGAATACCATTGCCCATGCGTGGCATTTATCATCGAAGCCTTTTGCATACGCTACCTGCTTGAAAAAACGGGCAAGGATGCAGTTAATCACAAAATACAAAACAACGGCTCCGCCCAACATATAAAGATTATACATAATGGTTCATTCCTCCTGCTGTATTATTCTTTTTTCCTCAGTATCCCTCGTACCACGTCTCCGTGGGAGTTCCCGTGACCATGGACGGGTCCGCTTTCATGGTATGATTGAATAGATCAAGCTTGATCGTCGTATCGCCCATTTTAATCGTACGGAACGAGGTGACCTTATAGGGTGCCGATCCAACCTGCTGTGCACCAAACATACTGTACAGATAGAGATCTGCGTACTCTTCTCCAAACTGAAGAATCAATACTGATCCGCTTTGAGGATCCTGCTGCACCCAGTACCTTCGTGTCAGATCCCGTGTCAGACGGGCCGGACTCAACACGGAGAAACCGAGCATGGCCAGTGCGAGCAGTGCTGCGACCAGGCCGGCGATAAGGGTGCTTCGTCCGGAGGTGATGCTTCCGTTCCAGGTTTTCACCTCGACGGGAAGGATGGAGGGAGTTTTTTCTGCATCCGGCAGGATCTTGCTGCTGTTACCGTTGTCTTTTGGCAAGATCTTGCTAGTCCTGCTCTCACCGGTTGGCAGAATAGTTGTATTCACCGTTTTGCCTCCTCTCCGAAAGAATGTCTCAATTATAGACGTTTCTTCTCCATACCGCAAGAAAAAGGAATCTCAGAAAAAGAGATTCCTTTTTCCTGTACTGTTAAGCTAATGCCGTTCGGAACTGATCGATCACCGCATCAGCCGCCTCCCGGTCCACAATCCAGAATTGTGTAGCATTCACCGAGACGACGCAGTTTCCATCCGCTTCCTCACAGATCACAAGTTTCATCTGAGGGTAATTAGCGGTATTCCGTTCCATTATCATTGAGAACAGCACCTCTTTGGATGCGGTTGCTGTACTGACTTCTCCCTCTAGCGCAGCAAGTGCATTCAGCGCATCTGTAAGATCTGCTGTTTCCGTTCCATCGTTGATCTTCCAAACCTGTTTTCCCTTCTCGGCATCTTCGATCTTATCTCCGCCTTCATTCCTGTTTAGTGGGAAAACCTTCCCATCCATGGTGATGGAGATGGATTTCACCGAATCCCAGTCCAGTGAAAGCACTTTTTTTGGCATGAGATCTTCTACTGTAGTGGACAGCATTTCTTCACGAAGGGACGTGCCGGTTCGGTAGATCCGGTCCGATCCGGGAATCATTACATAACATTCTCCTGATTCCGTTTCTGACCCAATGTTGATTGCAAATGTTCCGGTCTCACCGTCTCTGTTCCGGTATCGGGCAGAGACCTGTACGCTCGGTGTCTGAAGTCCGAATTCGGACAACGCGCTGCTGTCGGCAGGATACGCCGCTGTGCCGGTCCATCGCAGGGTCTTCAGATCACTGAGAAACGATTCTGTTGCTTCAGAATCCAGAGGCACTGTGTTTCCTCCATAAGCCCCGAGCCAGGAATACTCTTTGCTGTAGGTCCGCTCACCGGACTCATCATATTCCAGGATCAGGGGATCTCCTTCTTTGCGGATTTCCACGGATTGTATGGAATCCATATCCGGAACAGGTTCCTGTTGCACCATATCCAGCGTCTGCTTGGAAAACTGAGCCGGAAGCATACTGTCTGTCAGGAACACTTTCCCGTTCCACTTGGCATAAGCCTGTCCGTCCAGATCGTTTTCATTTCCAAATTGCAGAACATATTCTCTGTCTGCCGAAACCGACAGAGTAAGAACTGCAGGATCCAGTCCGTAATCCGAAAGCGTATCGTTGCCGGAGATCTCCTTATAGGAACGAATGCTCTCCAGTTGTCCCATCATCGTTTCCAGCAGAGTGGAATCCACCGGGAATGTATCCTGTTCAGGGCAAACCCAGACATCTCCGTGTTTTGTGAAATGAAGTTTCTCTCCTGCATATTCCCATGAAACAGAAGTGATCTTATCCGTGGGGATTGTCAGGATCTCGGTTCCTTCTTCTTTGTCTCTCTGGCCGGGCAGTCTCGAGACCAATACCAGCGTCAGGATCACAGCGGCAAGTATTCCACACAGGACTCCCAGTTTCTTTCCCCGGCTCATCTGCGTTTCCTCCGGCTTCGAACCACTATGCCCGCAAGGATGCATCCCAGCGGTATCACCAGGATCATCAGGACAGCAAGAGCCGAACCAACCGCACTACTCATGGTCAGATGTCCGTAATCGAAGGCTTTGGCGTGAATCGTCGTTGCAGGCCCGCCCTCCTCATCATTGCTGTACAGCCATGTAACGGCATTGAGGAAAAAGTCCTGATTACCGCCGGAGACCTGTTCATTGACCGTTTCATCCAGAATTGCACCAGAGGAGATCCAAACGATATCCGTCTCCCCGTTCTCTACCGGTTCCGAAACAGCGACTGCCAGAGCAAAGGGACCATCCGTATCTCCCTCTTCTTTTTCATAGGTCGTCATTTCCAGCCACGAGGCCTTGGAAAAAGCGGAATCGGAAGTTGTCATTAGTTTCGATACGGAAACGGATTCCCGCGGCGCATCTCCCACAGTCAGTCCCTGGGCAATGGGAAGAAGGACCCGGTATCCTCCGTTTGCAAGAGGTGCGGAAACCGCATGGGCAGCATCCAGATCCGGAAGCAGAAAATACGGCATGTTGGAAGCATAGTTTGCGGGACTCTGCTCCAGAACGATCCCGTTCTCACTGGTCACACCGTAAAAGGCCATCACTTCTCTGATATTGTTAAACTCCGAACCGTCCTGTGCCACATCCGTGACCAGAAGCAGTTTGCCGCCTGTCTTCAGATAGTCTAGGATCATTTCTTTTTCTTCCGCAGAGATGTCTGTAGAAGGTGTATTGATAAAGAGAAATGCTCCGTCCTGCGGCACCGCGCCTTCGGACAGCAGCGATAGATTTGTCACGGTGAAGTTCTGACCCTCCACGGAACTGCGGAAGGTGCCTTCCAGCACTGCCTCGCCGTGCCCGGTCAGATTATAGATTACCGGGTGCTCTCCGCTGGTAACATATCGCAGGCCAGCTGTGATCTCACTTTCACCGGCAAAGGTCATGCTGGAACTGTTCGCGGATGAACTGTACATATCCTGATACGGGATATACCGGGATGCATTTCCCTTCTCTATTACAAGACTGTTGTTATAAACCGTTCCGCTGACACTGTACTGTTCTGCAAAATTGGGATAGACGTCCGGATCGATCCGCTTTACAGTAATGTGTTTTCCTGCGGATTCATAACGGTCCAGAATATTCTTCACAGGGACATCTTCCTTGCCGTTTTGAACAAGCCAGTAGATTGTTACATCCTCATCCAGTCCCTTCACCAGATCTCTGCTCTCATCGGAGAGCGAGTAGACTTTATTGGAAGACAGATCCAACGAGGATACGGATGTGGGAAGCTTGTCCGCAAGGATGTTCACTGCCACACAGATTGCCAGCACCATCAGGCAAGCCAGAACACTGTATCCTCCAACCCGGAGAGTCTTTTTCCCTCTGGAGCGGGTCGATGATGTTTTTTCTTTTCCCGGGTCAGCTTTATTACGGTTTTCCGCAGTTTCACCGGCCTGCCGAGTGATCTTATCATAATCATTATGTTCTGCCATCACGACCACCTCCTTTTATCCATAGACTGAATGCTCAGGAAGACGAACAGCACGCATACCGTCATATAGAAGATCAGCGCCTTGACATCAAATACGCCATCTACGAATGAATTAAACCGTTCAAACAGAGACAGACCCGACATAATTTTCGGAAACAGTCCTGCAAACCAGGTTGCGTTGACCAGATACAGGATCACAAGAATCGACACCGCTGCCGCGGCAAAGATCCCCGCCACACCGACGCTTCTCGTCATCATCCATATGATCAGTGCTGCGATCAGCACCAGAGCCGTCATCGCAATCAGAGACGGTGTTGCCGTGGCCGGAAGATATCCGGAAAGGCTGGACATGAAATAGTTGAGTAGAAGCAGAAGAAAACAGATCCCTGCCGCCACTGCGGGACTCTCCGTAAGAGAGGAAACAAACATGCCGACTGCAATCAGCGCTGCGCCAAGGAAGAAAAATCCAATGATAGCTCCGAAGGTTTTCAGCAGATAGACATTGCCGAAAAGATTCAGAACCAGCGGATAAATACAAATGATCGCGGTCGGAATCAGCAGTACCACCAGCATCGCAAAGTATTTTCCCAGAACGACTTCCGTCATGGACAGGGGCAGCGAATAGAGCAGCTGATCGGTGTTTCTTCTTTTTTCGTCGGCGATGACACCCATGGTCAACACTGGAATGATGAGAAGAAAGACAAACGACATACCGCTCAGCACATATTCGAAATTGGCCAGGCTGTTCTGGATATTGTATACATAGGAATAAACTCCCACGAACAAAAGGAGGAACCCTATGAAAAGATACCCTGTCATAGTACGGAAATAGGATGATAATTCGTGTCGAAATACAGCTTTCACGATTGCTCCTCCTCTTCCGTCTCAGAACTCGTGCCCAGTGATTCCGTCTCTGACAGCGGTTCTTCTTCCGTCAGTTCCACAAAAACATCCTCCAGATCCACGTGGTCCATTGTCATCTGCAGTACCGGCGTTCCGGCCTGACTGAATGCAAAGAAGACATTTTTGGAAATCTCATCGGAATCTCTGCTGTCGGAATCGATCCTCACGGCAGTCCTTCCTTCTTTTTCCGGAGCTGCTTCAATGTCGGTGAGGCCATCTACTCCCTCCAGAATCTTCTGAACGGTCTCTGCGTCTCCATCCACAACAAGCCGGATCGTGGTGGTACCCCGAAACATTTCTGCAAGATTAGATGGTGAATCACATGCCATCAGCCTGCCGTGGGAAATGATCATTACATTATCACAGAGGTTCTCCACCTCAGAAAGGATATGGCTGGAGAGAATGACTGTGTGATCGGTACCAAGATCCCGGATCAGATCTCGGATCTCGATAATCTGCTGGGGATCGAGTCCGGAAGTCGGCTCATCCAGAATGATAATCTCTGGATCCCCCACCAAGGCCTGTGCAATCCCTACCCTCTGTTTATATCCTTTGGACAGGTTCTTCATCAGCCGGTCAGCCACATCCTCCACTCCTGTCTTTTCCATGACATCCAGTATGTGCATCGAGATCTCGCGCTCCGGAACTTTCTTTGCTCTGGCCACAAATGTGAGATACTCCCTTGGAGTGCAGTCCAGATACAGCGGAGGCTGTTCCGGAAGATATCCGATACGGCTCTTAGCCTTTTCTGCATCCTCGAAAATGTCATATCCGTCGATATGTACTTCTCCCTCAGTTGCAGCAAGACAGCCGGTAAGTATATTCATCGTTGTGCTTTTCCCTGCTCCGTTCGGTCCCAGCAGACCGTAGATCTGCCCATTAGGAATCGTGAATGACAGGTCTTCCACGGCGATCTGATTTCCATATGATTTCGTAAGGTGCTGGACTTCGATCAAAGAAACCACTTCCTTCTTTTGTAGATTCACTAATAGTTCCAATTATAGACCCCAACATTTTAAAGAACTGTAAATCTTCATGAGTATTCACAGTTTTTTAAAAAAACGGCCCGGAAACCCGGGCCGAAGTTTGTTGTTGTCGCTTAATCCGTTTCCTGTTGTGCCAGATAATCCTTCAGCCGTTTTGCCATTTCTCGGAACGCTGCATAGGATACTACACCCGAAGCCAACATTTTTCCATACGGGATCACGGATCGTTCCGCTCCGGCAATCAGTTTTGTTACAGGCACTTTCTGATTGAGATATTCCGTTGCACGCTGAACGGGCGCTGCAGACAGGATCTTCTTTCTCACTTTGCTGTTAGTCTTAGATTCAAACTTGGTGGATATGGCGGTGGAGATGGTTCCAATAGTCTCGCGGGCATCAGTATTCCCGTACATGGCCCCCATCAGTTCCAGCAACCGCTCTTTGGTTCGATCCGTTGCCTTTCCGCCGTCGAACTCCAGTTCCTCCCCTCCATAAAGATAGTGCATTTTCTGCACCAGACGGAGCATACGGGCATAGTACTGAGCAACATCAGCCGGCAGTGACATGAGGATGAACCATCCTTTGGGGATCCCGCTGATTGCGGAAAATGCAGTCAGTCCCATGGTCTCTTCCCGGATTACCCGATTGGCAATAGCATCAATGTCTTCTCTGGCAATTCCCACTTGCTGAGGAGTAGACGCAACGGCCTCCCATACATTTCTGGTCGGGCACTGCTTTTTCAGTGCCTCCGACAGAAATCGAACCCGGTCTACGCGGATGCCTGGAAATGCCGCCGCATGAACCAGAGCGGAGGCAACCCGCCTCCGTTGTTCCTGAGTCCATTCATCACGCATCTCCAGAATCTCTTCCATTTCCGGATCGGATTCCATTCGTTCCCTCATTTTTCGTTCCAGTATGTTTTCCATAGCACTCCGTTAATCATGCATTTCCAGAATCGTCCGCGCCCACTGTGCTGCATCCTCGCAGTCTTTCTTATTGGGTCTGCCGTTGTGCATCGGTCCGAACTTTCCCTTGCAATGGTATTCCGATTCCATAAGAGGGATCTCCAGTTGCAGACAGAGTCTTTGCAGTTGCCGGTATGTCCCGGAGATCAGTGCTGCCGTGCTGAACGCTGCGATAGCCCCGATCTGTTCCCGGTTCTCCTCCAGATATTTCTTTACTTTCTCATCGATCCCGGCTGCATAAACTGCCGATCCCAGAAAAAGGATCTCGACCGGTTCGCGGATAGGTGACAGAAGATCTTCCTCCTGTGCTCCAACCGCTTCTCCAATGGCTTTCGCCAGTTTTTTGGTATTGCCCGTCTTCGACAGGTATCTCACGGCAACAGTCATGTTCTCTATATTCCTCCAATCAATCGCTGACATCCAGATCCATAGTGGGAATGACCTCATAGTCCGGAAATGCTTTCTGGGTCTTTTGCGCAAGGTCCTCGAATTCTTTCTCCATATCCGGTGCGGCAAAATCCATCACCGCATCGAACCGGACGGATTTGTTCTCGGTATCCACATACAGGCCATGCACCTGTAGACAGTACTGATTTTCCGAAGCGATCTCATAGATACCGCTCTGAACGCGAACTGCTTCCGGATTCTGTGTATTCACCGCATAAACGCCGATACCGGTCAGGATCACCCCGGTCTCCTCCAGCACCTTGTCATAGATCTCGCGGCTCAGATTGTCGATTTCAACTGCGGAAATACTGTCGTCTACAGCAATGTGGATCGATGCAATGATCTGATTCGGACCGTAATTGTGCATCAGAAGATCATAAGCCCCGTGTACCGGGAAGTTTTGCTGAATAGTAGACCGCACTTTTCTGGACAGATCCGGATCCGGGCGGCGTCCCATGATATCTCCCAGTGCGTCCATCAGCATTTCAATACCGGATTTGATGATGATCACGGAAATGATTACGCCAAGGTAGGCCTCCAGACGGATTCCGGAGAAAACAAAGACCAGTGCACCGACTAAAGTGGCAAGGGAAACGACGGCATCCTGCGTGGCATCCACGCCGGAATTCACCAGAGAGTCAGAATTGAGTTTCTTTCCCTGTGCCTGAAAATATTTGCCGATCAGCACTTTCACCACGACAGCCACAGCCACTACAATCAGGACCGGGGTCGTGTAGTTCGGTGTCTCTGGATGGAGAATCTTCCGCACGGATTCCACCAGTGCCGTGACACCGGCATACATGACCAGCACAGCAATAAGTGTGCTGGACAGATACTCCGTGCGTCCGTATCCCAGCGGGTGTTTCGCATCCGGCCGTTTTCCTGCAATCAACGTTCCAAGGATTGTGATAACAGAGCTCAGCGCATCCGTAAGGTTGTTCACCGCATCCAGTGTGATGGCAATGGAATTGGATAATACTCCTACAAATGCCTTAAAACCAGCCAGAAGCACATTGGCGATAATGCCGATGATACTGGTCTGAATGATCTGCTTATGACGAGTTACAATCGGGTTATTCGGATGCATCGTTCCCGTCTCCTTCTCCGGTTCCTTTAATCACTTTGTACAGCAGTGTGTAAAGCTGGCTGACCTCCTCATCGGTCAGACCTGCTCCGCACATAATGTTTCTTCCCAGACGATGCGGGATGTCTTTCACCTGTTCCCGAAGCGCCATTCCTTCTTCTGTGACTCGGATCTCCACTACGCGTTCATCTTCCTCGCTGCGCTCACGTACCAGATAACCGGCAGCCTCCAGTTTGCGCAGAAGCGGGGTCAGCGTTCCGGAATCCAGATACAGCCGGTGTCCCAGTTCACCCACCGTGATCCGCTGCTCCTCCCACAGTACCATCATGGTAATGTACTGAGTATAGGTCAGACCCACAGGTTTCAGATACGGCGTATATCCGCGTACGATCTCCTTGGAACATACATACAGTGGAAAACACAGCTGATTCTTCAGTTTTAATGCTTCATAACTGTCTTGATATTCGTTCATTGTTCTTACCTCAAAAGACACATCATATTCTTTCCCCCAATTATATTGTATAAAATATTTTTGTCAACACATAGAACCGTCTTGACAAGGAAAAGAATGGTGTTATCCTGTAATTAATGGCATATGCCATTAATTACAGGGAGGAATATCATGTCTCGACCTTTCAAAAAGCGTAAGATCTGCTGTAAGCCGCTATGTATGACGTTTCGTCCGGAAGGAACTTCCGATGAGATGGGCTGTATCGTTTTACTGCTAGACGAATACGAAACGATCCGGCTTATCGATTTTGAGGGCTTGTCTCAGGACCAGTGCGCTCAGCAAATGCAGGTGGCCAGATCCACCGTGCAGAACATCTATGACGGTGCCAGGAAAAAAATTGCAATGACCATCGTGCTCGGTCTTCCCCTCCATATCGAGGGTGGAAATGTTACGATGTGTGATGGAAACAGTGCGGGATTCGGGTGCCGGCGATGTGGAGTCTGGGAAAATGGCAGGGACATGATGCCAAACAGAAAGGAAAGGAACGATAGTAAAATGATTGTAGCAGTACCATATGACGTAGAGACCGGCGAGGTGTTTCAGCACTTTGGAAAGAGTCAATATTTCAAAGTATATTCTCTAGCAGACGGAAAAGTGCAGGACAGTGCTGTTTACAGCACCAACGGACAGGGTCATGGTGCGCTGGCCGGCGTGCTGGCCGAGCTGGAAGCAGATGCTCTCATCTGCGGCGGGATCGGCGGAGGCGCACAGAGCGCCCTTGCCATGATGGGGATCCGCCTGTTCAACGGTGTCTCCGGCAGTGCAGATGCAGCGGTGGAGGCCTTCCTCGCTGGACAGTTGTCCTTCAACCCGGATGCTTCCTGCCATCATCATGATCATGACCACGATCATGAAGGTGGATGCTGCGGACACCACGATCATGATCACGACCACGAGGAAGGTTGCTGTCACTAAAATAATTTGATACAGCACCTTGAATTTTCTGAAAACGTGCTATAATAGGCGCATATAAAAATAGAGAAGAAGTGATCTACTTGACAACTGAAGCAGTAGTTACCAGAATCATCAATCCTGAAATGGCGGAAGTGGTCGTCACCCGCGGCACAGCCTGCGGCGGTTCCTGCGGGAGCTGTGAGGCCTGTGTGTTTGAAAATGAAATCAAAACGGAGGCCCGCAATATCATCTCTGCCTTCCCTGGACAGAAAGTTCTTTTAGAAACTGAGTCCCGCAAGTTTTATAAAGCTGCCTTTATGGTATATATCCTTCCCTTCATCTTTTTCTTTATCGGCTACGCAGTGGCTTCTGCTCTGGGTGCCGCAGAAGGAATCTGTATGTTGGTAAGCGCTCTTGCCTTCATCGCCGGCATTGCTTACATGGTTTATCGGGGGCGCCGGCAGAAAGAAGAGGAGCAGATCAAATTCAGTATCATCTCTCTATTGGATGATTAATGCGAACAGCAAAAAGCAGACGGAATCGAACGAATGATTCCGTCTGCTTTTTTATTCTTTCTAATCAGAACTCTCATCAATAATGAGTCCGCCTTTTGGCTTCCGGTATTTATTGGTAAGGCGGTAATAGCTCCATCTTCGAAGCTTCTCCACCAGCTCCTGCTGTGCTTCACTGAGCTTCGTAATAACATTACCGTCCGCGTCTTTGTACCGGCCGCCGGACACCACGGGGAGTTCTCGGCGCATCTCATTGAGGTACTGGAAGAAGGAGACCTCCTCTCCCCGTCCCGTAAGTTCCAGGATCACTGCACCCAGATAATTCGCGCTGATGATACCGTCTTCCGGCAGATCCATCGATTTTACCGTTTCTTCAAAATCCAGTTCTTCCGCCGCGGCGTCATTCGCCCATACAATATACGGGGGTTCGTAGGCACAGAACGGATCATCCGAGGAATTTCCGGTTTCGTCCGCCATGGGAAGCCCCAGTTCCTTGTATACTTCGCGGTCCGCACCCAGTGCCGGATAATGATCTCCGAAAAATACCAGTACTACGGGTTCCTCCCGCTGGGAGAAATAATCCGTCATCTTTTTCAGAGACGCATCCGCATCGTAGATACCCTCCATGTAGACCGGAATATATGCCCGGTTATCATAGGAGACTTCCTTATCCGTGTATACCTTTTTAAAAACATACCCGTCACCGTATTTACCATAGTCATAGCTCATATGGTTCTGGATGGTAGTCACATATGCGAACAGATTGTCGCCTTTATCCACGGTATCCTCATATTCCTGGAAAATGTAATCTGCCAGAGAGTCATCCGTCACCCATTCGCCTTTCATCTCAAGGCCCTTCATATCATCCGTAAATAATACGTCCTGAGCTCCCAGACGGGGATAAACATTTTCACGATTGTAGAACCATGCGTCTCCCGGATGGCTAAACATCGTCCGATAGCCGTCTCCATTGAACACCCGGAAAATGGATGCGGTATCATTTTTAACATATCGAAATGCGGAGGCGGAAGAGGAGTCTAACATCTCCGTCTGCATTCCGGTGGTAACATCATATTCCGTGTTGGCCGTTCCTCCGCCGATCCAGTGGACGACGATACGACCGGAAAACGTGTTGTCTTCCTTCTGAAGTGCGTGGTAGTTCTTCAACGGATCTTCACTTGCGGGATAGTTAAAGATCTCATCATCCGACAGATCCGTGAACGATTCGTTCATCACAAGGATCACATTCACATCTTTTCCCTGCCCGTAAGAGGGTTCCGATTCAAAGCTTCTTGCAGAGTTTTCACTGTAGTTATCCGGACGGACTGCATTGTTCTTCGTCATATAATACGTGAAACAATACGGGAATCCCAACTGATTATAAATACCGGTGACATAGAATTCATTTTCTATGTCATATCCTTCGAATCGGTCTTTGGACGCCAGCGGAAATCTCACTATAACTACAGCCAGAATCACAGCCAGCAGGGTGCTGATTATGCGTACCGGCCAGTACTTTTTCATTTTCTTCCGCGGCCGGAACACTCTTCCCAGGAAAAACAGAAGCAGAACCAGGTTTGCAGACAGAAAGATCAGCAGCACGGGAACATGCAGCGCATAGTGTCTGGTTGCCGACAGGCCTTCTTTCAGCAGAAAGATATCCTGAAAAGCCAGCGCTTCATCCCTTGCCTGGATTTTCAGCGTGTTGGCAAGTGACATTGCAAGCCAGAGCAGTGCCGTCAGACCGCCGCCATATCCGATATTCCAAAATGCCAGCGTCAGCACCAACATGGTCAGTGCGATGGGAAGGAAATTGACAAACAACACATCAAACGGCTGATTCAGTGTTTTGATTCCGTCCGAAGGCGCCTGCTGAAGAAGCAGCGAAAGATAGGTGATCAGTGCGCTGATTCCGATGACCAGTACCGCCCCGAAAAGCAGGCGGAATATCACTTCCCGGTTTGTCAGCACGTCAGTCCCCTTTGGCGGACGCAGGGCATGCCCGGTCTTTTTGCTCTTTTTTTCAGGAACCGGATTCTTTACTTCGGGTATCTCATCCGTTTTCGCAAATACGATTTCATCCTGCAGTTCTTCTTCAATCGGGTCCATCTGGAAAGGATCAACCGCCGGGGCGGAACCCATGATCGGTGTTTTCGGTGCCTCCTGCTCTGTTACGACA
>R23__coassemble_1155_pt1 | contig 13549 bp, 12 predicted proteins | sample R23__metabat2_high_PE_023 | metagenome-assembled genome bin R23
TCACCGCCTGCGGAACATCCGAAATCGCAATGACGGAGAATACGGAAAAACGGATGGTCATCACGGCGGAACGGGCCGCGAAGGACGACTTCTTCCTGGTGGGGAGCCTGAAGGTGGACGAGGGAGAGCAGATCACGATCTCCTCCGACCTGGAGAAGGGATCCGTCCGGGTGGAGATCTTCCGCTGGGGGGAGGAACAGGATGCCGATACGCTGCCGGAGACTGGCGGCGAGGCGACCCTCACGGCGAACCTTCATGCCGCCGACGGAGCATCCGGCACGGTGGAACCGGGAAACTACTCGCTGAAGGCCGTCTGCCTGGAAAAGGCCACCGGCACCGTGACCGTCGAGGTCGTGCCGGCGGAATGACCGACGGAAAACCGAATACTGACAGAAAAGGAACCTTTCCGCAACAGGAAAGGTTCCTTTTTCACAGCCTGTCGTATTTTTCCGTCCGTCCCCGGGCTTTCTCCACGGGGTATTTCCTCTCGTTCTGATCCATCTTTTCGCTTATGATCTCGTCCGCGTCCAGATCCAGGCAGTCCAGCATCTCGCAGCAGCAGGTGATGACGTCCGCCAGTTCCGCCTTCACGGCGTCCCGGTCATAGTCCGTCTCGTTCCACTGGAAGCACTCCAGCAGCTCTCCCGCCTCGATGGCGATGGACTTGGCCAGGTTGGCCGGCGTGTGGAACTGCTCCCAGTCCCGGTCGGCCACAAACTTCCGGATCCGTTCTCTCGTTTCCTCTCTCATGCGCTCACCCCTTGTAATCGAATCCCGTGCGGTTGAGTACCTTGCCCACCACGGCGAAGTTGTTGTGCTGCGTCACCCGGATGGGTTCGTACTTCGGATTGAAGGACACCAGCACCGGTTTCTTCTGCACGTTGCCGGAGGAGTAGAGGTAGTCGTCCATCTCCTCCGCGCCGGGCATCTCCTCCTCATACCGCTTGATATAGCTCTCGCCGTCCAGCAGGAAGATCCCCACGTCGCCGGGACGGAGGGTCACCGTCCGCCGGACAAAGGCCAGCTGATCGCTGTAATAGGCCGGCTCCATGCTGTCCCCGGCGATACGCAGGGCAAACTGGGTGCCGGCGGGCACCACGCTGCGGGGCAGGGCGATGCGGTCATGGACATCGCTGTCCAGAAACTGCCCGGTACCGGCGGAGGCCGCCTGCAGATAGAGATCGAACTCCACGATGTTGTCGGGAGCCTCGTCCGGAGCCTCTACGGGGAAGCGGTCGTAGTCGCCGCTCTTCTTCAGAAGCCGGATGTACTGTTCCACCAGGGCCTGTCCCTCTTCATTCAGGGACTCCGGTCCCGTTCCGCGGGCCGCGCCCTCCAGGAAATATCCGGAGATGTCGTCGATGTCCAGCGCCCGGCACAGAGCCAGCAGCTGATAGGCGTTGGGGGTGCGGACTCCCGTCTCCCAGCAGCTGTAGGAGGAGGCGGTCATGGAGATGCCGTATTCCTCCAGCTGTTTGACGAACTGTCCCTGGCGGATCTTCTTTTCCCGCCGTGCCAGGGACAGCCGGGATCCCAGCAGATTGTCCCGGGCCGCGTCCTGTATGTTGAATCCTTCGCGGTTCTTCGTACTCATATCGTGTTCCTCCTCACTTGCCGCGCACACGGGCGGCAGGGGATATACTCTCGCGTTCATTATACGACAGAGACCGGATCGGGTCAATAAAAAACTTGCTAATTGTACGAATAATGCGACAGATTCAGACGTAACGCAAAATTTTTATTGACAGCGGCGGGAACCGGGATATATCATGGGGGTGCGATGGAAACAAAACAGAAACAAAAGCGAAGGAGGGATGCCTGGTGACTGCCACTACTGTCCACGTGCCGGAGAACCGGAAAAAGACGCCGGTACGTGTCATCGCGGAAATAGACGAGCAGGGCAATCAGCGGCCGCTGCGCATCAAATGGCAGAACTGTGAGTATGTGGTAGACCGGATCCTGGGCGTGAAAAAGTCCTTTCCGTTCTGCACCGGCGTGATCGCCGACTGCTATATGATCGAGATCGGGGGCAAGGTCTCCTACCTGTTCCTGGAGGGAAAGCGCAGATGGTTCGTCGGGGAGAAGTGTGAGCAGCAGCTGGGCTATGGGGTATGACGACGAAAGAGTCCCTGAAGATCATCGGGGAAGACATCCTGAAACAGTGTCCCGATACGGTGCGGCGCATCACCGACTGGCCGGGGACCCGGGAGGTCTACCGGATGGATCCGGAAGCGTTTTCCACGCAGGTGCTGCACCTGCACCGGAAAGTAATGCGCCTGAGCACCGACGGCAGCGTCATCGGCGCGGCGGTGTTCGAACACGATCAGATCGTGACCACCTATTCCGTGGACGGGGAGATGATGATCTCCCGGCCCCTGAAGAATACCATTTACATCGACCGGTACGCCTGCACGCAGCAGCCCCTTCCGGTACCGGATTCCCGTTTCCGTTTCACGGAGATGCATGAGGCCTGCCACCATATCCTGGTGCGCATGGGATTCATGGAGCCCCGGCCGGTGATGTACCGGAGAACGGACCGGGAGGAGAGCCGGGAGGAGCGCATGGCGGATTATCTCGCCGCCTACCTGCTCATGCCGGACAGCGTCCTGATCGCCATGATGAAGAGCCGGGATTACCGGCCCCTGGTAAGTTATGAGGATGTGATGCCCCGCCGGGACGCCATGTTCTTTGAGAACATGACCCGCTCCCTTCAGGTGTCCTCCGCCGCCCTGACCCGCCGAATGCGGGACGCGGGGTTCTGGGAGGACCGGAGCATCTACGAGTATGAGGATCCGGACCGACCCTGGGGCTACGATCCCATCGGAGGGGTGATGCCATGACCCGGAGAGCCATGGATGCCGTGCTGGAACAGCTGCACCGCCATGTGCAGACTCCCGAGGGGAGAGCGGCGCTGGTACGGCGCATCTGCACGCCTCTGACGGAGGAGGAGTACCGCCGCGGCATGGAGAAGGGGATCCTCACCGATCCCGTCCTGTACCGGAAGGTGAAGCGTCCCATGCGGGACCGGGGCGGGCACCGGGTGTGCGATCTGCAGTACGATACGGAATCGGAGGAGAGGACCCTGATCTTCAAACAGGGCGGTCTCCGCACGGAGATCCCCCTCCGGGACCTGGACCGGTCCTTCGAGGATCTCATCCGGGATACCGGGGACACGGATCTCAAAAACTGAATACGAACCGTCGAGCAAACGGACCCGAACAAGATACGAGGTCGACCTGCCGGGGTTATCGGAACGAGGAATGAATCCTCTTCCGGTGATCACGGCAGGTCTTTTTTTTCGCTCCGAGACCGGAAAGGAGGAGTGCTCGGCCCGGAAGGAAACGAAACAGCAGCCGCAGGGCGCATCAAAAAAAACGGATGCGTCCGGCGGCCCGAGGTCATGCCTTTCCGCCGGATGATCCGGGAAAGGATGCAGACATGATGACATTACGACAGCTGCAGCAGCAGATGACTCCGGAGAAACGGAGAATGGGAAGATGGGTGATCCGGGAGACGGATACGCCTCTGGCGGAATCCGCGGTGGAAGGAGCCCGTCTCACCGCCTACCGGGAAGGGTTCATCCGGATGGAAGCGGACGGAAGGGTCGCGGTATTTTCCGCCCTGAAGTCTCCGCCTCATCCCGGAAAGGATCTCAACCTTCACCTGCCCATGGAGACCTATCTGGATCTGGACTGGCGGGTATGGGCCGTGATCGCGGGCTCGTTCCATATGCAGAAGACCCGGCGCAGGAGCATGCGCGAGCATGAGCTTCCGTTGCTGGAGGAGCACCTGATGACGGAGGAGGACCAGGAGCAGGGACTCATGCTGACCGGCGGGAGAGAGGTGGAGGAAGACCTGATCCAAAGACAGATCTTCCGCACCGTCGAGGAGGAGATCCACCTGCACATGAACCGGAAGTGGAGGAGCGTGGCCATCGACCGTTACTACGAGGGAAAGAGCCGGAGGACCGTGGCGGCAGAGCGGGAAATGAGCATGGAATCCATGCGGGCACTGGAATACCGCATCCGGCACCATATCCGGAAAAGACTGGAAAAAAGACACCTTCTGTGATCAAAAAAATCGTCACGGTCCCGGGAAAAATCGCGTAAAGGGTAGGAGGATAAATTTTTTCTGGAAAGGATTTCCAGTTTTCATCCCCCGGAAATCCACCATCTCATTCGCTCAAAGGAGGAACATTTATGAGCTTTATGGCAAGAAATCATCGAAACCGCCGCGGTGCCGGCGAAGACACCATCACCCTCACCAACGAGGTGCAGCCGGTGCGGGAGGGAGATTTCGTCTCGGAAGAGGACGGACTTCTCTACTGCGGCACATGCGGACGGCCGAAACAGGTCCGCATCACGGAAAACGGCATCCCGAAGGTGCAGAACTGCCGCTGCGGCTGTGAGGACACGGAGGAGATTCCGAAAGACCGGAGAGAAAGTCCGGCGCCCGGAGCGCTGCGCCGCTATCCCCGGTGTACCTTCCGGAATATCCGTGAGCAGGAGTGCCGGCTCGAAGCGATACAATGCCGTGTTTACACGGAACAGTGGCAGGACATGTCCCGGCTGGGAATGGGACTTCTCATCACGGGAGAGGCGGGTTCCGGCAAGACCTTCTACGCCGCCTGCATCGGCAACGCCCTGAAGGAAGAAGGCGTGAATGTCACCATGGTGCCGGTCTCGGAGCTGACCCAGGTGATGCGCGTCCTGGACGGGGACCGGCAGAGCCGGATGCGCCGCACTCTGGAGCAGGCGGATCTGCTGATCCTGGACGATCTGTGGATGGAGAGCCTGGACGGATGGGACACCGAATTCCTGCTGGCCGTCCTGGGACTGCGGGAAATGAACCGGCGTCCCACCATCGTCACCACCCGGCTGGATCTGGAGCATTACGTCCCGGAGGGGCCGGGAGCTGCCCGCCGCGGCCAGCTGGCAGAGATGATCTGCCGGAACCACCCGTTTGAACTGTACAGTGACCTGGCGGGGTGGTGCCGCAGGAGGGAACTGAAACTTGCCGGTTGTGATCTGTTGGATCGAATCTGCGCGGAACTGCGTCTCGGGACAGACGGGCCGGAGGAAGGACCCGGTGAGGAGGAAGAAGATGCAGGATGAGACCAGCCAGGCCACCCTGTCCCTCATGATCCGGTCCGGACAGATCACCGCCCGGACCCTCCGGGACGCCATCCGGCAGATCCTCATGAAGCGGGACGTGCTGGAGACCCGGGTCCGGGATTCCCGTACGGAGAAACAGACCCTGCGCACCCTGGTGCGGGACGGCTCGGAGATGACCAATATCCGCGTCTCCCGGGAGAACATCGGGGACTTCGAGTACATCGCCCGGAAATACGATATCGACTACAGCCTCAAGCGGGACCGGTCCGGGGAGGAGCCCTGCTACCGGGTATTCTTCCGGGCCCGGCCGGGGCGACGCTGTTCAGTGCCCTGGAGGAGTATGCCAGGCGTACCGAGCTGCGCCGGGACCGGGCGGAAGAGCCCCTCTCCGTCCAGCGCCAGCTGGAGCGGTACCGGGAGACCGCCCGGATCCGTTCCCGGAACGAGCGCACGAGGATCCCCCGGTACCGGGAGGAACTGCGATGAGAAAACACACCGCGGTGATCCTCCGCAGGACCATTCCCGCCGTGGCCGCCTTCTATTTCGTCCACCGGGTGTCCTGGCTCTACCGCCACGTCCGGGGCGGGTCGCCCCTGGACCGGCTGTCCGTGACCTTCGGCAATCTGTCCCTGACCTTTCCCGGAGGCATCAGCCTGCATCCGTCGGACCTTCTGGCGGGGATCCTTGCCGCCGGGGCCGTGGTGCTTCTTCTGCTGCTGGCACGTGCCGGAAAGGGAAGGAAATACCGGCCGGGACTGGAATACGGCTCCGCCCGCTGGGGCACACCGGAGGACATCGCCCCTTTCGTGGACAGTCAGGAGGATCAGAATCTCCTCCTGACCGCCACGGAGAAGATCACCATGAACTCCCGGCCGAAACGGCCGGAGCTGGGAAGGAATAAGAACGTGGCGGTGATCGGCGGCTCCGGTTCCGGCAAGACCCGCTTCTTCGTCAAGCCCAATCTCCTGCAGCTGCATTCCAGCTACGTGATCACCGATCCCAAGGGGACCCTGATCCGGGAATGCGGGGATCTGCTGCGGAAAAACGGCTACCGCATCCTGGTGTTCAACACCGTGGATCCCTCCGTGAGCATGCACTACAACCCCTTTGCCTACATCCACAGCGAAAAGGACATCCTGAAGCTCACCAACGTCCTCATCGCCAACACGAAGACGGAAGGGGAGCGCGGAGCCGACGGGTTCTGGGAGAAGGCGGAGCGGCTGCTGTACAGCGCCCTCATCGGCTACATCTGGTACGAGGCGGTGCCGGAGGAACAGAACATGCAGACCCTGCTGGACATCCTCAATGCCTGCGACGCCAGCGAGGCCGAGGAAAAGCACGTCAACGCCGTGGACCTCATGTTCCAGGCCCTGGAAAAGGAGCGGCCGGAACACTTTGCCGTGCGCCAGTACAACCGCTACAAGCAGGCGGCAGGGAAGACCGCGAAATCCATCCTGGTGTCCTGCGGGGCCCGGCTGTCCCCCTTCGATATCCAGGCCCTGCGGGATCTCATGTCGGAGGACGAGATGGATCTGGCCTCCCTGGGAGACCGGAAGACGGCGCTGTTCATCATCATCTCCGACACGGACACCACCTTCAACTTCGTGGTGGCCATGCTGTACACCCAGCTGTTCAACGAACTGTGCGAGAAGGCGGACCGGTCGGAGGGAGGACGGCTGAAACATCACGTGCGGCTGCTGCTGGACGAGTTTGCCAACATCGGGAAGATCCCCAACTTCGACAAGCTCATCGCCACCATCCGGTCCCGGGAGATCTCCGCCTCCGTGATCCTGCAGTCCGCCTCCCAGCTGAAGACAATGTACCGGGATTCCGCGGAGACCATCCTGGGAAACTGCGACAGCCACCTGTTCCTGGGAGGAAAGGAGGAATCCACCCTGAAGCAGATCTCCGAGTCCCTGGGCAAGGAGACCATCGATCTGGTCAACACCTCCCGGAACCGGGGCTCCTCCGCCTCCTACGGCACCAGTTTCCAGAAGACGGGGAAGGAGCTCATGACCCGGGACGAACTGGCGGTGCTGCCGGGTGACGAGTGCATCCTTCAGCTGCGGGGCGTGCGGCCCTTCCGGTCGAAGAAATACGATCTGACCCGCCATCCCCGGTACCCGCTGCTGCCGGAGGCCACCGGCGCGGCGGAATTCGATGTGGCCGGATACATCCGGTCATCCCGGGACCACAAACTGACGCTGGGGATGGAGGAGCCCTTCGTCACCGTGGAGACCTCCGTGGGAGGTGAGAACCAAACCGGTCCGTGAACTTCTCTTCATCCGGGGCCCGCCAGAGGGCGCCGGAACGACATCTCATCACTACAACCGAAAGGAGCAATGCGTATGCAGTTTTTCCCTCAGGCCATCGAGGTCCTGAAAACTCTGGTCATCGCCATCGGCGCCGGTCTGGGCGTCTGGGGCGCCATCAACCTTCTGGAGGGCTACGGCTCGGATAATCCCGGCGCCAGGAGCCAGGGCATCAAGCAGCTCATGAGCGGCGGAGGCGTCATCCTCATCGGCACCACCCTGATCCCCCTTCTGAAGAACCTCTTCAGCTGATACGGAAAGGAGGCGGTGAGCCATGTTTACCGGGATCTTCGACGCCATCGAGGAATGGCTGAAGGAGCTTCTGATCCAGACCATCCACGAGAATGTGGCCACCATGTTCTCCGATATCAACGCCCGGGCCGGAGACATCGCGGCCCAGGTGGGGCAGACCCCCATGGAGTGGAACAGCGGCATCTTCCGCATGGTGCAGAGCCTGTCGGAGACGGTGATGGTGCCCATCGCGGGCCTCATCATCACGGCGGTGCTGTGCTATGAGCTCATCACCCTGGTGACGGAGCGCAACAACCTCAACGACACGGATACCTGGATGTTCTTCCGGTACTTCGTGAAGATGTGGATCGCCGTGTGGATCGTGTCCAACACGCCCCAGCTGGTCACCGCGGTGTTCGAACTGGGCAAGTATCTGGCGCACGCCGCCGGCCGGGTGATCTCGGGAGAGACCGCTGTGGACTTAAACGAGATGCTGGCCGGCATGGACGAGACGCTGGGAGAGATGGACACGGGACCGCTTCTGACGCTGTGGGTGGAATCCATGGCGGCAAAGCTGTGCATGACCGTGATCTCCGTGGTCATCACCGTGGTGATCTACGGGCGCATGATCGAGTGCTATCTCTACACCTCCGTGGCGCCGGTGACCTTCGCCACCGTGGGGAACCGGGAATGGGGGCAGATCGGAACCAACTACTTCAAGTCCATCTTCGCCCTGGCATTCCAGGCTTTCCTCATGATGCTGTGCGTGGGGATCTACGCCGCCATGGTGTCCTCGGTGCCCCTCTCCCAGGATCTGCGGCAGAGCCTTCTGCAGATCATCATCTGCACCGTGGTGCTGTGCTACAGCCTCATGCGCACCGGCACCTTCGCCCGCAGTCTCTTCGGCGCGCGGTAAGGGGGATCCAAACGGAAAGGAGGAGGGCCTGCCTCCCGGCGCCCGCCCCCGGCGCAGATAAACGGGAGGAGGCCCGACAGTCATGGCATTCGTATCCGTGCCCCGGGATCTCTCCCGGGTGAAGAACAAGATCGCCTTCAATCTCACGCGTCGGCAGATCCTGTGCATCCTTCCCACGGCCCTGCTGGGGCTGGGGGTGTACTTCCTCACCCGGGACACCGTGGGGGTGACCAACGCCGCCACCTTCATGGTGCTCATCATGGTCCCCGGGTTCCTCTTCGGGCTGTACGAGCGGGACGGCCTGACCCTGGAGCAGGTGCTCCGGCACCGGTTCCGGGTGCGCTACCGCCGTCCCGGCGCCCGGCCCTATGTCACACGAAACACTTACGGCTCTCCGGCGCCCAGTCCGGAAGAAAGGAGGGGATCGCCCCTTGAAATTCCCGCCTTCCGGCAGAAAGGCACCGATCCGTTTTCCCCGGCAAAGAAGCCGGGTGCCGGAGGAGATCTCCGCACAGCAGTCCATCCCGTACCTGGAGATGGCGCCGGACGGCGTGTGCCGGGTGGATGAACACACCTACTCCAAGACCATCCGTTTCCGGGACATCAACTACCAGCTGGCCCAGAACGAGGAGAAGACCGGCATCTTTGAGGGCTGGTGCGACTTTCTCAACTACTTCGATTCCTCCATCGGCGTGCAGATCTCCTTCATCAACCACCGCAGCTCCCTGCGGGAGTTCCGGAAGATCATCGATCTGCCGGAACGGAACGACGAGTTCGACGGTCTGCGCCGGGAGTTCGGCGGCATGCTCCGCCGGCCGCTGGCCTCCGGCCCCAACGGCATCGTCCGGGACAAGTACATCACCTTCTCCGTGCAGGCGGAGAACGTGCACAAGGCACGGGCCACCCTGAAGCGAATCGAAGGGGACGTGCTGCAGAACTTCAAGGTCCTGGGGGTGCAGGCGGAGCCTCTGGACGGGGCGGCCCGGCTGCGCATCCTCTTCGAGGCCTTCCATCCCGACTCCGCCGTGCCCTTCCGGTTCGACTACCGGGACCTTCTCGCCTCGGGCCTGTCCACCAAGGACTATGTGGCCCCCTCCAGCTTCACCTTCCGGGACGGCCGGAGCTTCCTCATGGGAGACACCCCCGGCGCCGCCTCCTGGCTGCAGATCCTGGCGCCGGAGATGTCCGACGAGGTGCTGGCGGACTTTCTGTCCGTGGACGCCAATCTCATGCTGAACCTGCACATCCGTTCCGTGGACCAGCTGCAGGCGGTGAAGATGGTGAAGGGGAAGGTGACGGACCTCAACAAGATGAAGATCGAGGCCCAGAAGAAGGCGGTGCGCGCCGGATACGACATGGACATCCTTCCCACGGACCTCATGAGCTTCACGGGAGAGGCCAGCCGGCTGCTGGAGGATCTCCAGTCGAGGAACGAGCGCATGTTCCTTCTCACCATCACCTTCCTCAACACGGAGCCCACCCGGCAGGAGCTGGACACGGTGACCGGCCAGATGGAGGCCATCGCCCAGAAGCGCAACTGCCTGTTCAAGCGTCTGGACTACCTGCAGGAGGAGGGCCTCATGAGCAGCATCCCTCTGGGGGTGAACTTCGTTCCCATCCAGCGGGCCCTCACCACCACGTCCACCTCCATCTTCATCCCCTTTACCACCCAGGAACTGTTCATGGAGGGGGAGAGCCTGTACTACGGCCTCAACGACACCTCCGGGAACATGATCATGGTGGACCGGAAGAAGCTCAAGAACCCCAACGGCCTCATCCTGGGCACCCCGGGATCCGGCAAGAGCTTCACCGCCAAGCGGGAGATGACCAACGCCTTCTTCGCCACGGAGGACGACATCATCATCTGCGACCCGGAGGCGGAGTACGGCGCCCTGGTGGAGGCGCTGGGGTGCAGGTGATCACCCTGTCCGCCGGCAGCCGGGACCACGTCAATCCCCTGGACATCAACCTGGATTACTCGGAGGACGACGATCCCCTGGGATTCAAGTCCGACTTTATCCTGTCCTTCTTCGAGCTGATCCTCAACGGCACCACTCCCCAGCAGCGCTCCGTCATCATCCGGTGCCTGCCCATGGTGTACGAGGACTACTTCAAGGATCCGAGGCCGGAGAACATGCCGGTGCTGGGAGACCTGCATCAGCGCATCTGTCAGCAGGAGGAGCCGGCGGCCAGGGACATCGCCACCAGTCTGGAGATGTACGTCACCGGATCGCTGAGCTTCTTCAACCACCGCACCAACGTGAAGCTGGACAACCGCATCGTCTGCTTCGATATCCGGGATCTGGGCAAGAACCTGAAGAAGCTGGGCATGCTGGTGGTGCAGGACCAGGTGTGGAACCGGGTCACCGTGAACCGTTCCCAGCACCGGGCCACCCGGTACTACGTGGATGAGTTCCACCTGCTGCTGCGGGAGGAGCAGACGGCGGCATGGTCCGTGGAGATCTGGAAACGCTTCCGGAAATGGGGCGGCATCCCCACGGGGATCACCCAGAACATCAAGGACCTGCTGCTGTCCTCGGAGATCGAGAACATCTTTGAAAACTCCGACTTCATCATCATGCTCAACCAGGCGGCGGGGGACCGATCCATCCTGCAGACCCAGCTGAACATCTCCCAGCAGCAGCTGACCCACGTCACCAACGCCCCGGAGGGCTCGGGACTGCTGTTCTACGGCAACACCATCCTGCCCTTCCGGGACCGGCTGGACCCCAGCAGCCGGCTGTACGCCCTCATCACCACGAAGCCCGGGGAGGTGAGAGACCGGGATGCCCGACAGACCGACGCCGCGTCTTAAGCGGCAGAAGAAACGCCCGTCCCTGCGGGACCGGGCGCTGCGGAAAAAGGAACCGGCGGAGGCTCCCGCCCGGCTGCGCTTCGGCACCGGACACGATCCCATGCGCGTACGGCCGGGGGAACAGCCTCCCCGGCGATCCTCCCGGAGAGCCATGCAGAAACGGCTGCGGCGCATCCAGCAGCAGCGCCTGGGACCCGGGAGACGGTTTCCCGGGGATGAGGAGGATCCCGACGTAAAGCAGAGGATCCGGCGGCAGTATCAGCGGGACCTCATGGCAGCCAACGCCGCGGAGGACGCCCGCAGGGCTTCTGCCGGCATCCGGAGAGAGGCGACTCTTCCCGGCAGGAAGGATCCGGAAACGACGGCCCGGCAGACGGGATCCCAACGTGTCGCCACACAGAAATCAAAGGACACCGAAGGGGGATCCCCGTCACCGCACCGGATCGGAGAAAACGCCGACCCTCCGGTCGTCTCAAAAACGTCCGCGGGACCCGCCGGGGCATTTCCCACCGAGGGATCCGCCGCCGGACCCGCATCCAATCCGGAAGGAATGTTCCTGCCCGTGCCGGTTCCCGGAACACGGGAGACCCGGAAGCGGGATCTGCCTTCCGAACCGCCGCCGGTGGGCACCCAGCCCCGGGACCACCGCGTTCCCCGGCCGTCGGAAAAGCTCCGTCATACCCTGGAGACCGCGGCAGCGGCGAAATTCCGGGAAGGACAGGACGACAACGATGCCCTCCGTGCCTCCCAGCGCGCCGCCGACGAGGGACGCGGCGCCCTCTCCCGGGCCGCCCGTCAGAACAGTCTGCGAAGACAGCGCCTGCGGGAGCAGTCCCGACGGGCACAGTCGGTCCGGACCGCCCGCACCGAGACGGAGCGGGAAGCGCGCCACGCCTTTCAGAAGAGACGGCAGAAGCGGGAAAACGCCGCGGCTTACCGGGCACGGCTGTCCGGCCGCGGCGGAACACTTGCGGAGGAACCCGTCTCAGGAGGAGGGAGCCTTCTCCGGAGGATCCTCCCGGGGCAGTCCGACGGCATGAGCCGCCTGTTCCGGTGGATGCTCCTCATACTGATCCTCATCCTCGTCATGACCATGCTGGCCTCCGGCATGCTGCTGTCCCTGTCCTCGGGCAACGGGGTGGTGCTCACCACCTATCCCAACTCCGACGGGGACATCTACGAAACGGAGAACGCCTACCGGCGCCTGGAACAGGCCCTGGAGGCGGAGCTCACCACCATCTCCATCCGGTATCCGGGGTATCAGGAATACAACATGGACATCGACGGGATCGGCCACGATCCCTACGTGCTCATCTCCTACCTCAATACCTATCACTGGAACTTCACGCCGGAGGACGTGGAGGAGGAACTGCAGGCGCTCTTCGATGCCCAGTACGAGCTCACCGTCACGCCCGGGACCCGGGTACGCAACGGCGAGACCATCCGGGTGCTGAACGTCCGGCTGCGGAACCGTGGTCTGGACAATACGGTGCAGGAGCGCATGGACGACGAGCAGAGAGAGCTCTACGATGCCCTCATGATCACGAAGGGAAACCGGGACTATCTCTTCAATGCCTCCAACTCCGCCTTCTACGCCGATGCCGGCATGAACTACCGGGTGCCGGAGGAGGCCCTCAGCGACGAGCAGTTCGCCCGCATGCTGCGGGAAGCGGAGAAATATCTGGGCTGGCCCTATGTCTGGGGCGGCTCGTCTCCCGCCGACGGCGGCTTCGACTGTTCCGGCTACGTGTGCTGGGTGGTGAACCACTGCGGCAACGGCTGGAACGTGGGACGCACCACGGCGGAGGGACTGCGGCGCCTGTGCGCCTATGTGAAGCCCTCCGAGGCAAAGCCCGGGGATCTGGTGTTCTTTCAGGGCACCTACAACACCGAAGGGGCCAGCCACGTGGGCATCTACGTGGGAAACGGCATGATGATCAACGCTGGAGATCCCATCAAATACGCGTCCATCACCACGCCCTACTGGCAGCAGCATTTCATGCAGTTCGGACGTCTTCCGGGAGCCAATCCCGGCACGGCCTCCGGTGCTTCCTCCTCCGGCTTCACGGAAGAGGACCGGCGGCTCCTGGCCGACTGCATTTACTGGGAAGCCCGGGGCCAGAGCGTCGAATGCCAGTGCTATGTGGGCCAGGTGATCCTG
>R23__coassemble_1214_pt1 | contig 12946 bp, 15 predicted proteins | sample R23__metabat2_high_PE_023 | metagenome-assembled genome bin R23
ATATTAGAATATGGATTATGGCAAAAAAGATTTAAGTTTAATAGGAGTGAGAGATGACTGTAGGTAAAGCCGTGCGTCTGAGAATCACAGAACTGTGTGCAGCAAGAGGCATCACGATCAACAAACTTGCAACCATCTGCGGAGTAACTCAGTCGACATTGAACAACATTGTGAGCGGAAGAAACAACAGCACGACAATCGCAACCATCAAAAAAATCTGTGATGGTCTGGATATGAAACTTATCGATTTCTTCGACTCTGACCTGTTTTTAGATTTAGAACAGGAAATCCAGTAAGTTAACCCGGTTTCTTCATTGCATCGAGAAGACATGCGGTCATGCATGTCCGATTAAGGTCGTATCCGGCATTCCCTGTGCGGAGGGAATGCCGGATACGTCTTTTTTATTATTTGATTATCATCTGGTCCAAATTCGCTACCCTCTGAATCTCCGTAATCGCAGCGTCGTCGGAAAATCTGCTGTCTTCACTGTGAAACTCCAGTTTTACAGCGGTATCATCTCCAATACTCTCCGTATCGATCTGAAAACAGGAAATCATCCGGACAGTCTCCCCCGGAGAGATGCTGGTCCCGTCTCCTGAATTAGCATAACGGGATCCCTCTTCCTGAGGGATCTGCATCCATTCATTAAACGGATAGAGATCATCATATCTGTTTTCGTTGACCCACAGGATACATGCGCTACCCGTACCGCTCTCCACGTCTGCCATCGGGATCACGATATCTTCCTTGGAATCATTGGTGATGTCATACACCACGTAGATCAAATGCTGGTACTCGGTACTGAACTGTGTATTCAGATACATGCTGTCGATAGCAATACTTCCGTTCTCCGTCTCCTCTTCTGCTTTGAGAGGATGCCCGGTCTCTGCTCTCTGACCGCTGTCAATGACGGTCCATTCCGAACCGGAACTGTCCATACTGCTCTGCTGCCCACATGCACAGCAGAGTACCAGCATGAATACTATCACCATCACGATTGACGTTCGTCTCACTGTTTCACCTCTTTAGTTAACTGCTCCCACTCTCGTATTTTTTGCCAGAAGCTTGCATCCTTCCTTTGCCAGAAAACGAAGAATTTCTTCCATATCGTCGTGCTCCTTCTGGAACATCAGTCCCCTCAGATACAGCATGATCCCATCGTGTATACTGTATCCCGCTGTCATGCACGGAAGTTTGCTTCCCCGTCGAACTTCCCGCTCGATCTCCTCTGCAAGTTCTTCCACTGTCTTGCTTCCGTATAGCTTCTCCGTGATCTCATGCAGCAGGTTGCTGGTATAATCCAGTCCCGGTTTCAGGAAGAAAAGCTCCTTCTCCGAACACTCCGCTACCAACGCATCCAGCTGCTCTTCCGTCAGTTCTGCAACCAGTTTTTTCTGATAGACTTCCTGATCCTTCTGCTCCGGCTCCTTCTGCCAGACTTTTTTTGCCGCGATCTGAAGAAGCACGATATCTCCTGGATAATCCAGGATCTCTGCAGTCCCGATCCCCCAGTCCGTATAGACCCTTGCACGTACAAACCAGGGAGAGCAATTCCATCGCACAGATACATGCGTGTGCTGTTTTACCTCCGGTCTTATCGCTTTCTCAACAGCTTCATCGGTTGTCTCTGCCATGAGAAGACATCGCCGGTCGGGATTTAATAGCACTGTTCCCAGTGCCGCTGCATATTCCAGACCCGACCGGTTCAGTTCCGGTATCCGGTCGCGCTTTCCCCGATTCATGATTTCCGGACTGACTTCCAGATCGATTTCCTGGGCCCATCCTCCCACTGTGGAGGTGGCATATGCCGTGCACAGTGCCACATTGGCCAGTTCGACGCTCCCTATCGTGGGAATGATCTCTCGCTGCAGGAGTTTCAATATATCTTCTTTCACTGGGAAACCTCCCATTCTTATGTTCTGCCCCTAATGTATCATATTCTTTTCCTTTCCACATCAGTTTTTAGAAAAAAATGGAAACATCCGGAATAATTCCGGATGTTTCCTCAATCGATATGGAGTTCCAGTTCCTCGTCCAGTGAATCAGAAACATACTTTCCGTTCTTTTTTCGCTGTTTGACACATTCTGTCAGCAGATACTCAATCTGTCCGTTCACGGACCGAAAATCATCTTCCGCCCACTGGGCGATGGACTGATACAGTTTTTCGCTTAGCCTCAGCGGGATCTGTTTTTTCTCTGCCATTGTTCTGCTCCGTTATTTCATATCAATATAGGCTTCCTGTGTTAACGATGGGCTGGGTGTCGTTATTCCCGCAGAGGACAACCAGCAGGTTGGACACCATGGCCGCTTTCCTTTCTTCATCCAACTCCACGACCTTTTTCTCGGAGAGCTGATCCAGTGCCATCTCCACCATGCCTACCGCACCGTCTACGATCGTTTTGCGGGCATCGACGATGGCTGTGGCCTGCTGTCTCTGGAGCATGACGGCTGCAATCTCGGGAGCATAAGCCAGATAGGTGATTCGTGCTTCCACTATTTCCAGTCCGGCTTCTTCCACTTTTTCCTGAATCAGCGCCCGGATCCGCTCTGCCACAAGGACAGTGGATCCACGCAGGCTTCCATCATCAGCTTGTCCATCTCCGGTGGTATCGATCTCCGGGGCAATATCATAGGGGTAGATCTTCACGATATCCCGCACTGCCGCATCACACTGAAGGGAAAGATATTCCTTGTAGTTATCCACATTGAATACGGCCTTTGCCGTATCCTTTACGGTCCAGACAACGGCGATCCCGACGACTACAGGATTGCCCAGTGCATCGTTGACCTTCTGCCGGGCATTGCTCAGTGTCATCCTTTTTAACGAGATCTTCTTGCTGGGAACCGCCTTGATGTTGGCATTGCTTCCGGTAAGAACCTTTGCAAGACTGTCCTTCTCATCATCCACATCGCCGCTCTGCCCCAGCTTGGTATCTGCTGCCGGATTCACGGCTGTACAAAAAGGATTGACAAAATAGAACCCGTCTCCCTTTAACGTGCCGACATATTTGCCGAACAGTGTCAGCACCAGTGCCTCCTGGGGTTTCAGAACCTTCAGTCCCAGGAACGGAATCCACCCGATGCTAAGCCACAGGATCCCGAGCACCATCAGAGGCGGCGCCTCAACTGCCCCGAATATTACAAGTGCTATCGCCAGTAAATATAATACGATAAAGCTCAGCATTGCGAGCATTCCGGTCTTTCTGGTCTTCAAGATTTTTTCTGTCATCACAAAACACCTCCTATTTTTGAATCCAGTTCTGATATCATTATGATATCATATTAATTTCTATTATCAAGATTCATTCTCACCAAATCGATATCGTGTGTTTTGTGCATCCTATCACGCCATGGATTCCCTTCATCGTTTGTGCTAGAATGCTTTTCAGACATTTTCCAGGGAGTTGGCATATGAAAAAAAGATACAAGTCTCTACTAAAGACAATGACCTGCCTGCTGGGAAGCATGATTCTGGCATTCGGGCTGTATCAGATTCATAACACGGCCCAAATTACAGAGGGTGGCATTCTGGGAATGACCCTTCTCCTGCAGCAGTGGTTTCATATTTCTCCGGCCGTTTCCGGCCTGATCCTGAATGCTCTGTGCTATGGATTTGCATTCTGCTGTCTTGGCAAGGGATTTCTTTGGTATTCCTTTGTATCCAGTGCCGGTTTTTCTGTGTTTTATGCCATATTTGAATCCTTTGATCCTCTGTGGCCGCAGATCGGACAGCATCCTCTTATCGCTGCAGTCTCCGGTGCTTTCTTCGTAGGAATCGGTGCCGGACTCAGCGTCCGTGTCGGAGCTGCCTCCGGTGGAGATGATGCGTTTGCACTGGCTGTAACCAAAAAGACTTCGCTGGAAATACAGTGGGTTTATCTGATTACGGATCTCGTTGTCCTGCTCCTGTCCCTTACTTATATCCCATGGCAGAAAATCCTTTATTCCGTTCTAACGGTTTTTCTTTCCGGTCAGATTATTGGACAGCTCTCCAAGGTTCCGTCTCCCTTTCATTTCAATGAATAAAGAACAGGTCTGTCGCAGTGCTTTCCTTCTACGATGATCTGTTCTTTAGGTCCTCTATTCTATTTCCCCTGTTGCTCTGAGATGTTCCAGAAATGCGGTACATCCCTGAACGATATCCCGATAAGTCCGTTCAAACTCGCCCGTATACCAGGGGTCGGCGATGGAAGCATCGCTGCCGCAGAATTCCAGGAGCGTATGAATCTTTCCTCCCTGATGCCCGGTCATCCGCTCCATGTTTCTAATGTTCTGTGCATCCATTCCTATCAAAAAATCATATCGTTCATAATCGCTTTTCTTCAGCTGGACCGCACGCTTTCCCTCACAGGAGATTCCATGACGAGCAAGTTCATTTCTGGCTGGGGCATATACCGGATTTCCAACACCGTTCCAGATTTCTTCGGTACTTGTTGCAGATGAGGCGATATCAAATTGATCCTCCAGTCCTTCTTCTGCCACCATCTTTTTCAAAACAAATTCCGCCATAGGCGACCGGCAGATATTGCCGTGGCATACGAACATCACTCTGATCATTCTCTGCCATCCTCTCTATTTTGAATTATCGTGCTGTATCCGTCCGGATCCGTATCCCCTTCCGTGTTAATCATCAGGATCACCGAACTGCAGTCAATCCGAAACAGCTCCCGAAGCTGTTCCGATTTCAGGATTTTCCGCAACAGGCCATATGTGACGGCGCCAGACTCCCCGGAGATCACTTTCGGATCTGTCTTTTCCGGATCGGCATAGGCCCGCATTCCATCTTTTGTGACGGAATCGTCACAGGCACAGAACAGGTCTGCATAGTCTCGAATCACTGGCCATACAACACCGCAAGGGGTACCGCAGTTCAGTCCGGCCATAATTGTGACAGGATTTCCCGCCACAGGATGTACCTTGCCGTCCCCCGCTGAGACCGACTGATAGATACATGCTGCTTCTTTGGGTTCTACGATCGTTATGACAGGTTCCGCTTCTTTACCGCTGCTCAGAAAAAAGGATGCGATACCCCCTGCCATAGCGCCGACCCCCGCCTGAAGGAAAAGATGGGTTGGCCGTTTTCCATCCATTTGCCCAGCCGCTTCCGCCGCCATTGTCAGATAACCCTCTATAATCCATCCTGGAATCTTCTCATAGCCTTCCCAGGACGTGTCCTGGATCAGGATCCATCCGTTCTTTTCTGCAAGAAAGGCCGCATACTGCACCGTTTCATCGTAATTCATTTCGGTAATTTCAGCGACGGCATTTCCGGCATCTTCAATCGCCTGCCGCCGGACTTCCACCGAACCTCCCGGCATAAAGACATGGGCTTTACATCCAAAAAGCCCAGCTGCCCAGGAGACGCCCTTTCCGTGATTACCATCGGTGGCGGTGACAAACTCTATCTGTGCACATGCTTTGCGAATATCTTCCCTCAGAAACGTTGAATAGTCCGCAGTAGTTTCATCCAGTCCGAGCTTTTCACACAGGATACGGAACATACAGTAACTCCCGCCAAGTCCTTTAAAAGCTTTCAACCCGAAGCGGGAGGACTCATCTTTCACAAAAACAGAGTCCACATCAAACCTCTCCGCTGCATATCGCAGTGAAACAAGTTCTGTTTTCTGATATCCCGGAAGACTCCTGTGAAACCGCAGTGCCGTTTCGGCATCATGCTCCGTATATGGAAGGCAACCGCTTCTGCACGGGTTTGGGTTTTCCATTACACAAAATTCATCAAAATAATGTTCCATACCTAGTTTTTTCCTTTTCTATCCGTTCTGCTTTTGTCCGCCGGTTTTCCGTCTTCATGGCATCAAACGTCCTTATTATCTCTCTGAAGTTCCGTCCTCTCCAGATTGCTCAGCACCATGCCGCCGACAACCAGCACGATCCCCAACAGACCCATCCCGGTAACCTTTTCAAACCGAAGCAGGGTTCCGGCCAACATGGTCACCAAGGGCACTGCATAGATATACAGGTTCGTACGAAGTGTCCCGATCCGTGCGATTGCGCTGTTCCAGAGCACATAACACAGTGCACTGCATATGATTCCCAGATAGAACAGACTGACAACCCCCATTGAATTCAAAATGGCGGAAAGCGGTATTCTCTGGCCTTCTGCCAGCAGCATCGGAAATGCGCTAATTATCCCATACAGCATCAGTTTCCTGGAAACCAGAAAACTGTCGAACCGCTCCAGCATAGTTCGGGCAAACAGGCTGTATACTGCCCATGACATTGCTGAAGCCAGCGCCAGCAGATCTCCGGCCGGCCGGAGATGCAGTACCAGCGCTCCGTTAAGCACGACAAAAATCACGCCGATAAAAGCCACAACATAACCGATCTTCTGATGACGGGAAAGCACTTCCTTTTTTCTGGATAGGCTTAGCAGGATGGCAGACAGGATCGGGGCTGTAGAGACCAGGATACTCACATTTGTCGCCTGCGTCAAAGTCAAGGCTGTGTTCTCCGTATAGAAATACAGAGTATTGGATACCAAGGCCAACGCCAGAAAGCGAAGTTCATCCTTCCACTGAAAATACCACACGGGATGGATAATCCACAACGCAATATAGGCGATTACGAAGCGCATCCACATCAGCTGAGTTGGAGTTAGATGCGTCAGCAGATTCTTGCTGACGAGAAAGGACGTTCCCCACGCTGTAACTGTGAATGCTGCAAACAGATGTCCTATGATGTTTTTTGATTGATCAGTCCTGCTCACTTTGGATACTCTCTCATAAGATTAAGGAGCAAATCATCTTATGACCTGCTCCTTTGATGCATATTATTTTAAAGGTATTTCGATGGAATGGCAATATGCATTTGCATCCATTTAAACTCTTTTCCATTCTGTCTGTCCATCCAGTTTCTTGACCCGCAGCATCCGGTGACACATGTTCCGGTAACGGATTACCGCTGGCATCGGTCCCTGAATATGGATTGCTCCGGTGCGGACAGCTTCCAGAAAACTGATTTCCTCGCGGAGAATACGCACTGCAGTCTTATAATCCTCACGGACCGTGATCACTCCATTCCTTGGCATGGATTCACGGTCATATCCGTATTGTGCATCCACCAGCATTCCTCTGTCCAGCTGGTAGGACATCCAGAAATAATCGCTCCGCTGCGACGGGACGTTATAATAACCGATCACTGCAGTACCGGTCACCTTTGGTTCTTCCCCCTGCGAGGAAAACTCATCATAGGCATGTCGGATCACTTCTTCGGCCCATTCTTCCGATAGGAATTGCACAATAATCACCTCGAAACTGCATACGTCCTGACTGGAATGTGATACATATTGTAACATCATAAAGAATCTTAAGCAATAATGCAGACTTTTATGTGACATCATAGAGAAATAGTGTTACACTGTATTCAGTTAGCTGTTACAACTTGTGAAATCGAAAAGAAAGTGGGAATCGGTCTTGTATTTAAACAATCGCGATCAGTATATGCTGAAAAATGTCATCGATGCTCTGGTCAACAAGCTGTATGATACTCCGTACAGTGAAGTCTCCATTTCTGAACTTTGCCGAGTTGCCAATATTTCCCGCATGACATTCTACCGTCACTTTAATTCCAAGGATGAAGTCATCGAATCCTATATGGAAGCGCTGCACCAGGCATTTATAAAAGAAGTTGTTCAGAAAAATCGTTTTGCATCCTATATTCAATACGAAAACATGCTTCTGGGTCTCCAAAATGTAAAAGAAAACTCCCGCTATGTGGAGTATATCGTCAAAAACAACATGGGAGAGATTCTGCTGCATAAACTCATCGAACATGAGTTGTCCCTTTCCCTTAGAAGCCAGCATACTGAGGCAGACCGGTATCTTTCCATCGCCTATGCCAGTGCCATCTATGGTGTCGTGGTCAACTGGGTCCGGGAAGGAATGACTACATCTCCGGAATGGCTCGCACGCTTTCTCACCGATCTTTATCAGGATAAGATTAAACGCTACTGATCCCTGTTTCAGACGAAAAATGACAGAGCAATCGTATTGCTCTGTCATTTTTCTTTGTTCTAATCGAATCTAACTCTGAAGGATCTTTCTTCGCAGCATTCCGATCTGATCCGATTTCAAGATCAGTTCCAGCTGCAGAAGCATCTGGTTGCCTGCCGATGCAAAGATACCGAAAATAATATCAAATATCATGGCATCGATCAGTGCCTGTCCGGGGATTCCCAGCTGTGCAAAAATCGCTGTATATGCCAGCAGGTTTGCCCCCGGCACCGGCGGGGTCGCCACAAACAGGACCACAGCCAGAACAACGGCCGAGACGTACCACAGCAGGGATGTGGATACATTGTATTTCATGGCGGTATAAACCATAAATACTATCGTTCCGATTGCGCTGACGGGCATATACAGAACCAGCCCATTGGGAAGGCTGAGGGCCGTAAACTCACGGCTGATCCCCAGATCCTGAACACAGCATTTCTCCGTTTGGCCAAAGGCCGCATCCAGAGATCCTGTCCGCATGGTAAGCAGGAACGGACCTTTCAGCTTATGAAACAGTTTACGGATACTAACTTGTTTCTTTAAGCTCACGACCGTCAATACAAAGAGGATGCAGAAACAAGAAACTGCCAAGGCAATCAGCAGGCACCCCCACATTCCTCTCAGCGTAAGGGTCCTTTTCTGCCAGATCTCCAGCCCCACCAGTACAGCAGCAAAATACGGAACCAGTTTGCTGATCCATTCCGCCAACTGCAGGCCAACCATATTGATCTGCCGGACGATGCGGGAAAGATTGCGCGCCTGGGAACCAATAATATTCAATGCGCTTCCCAGAACGAATGCCATCACCAGAAGCTGCGGAGTATTGGATTCCACAAACGGAGAGAAGAAATCCTTCGGGATAATCTGAAGGATCTGATCCATTATTCCCGTTGCGCGAACCCCACTGAGGCTGGCCTTCATGGTAGACAGGGGATAAAACCATTCCGCAACAACCAGCGCGATGATTACCATAATAAAACTGAACTGAAAGTAGCGGGCTACCGTAAACCTGCTGTCTCCTCCACGTTCCGAGATTTTCCAGGCATCCAGCATCGTGGTAATCACCATAAAGAAAATCACCGGACCGGACATGATATTCAAAATACGAATCCACACATTATAGATGGGATTCATCACCATATCCACAGCTCTCTCCATGGATTCGCCGGTGATTATCGTCGTTCCGATCAGCCCGATCAGGATTCCTCCCAAAATCGTCAGAACGATCTTCAGCACCGGATTAATCCCGACAGCGGGAAGCGAAATACGCAGTGTATTCCTGTTGCCGGAATAACTGTACTGCGGGCTGAGTCCCACTGCGGTCAGAAGAGAACTGCAAAGATCCTCCAATTCGTTTTCTTCACTGCTCAAAGGATTAAACGGTTCTCCTTCTTTCTCCACCTGAATGATAATTCGTCCCAGATGCCGTTTGATAGAGGCAGTGACCTCCGAATCCTCTCCAAAATGGTCACGCATCCTCAGGAGCGCCTCTTCCAGAGATAACCGGATCCGCAACCGGTTCTGCCGTTCCATTTCAAGCTGGCGGAGCGTTTCTTCCAACAGATCAGAAAACTCATCGATCGCTTGTCCTGTCAATATGAAATTATCACGATATTCTCTGACCTTCAAAATGATTGCCTTTCCAGGTTTTCCCTCAGAAATCTTTGCGAATCTTCAGCACATTCTGTGCATCTTTGTATTCATAGGTCATCTCGTCCATTGTCTTTTTGACAAGGAAGATGCCCAGTCCGCCTATCTCCCGTTCTTCCGCCGGAAGGGCGACATCCGGATCCGGTTTCTTCAAAGGATCATAAGGGACCCCCTGATCCATGAATGTGATCATAGCAACACCCGGATCACGCTTTACTTCGACACGCACAACTGCCATCCCGGTACCCGGGGCATAGGCATAGTTAGCGATATTTACAAAAATCTCTTCCACGGCCATGAGTATCTGCATCTGGGTCTTTGCGGGGCAGCATGCTTCCTCCAGATTTATTTCCACGAAGTCCATCACGGTCTGAAGGTTCTCCTTCGTTGCTTCCAGCTGGAGTTCATTTTTTGCAAATATCAGCGAGTCGGTGCGGTCCAGCAGTTCCAGAAGTTCACTCTTCCAGAATTCTATCTGGCTCCGCCCTTCCTCCGTCTCCATTCCATGACGACGGATCAGGCGGCGGATCAGGCTTGTGTATCCAACTATACGTGCCTTGTCCTCCACCTGCCGGATCGTGTTTTCATCATCCGTGCCAAGATACAGGGCCAGCACTTTATTCCAGAACAGCTTCGATGTTTCAAAATCGAATCCCTGGAACTGTTTGATGATCTCATGGTCCATCTCAGAAAAACCGATAAATGCATTGTACATGGACGCCAGCTCAAAAACAGGATGCCCCACTGCCAGCGTATCCATATCGATCAGAAGGACTTCATCGCCGACCAATTCCACATTTTTCGTATGGTAATCCCCGTGGATCATGTGATCATCATAGGGAACTGCCTTTACCATGGACAACAGTTTTTCCCCTGCCTTCTCCGGCAGATGATCTTTCATGAACTCTGCCCATTTCAGAACAGTCTCCTTCATGTCCGGAAGCTCTCCCTCAGGAACAACCGTTCCATGAATCCTTTTGAGAAGCTCTACATATTCCCGGACACACCAGTCCATTTTATCCGGTTCTGTCTCCAGCAGTTTTGAAAAGGATTTTGCATTCAGCAGTTCAAAAACGGATCCATAGCTCTCTCCCACACGAACTACGTCATAGGAGATTGCCGTGGGGATTCCCAGAACAAGCGCTGTACGGGCAACTTCCCGTTCGTGCTGGATCTCCGACAGTGCGTCGGCATTGTTATAGACCTTGACGACATTATCCTGATCGATGCGGTAGATGGTGCCGTTTGCCCCACGTCCGATCTCTTCGCAGCCTTCCACAGATACGACCCGATACGCCTTCTCAATGGTCATCATCTGTGTAAAACCTGTCATTTCAAAAATCTCATAAACATCCGGTTTCACATTGCTGATCACAAGTTCCGGATGCGTTTTTCTGAGATGGAGGATTACGCGCAGTCCAGCACTGGAAATATAGTCCAACTGATCTGCATCAATATGAATTGCCCGTCCAGGTTCCTGTCCGATCAGTTCCAATACTGCTTTCTCCACAGCAGACGCATTTCCGGAATCGATATGCCCGGAAAGCTTGATCACATACTGTTCACCTATGAGTTTTCCCTGAACTTCATTCACCGCTGGCACCTCCATTCTCGTATAATAAAGGCCAAGCCCAAAATGTTTGAGTACTCATTTCTCTTGCTGATTTTTTTGGCATAGGGTTCCTCTGGATAATTACTCGATGGTCAGAATATCTGAGAATCCTGTTACTTCAAAAACATCCATGACCATGCTGGAAACGTTGATCAGTTTCATCGTCCCCTGCTGATTCATCGTCTTCTGAGTCGAAAGCAGGATACGCAGTCCAGCAGATGAGATATATTCCAGTCCTTCCAGATCCATCGTCAGTTCACGGATCCCATCCAGTGATTTCTTCAGTTCCTCGTCCAGTTGCGGCGAAGTTGTAGTGTCCAGTCTTCCTGTAAGAGAAACGGTGAGAACATCATCCTTTTTTGTAGTCTGAATCTCCATTTTCATGTTCCTTCCTGTATTCGTCCCTGTAGCATCGCCTAAAATGGGTTTTTTGATCGGAACGTTAATTGTTTTCATAGATAGTTTTATTTTACTCGATAATGGCTTTACAAACAACCAAAAACTACAATTTGGAAAAAGATCGTTATTTTCGAGAAATAAAAAAGGCTGCCAGCGGCAGCCTGAAGAGAAGGTAGTAAACAGAGTCACCGGCGTACATTCGCCTGATTGTTCTGTTTCACACCGACCAAAGCAACGATTCCTATACTGAAAGCAATTACGGACAAGCAGAGCAGGAAGACCGCAGTCGCACCATTTGCAACTCCGAAAAGTCCGTTCAACAGCATACTGGCAATAATGCAGATATAGCAGAACAGTCCCTGCATGGAAGAATCAAATTTTTTCATAGCTTTCATCTCCTGTATCATCATTTTTCTATTGTGGATGAAAAGCTGGCCAGCTCTCACTTTCTGACTTGATTATATGCAGGATTTATATTAAAGTAAAGCTATAGTTATTTAATATTATTTTAAGTATTACTTAAGGAATGACACTATGGAAAGTGCTCGTTGCAAAGCGTTTCTCGCGGCTGTGGAGACTGGAAGCTTTACGAAGGCTGCGGAAAAACTCAATTATACGACTTCCGGAGTCAGCCAACTGGTTGCCGCGCTGGAAAAAGAGCTTGGAATCTCGTTGTTTATCCGAAAGAAACAGGGCGTCACTCTCTCGGATGACGGTAATCGTCTCCTTCCTGCAATTCGAAGCTTTCTGCAGCAGGAAGAACGGATTTACCAGACTGCATCTGAGATCCGTGGGCTTTCTACGGGGGAGATCACTATTGCCGCATACCCCAGCATGTCTGCTCATTGGCTCCCGCAGGTCATTCGGACTTTCCAGAATGATTATCCTCATATTCAGGTCAATCTGATGGAAGGGATACGGCAGGAGATCATATCCTGGCTGGAAAAATCCACTGCGGATATAGGCTTTCTAAGTTACAAGGATGATTCCCAGTTCGATTGGTTTCCAATATACAAAGACCGTATGATTGCCGTACTTCCGAAAGATCATCCTATGGCACACTCCGACCGGTACCCCATTTCCCTTTGCGAAAAAGAAAAATTCATCATGCCTGCCCTTGGAAGAGACGATGATGTTGTGGACATGCTCACCCGTAATGGCGTTCAACCCAACATCCAGTTTTCCACTTTGGAAAACTATTCTGCGATTTCCATGATCGAGAAAGGGCTGGGAATGAGTATAATGAACGAGCGAAGCACTCTCAACTGGGC
>R23__coassemble_1222_pt1 | contig 12869 bp, 10 predicted proteins | sample R23__metabat2_high_PE_023 | metagenome-assembled genome bin R23
CTGAAGGAGCTGGGGCGTTATGCGAAGGTCATCCCCATCGCACTCCTGTCAAAGTCAGAGCTTTATAATAGAAAACGGAAATGATGAAATATCTTTTGAATTACTGGATCTATGGTATCGGGGCAGTCATTGCCGCAGGCCTGTACAGTATGATCACGGGAAATCTCTGCTGGGAAATGCTTCCGATTGCTCTGTGCACGTTCTATCTGGTGCGCGCGGCAGATGACTATCTGGATTATGATACAGACAGAAAAGAAAAATTGCTGACCAGACCGCAGCTGAAGAACCTGGTCATCGGACTTGCGGCGATCTTTCTGCTGCTGCATCTTGTGTTTTTCCGGCTCCCCGGCCTAGGAAGCGTCCTTCTGCTGGGTTATCTGGCATGGATGAACCGGACAGAGGCGCTGAAATTGCTGTTCCTGCCGCTGCTGACCTTTTATTATCTCAGCATTTATATCGGCTGGCGGGACCGACGGACGCTGATCGCAGTGGCAGTCTGTCTGGTGCTTGCGGCAGCCTTTCACTGGTATAAGCTTCGCCGGCGCAAAGATGCGGAGGATCAACAAGAAAACCATCATCAAGAAGGATGAAATAAGGGAAGGAACGGACAAGGCATGTCGAAAAACAAGAATCAGTCGGACAATTCCATGATCTGGAACGGAACAGGAGGATCATCTTGCCGGAACCAGGTAGGAGGAAAAGCCTATAATCTGGGACATCTGAATGCCGTTCCAGGGATCCGTGTGCCGCGATGGATCTGTCTGACAACGGAGTTTTTCTACGAGTTTCTCGGAGATCACCGGCTGGAATATGAGGAGCTTCTGGATAATTATCAGGAAGCATCCAGAGAAAAGATTCTCTCCTTACTGGAACGGTGCCGATTTTCCGACGCACAGAAGAAACTGCTTCGGGATACGATGGCACAGAATCTCGACGGCGCGGAGAAGGTTGCCGTGCGGTCCAGTGCTGTGGATGAGGATTCTACAGATCAGTCTTTCGCGGGCATGATGGAGTCCACGCTCAACGTCAGCACGGAAGAGGAGATCGAAAAGGCAATCTGTGACTGCTACCGCTCCTGTTTTTCACCCCGCATCATGGCATACCGGCAGCAGCATGGTCTGATCAACCGGGAGATTGCCGCTGCAGTGATTATTCAGGAGATGGTGGATGCGGATTTCGCAGGGGTCCTGTTTACAGTCAATCCGAATACAAACAATCCTGATGAGACGCTGATCAGTATTGTAAAAGGGCTGGGAGAACAGCTCGTATCCGGGGAAGAAGACAGCATGGATTATGTTGTCGATCTGCAGGAACAGATTCTCAAAGACGGAAACAGCGGACTGTCGGAGGATGCGATCCGGACACTTGCCCGGCAGGCAAGGATCATAGAGGACAGTTACGATCCGAAGGTCGGCCAGGACATGGAATTTGCCATTAAAGACTCCGTAATATGGTTTCTGCAGTGCCGTGCCATCACGGCGTACAGCCACCTGGACCTCCGGAAGCCGCGCACGATTCTGGACAATTCCAATATAATTGAGAGCTATTCCGGTGTCACTACACCGCTGACTTTTACCTTTGCACGAGAAGTGTACGGGAAGATCTATCATCAGACGGCCAGAAACTTTTTGGTCAGCGAGGATGTCCTTCGCGATGTGGATGACGATCTGAACAATATGCTGGTCTTTTTTGAAAACAAGGTCTACTACAAGCTGAACAGCTGGTATCGGATGACCTCTCTGTATCCCGGATATGACAAGAACAAGGGATATATGGAAAAAATGATGGGTGTCAAGGTTCCGCTGATCGAAACGGAGGAACAGGCACATGAACGAGCGGCAAGGATCCACCGGCAGTTTTTGATGAAGATGCTTCGGATGAAGAAGGACAGCGACGCATTTCTGCGCCGCTTCGAGGAAGTGACAGGCCCTTATCAGAATCAGAGCTTTGAAGGCAGGAGCAGCCAGGAACTTTTGGGGATCTACGGCGAACTGGAAGAAAAGATCCTGGACGAGTTTACTACGCCTATCGGAAATGACATGGGCGCGATGGTGTTCTATGGAAAACTGACGGACAGTCTGCAGCAGCATGGAGTTCCGGACTGTGAAGGAGCCCTTAGCAGTGTGCTCAGCCGGCAGGGGAACGTTGAGAGCGCAAAACAGACAACAGATCTGCTGGCTATTGTGGAAGAAATCCGCAGTGACAGTGATCTGAGACAGCGCATTCTGAATGACGAGTTTTCGCTTGAGGACGGAAGCGAGATCGCGGAAAAGCTGAAGGATTATATCCGTCGGTTCGGTTCCCGCAGTATGGATGAACTGAAGCTGGAGACCATTACCATGACGGAGGATCCGACGTTTCTGTTCCAAACGATAAAGAACTATCTGGCTATGGATCCGGCAAAGAACCTCGGGCAGGAAAGCGCACCGGGGGAGGACCGGGAACAGCAGATCTATCAGTATTACAAGCCGCTGGAACGGCTGAAAGTCCGGTTGCTTATCCGGATAACCAAATTCTTTATCCGAAACCGGGAGCGGCTTCGTCTGAGAAGAACCTATATTTACGACATCGTCCGCAACATCTTCCTCGGGATCGGAAGGAATTTTGAACAGGAAGGACGTATTGATCATTACCGGGATATCTTCTATCTGGAAAAGGATGAGATCACGGAAATGGTTCAGGGAACGCTGACGGATGATGTCCGACAGCGGATTGATACGAGAAAAGAGGAATACCGCGAGAACAAAAAGAAAGAGACCTATGAGCGGATGTACTTCTATGGAGATCTCTGCAGGGAAAACATGATCCCAATCTACAGCCAGCAGGAAAAGGCTCCGGAGGAAGGCGTACTTCGTGGCGTTGCCGGCGGCGGAAAAGTCACAGAAGGTATCGTTTGTTATATCGAGGATCCGGAAGATCCGTTTCTTCAAGGGCACATCCTGATGGCAAAGAGGACCGATCCGGGGTGGACCATTCTGTTTCCCATGGCGGATGCCATCATCATCGAACGGGGAAGCGTACTGTCCCATTCCGCCGTGATCGCACGGGAGATGGGAATTCCCCTTGTGGTGGGTGTCCGCGGATTGACGGAACAGGTCCATGACGGAGACAAGGTGCGAGTGGACGGTATCAACGGAACCATCGAGATTTTGGAGAGGCATCAACATGGAAGCGAAATTTGATTTTATACGATATTCGAACTGCTGGGAGGATTCGGAAAACCTGCTGAAAGCACTGGAGATCCAGGGCCGCCGCGGAGCGTCCATCCTGTCTGCGGGAGACAATACACTTGCCATGCTTCTGGGCGACCCGGAATCGATTACGGCGTTTGATATCAATCCGACCCAGATCCATCTTTTTTACCTGAAAAAAGCGGGATTTGAGATGCTCAGCCACGGAGATCTTCTGGCTCTTCTTGGAATCGGAGGAACGGATCGGTCCTGGGAACTGTTTCAGTCACTGGAGCCGGTGATGGATCCCGAGGCATTCCAGTATTTTCTCGGACATCCGGAATTCTTTGAGAAAGGAATCGTCCACATCGGGAAATTTGAACGGTACTTCCAGATCTTCCGCAACCGGGTGGTTCCTCTGTTTACAACAAAAAGAAAAATGGCAAAGCTGGCTGAGTTTCATGATGTCGAAGCACAGAAAAAGTATTATGACCGATGGGTCAACAACCGGAGGATGAATGCAATCTTCAAGGTGTTTTTCGGGTTCCGCATGATGGGAAAACTGGGACGCGACCGTGCGTTTTACAATTATGTGGAGGACAAGGAAAACAGCGCAGTCAACATTAAGAAAACGGCGGATTCCGGAATGGGCAGGATCCCAAACTGGAACAACCCCTACATGACCTATGTCCTGACTAATCGGTTTACCGAAGATGCGCTTCCGTATTATCTTCAGGAACAGTTTCATGAAACCATCCGCAACCGGCTGGACAGAATCGAGATAAAGCGCGGCACGCTGCAGGAACTTACCGGAAAATACGGATTCTTCAATCTTTCCGATATCTTCGAATATATGAGCGAAGAGCAGTTTGAGGAAAACATACAGACGCTCCGGGAACTGTCCGCTCCAGGTGCTCGAGTTGCCTATTACAACATGCAGAACCGCCGGTATCTTCCTGAAACGGGGTTCCATTTTCTGAAAGAACTGTCCGAACGGCAGACGCAGGCAACAAAGTCCTATTTCTACCGTGATTTTGTGGTCTACGAAATTGGGGAGAACAAATGAGCAGAATCGTTCAGGAATTCTATAAATCGTGCGAGGAGAACAAAGACCGCACCGCAGTGTATTATCTTCGGAAAAACGAGAGGGAAAGCCGCACGTTTGCGGAACTGCGGATAGAAGTCGAGACGATGATATCGGTACTGCATCAGCACGGAGTTCGGCCAGGAGACCGGGTTCTCACATTTACCAGTTCCGGCTATACGCTGTGCCTGTTCATGCTGGCGACACTGTGCATGGGAGTTTCCGTCATGTACGTGGACATCTACGCGAAACAGGAAAGCCTGCAGGAGATATTTCAAAAGACCAGACCGCACCATATCCTGGTTTCCAACCGCACGGCGCTGGCGAGGAATGCCTTTCCGGCATTCCGAAAGATCCGCAGTGTGATCAATATCGATCGCGTCTACCGCGAGAAACCGAAAGCGGAGTATGTTCCAAATGAGATCGAGGAAGAGGCAGCCGGACTGATAACGGTCACCACCGGATCGACAGGGACACCGAAACTGTTTCTTCGCTCCCACAGCGACCTGTATGAACAGCTTCGTCTGACGACCAGGAACAACGACCCGAAAAAGAACGAGGATATTGTTCTTACTACGTCCTATATCTATATCTTTTCCAACCTTATTCAGGGCATGACGACCGCCATTCCCAACGTGAATCTCGGCAGGAAAAATACAGATAAGATCGTTCGTAAACTGGAGAAGTTCCGGGATCTGGCAATCACCCGGATTATGACTTCTCCGGATTTCTGCCTGCGCACACCCAACATGTATCCGCATCTGGAACTGATGTATTTCGGCGGCGCGGTCCTGAACCTCCATGAGGCGTTGATCATAAAAAACAAGTATCCTGACTGCAGGATCATTTATATCTACGGGTCCACAGAGTGCAATCTCATTGCCATGAATACGCTGGATGAATTCATTCGCGAGCTGAAGGAAGAGGGAATCTGCTCGCTGGGAAAGGTATGCGACGGCGTCTCGGTCCGGATCGATGACAACGGGCATATTCTGGTGCGAAGCGATGCTCTCCTTACAAAATCCTTTGAGGATATCCGTCTGCAGGACGGATATTATGACACACACGATGTGGGAATGCTGAAAGACGGAAGCCTGCTGTATCGGGGAAAGCACGGGTTCTATGTTCCTGTGGATGGTCAGCAGCTCTGCGCAAATGAGATCGAACAGCAGGTAATCCTGCAGTTTCCGGAGATCCCAAAATGTGCGGTCGTATCACAGGACGGAGAAACGGTCCTGTTTTATGAAAAGAGCAGTGCCGAGCCGGAGAAGATCTGCCGTTTTCTAAAGGATCGTTTCCGGCTGGATGCCAGAGTGGTGTGTCTGGATCCCATTCCCAAAGACATCAAGCACCATACGAAGATTAACTACCTGAAGCTGAAAAAACTTGTAGAAAAGGAACAGAAACGTGGACGTCAATAAGCTGCTGAAAGAAGATTATCAGAAGTGGAAAAACAACCAGTACATCTTCCAGAAGGAACAGGGACGGTTTGAGGGGAAGACCTTTGGGCAATTCACGGAAGACACCTACCGGCTGGCAGAACATCTGCTTCGGCTGGGCCTGTCGGATGAAAAGGTCATCATCTATGGAAGAAATTCCTATGCGCTGATGGTGGCAGACCTTGCCGTGACGGCATTTGTGGGGATCAGCGTCGTAGTTGCCAAAGATATGAAAGGCGAGAGCGTTCGAAAACTCGCGGAAGCCATCGACGCCAAGGCAATCCTGTACGCTTCGGAGAAGGAAGAGACCGTTCAGAAGATTTTGGAAACAATGAATATCCGGACGATCTGTTTTGACGAGATTCCCCGCTTGCCGGAATGCGAACAGCTGTTTCAGTTGACCTCCCGGAATCCGGACGTCTGCAGCAAAATCGTGTTCTCTTCCGGAACAACGGGACCGTCCAAGGGCGTTCAGCTCTCACTGCGAAATATCTTTTTCGGCTATTCGGAGCTGTCCAAAAGAGTACAGTATACGACAGAAGACCGGGTATACCTGTTTCTTCCTTTGAATCATGTGTACGCGAGTTGTTACTGCTATTATCTGTCTCTTATCGACGGGTACCAGATCTATCTGGCATCGTCCACCTCAAAGATTGCGGAGGAACTGCTGGAATCACAGCCGACGTTCTTCTGCGCCGTACCGCTGGTGTATCAGAAGCTGCTGGACCAGTACGGCGATCAGATCGGACAGGCCTTTGGGTCAAGGATTCGGTTCCTGTTCTGCAGTGGAGCACCGTGCCCGAAGGAGCTGCGGAGCGCCTACCGCGGACTGCCCATGCTGCAGGCATTCGGAATGTCCGAAACAGCAGCGTCCTTCTCCATCGATTATCCGGGAGATCAGGACGAGGACAGTGCCGGTACCATTTTCTCCAACATCGATGCCAGAATCTTTGATCCGGATGAGCAGGGTGTCGGAGAGATCATTGTCAAGGGAGGTAATGTCTTTCTCGGGTACCTAGATGAGCAGCTGACAAAAGAATGTTTTGATGAGAACGGATACTTTCATACCGGCGATATCGGAAAAATCCGCAACGGCAAACTGATTGTCCTCCAGCGGAAGAAGAAAACGCTGGTGGGGTCCAACGGTGAGACCATGGACGTGTCAGCGTTATCGGAAATGCTGTGTTCTCTTGATGACAATATTCTCCGGGCGGATCTGACTTTGGTCCATGACCGTCTGTCGGCAGACCTTTATGTGAAAGATCCGAACAGATCCGCCGCGAACGCCGTCGAACAGTACAATCAGATGGTGCTTCGACATGAGCGTATCGAGCACATGAACATCATCCCTGATTCGCTGGACAAAAGACTGAAATAAGAAAAACGCAGGACACTTTCAGAAACGGTCCTGCGTTTTATCGTTATTTTGCTGCCCGTCAGTCGGAATCCATATCTTCCAAAGCGTCCAGCCCGTGTTTTGCTTCCGGTTTTGAGTCTCCGTGCCGGACAAAGAGCATGGTGAAGAATGCCAGTCCGGTAAAGATCGCAGCATACGGGAACAGGGACGTCATGCCGAGTTTATCCATGAGATAACCGGAAAAGACCGGGGTAACGACCTGCGCTGCCATGGAAGCAGAATAATAATACCCGGTGTACTTTCCAACATCGCCTCCGGAGCACAATTCTACGACCATGGGGAAGGAGTTGACATTGATCGTCGCCCACGCGATTCCAGCAAGGGCAAAGATGCAGTTCATAATCAGTGTCGAACTGTCAGCCCGCATGAAGATGCCGGCGGTGAACGCTGTTGTCAGCATGATGACACCGGCGATAATCGTCTTCTTCCTGCCGATTTTGGAGGCAACAATGCCAACGGGCAGGTAGGAGATGATGGCTGCGGCCTGGGCAATGAGCAGCGTGAAGTTATAGTCCTTGTGGAGAATGTTGCTGGCGTAAACGGAATACTTGGAAGTAATGGCATTGTATCCCATAAACCAAAAAACGATAGATGACAGGATCAAGAGCAGGGAAGTCCTCTCAGCGGAACCAAGCTTCTTATGTTCATGATCCTCTTCGGGATTGGCATCTTCCAAAAGACCGTATCGCTCGCTCTCCTTATGCATGTCAGCAACAAACTTCGGTTCCCGGACAGTAAGGAGGAAGATCACCAGGGCAACGATCATGATCAGTGCGATGGTGGAGAAATATCCTACATAGCTCATCAGGGAATTTCGGACGGCACTGGTGGCAAAGACCATGCCAAGGATCAGAACCAGAATTCCACCGGCGCTTCCCATGAGGTTTATGACGGCGTTTGCCTTGGAGCGAAGCGGCTTGATAGTAACATCCGGCATCAGTGCTACGGCCGGAGACCGGGCGATGGCCATGGACACCAGAACAATCAGCAGCAGAAGGATAAAGAATATCAGCGTGCTGGGAGATTCCGCAGTCATCTGCCAGGCATAGGCCTGTCGTGCAGGAACGACATAATTGGTGTAATCAGGGTTTGTAATAGTGGATTCGCCTTCCGTGATTTGACTCTGAATCGCCGAGAATTCCTCTGCAGTATACCGTTCTGAAAGAACAAAAGACTCTCCTTCCGGTGTCAGAAGGGTTCGATCCTGCTCCGCAGAATAAATGGTCTGCATGGCGACGGGATCATCGATGGCGGAGACCTCGGACAGATGCTTCAGCTGTGCGGCATCCACAAAGGAGAGCCCGACAAAGGCAACCACCGCGATCAACGTGCCGGCGACAATGAACGGGGTGCGCCGACCAAACCGGCTTTTGCTTCGGTCCGACAGAGAACCGAACAGGGGGAGAAGGAACAGAGCAAGGATATTATCCAAAGCCATGATAAAACCGGACCAGGTCTGTTTCATACCAAACTTGTTGGTCAGGATCAGCGGGATCGTGTTGTCATAGGCCTGCCAGAACGCGCATATCAGAAAAAAAGCAAACCCCACACAGATTGTACGCTTATAATTCAGTTTCAAAGGAATCAGCTCCTTTTTTGATGTTGGTTCCATTGTACTCCTTTACAGCAGGCAGAATCCATATGATTTTTAAAAACCGTGAGGATTTTGTAGTTGAACTGTGTTATGGAGAAGACTATGATGGAACCATAAGAAGGTGATGGATGTGAGTTCACTGAAAAGCGTGAAACGAGACCTTCGAAAGCTGGAACGCACATACAAAAGAAATACCCAGCTGAAGAAGATCAACAAAAAACTGAAAAAAGAAGTGCAGAAGCTTTCCTCGCAGGGAAGGATGGTGTCCGGAACTGCCGACGCCGGAAAGGTTGCAGCCGCCGTACAAACAGCCAGATCGGCCCTGAATGAAGAAGCAAAAAAAATACAGAAGATCAACCGGATCAATACGATCCGGCGGAAAGCCGTCCGCATCAACCGGGAGTATCATATTACCCGCAATGCTGCTCTCCTGGCCGGATTTGCAGCGTTCCTGATCACACCGGGACAGGCGCGAAAAAAGGATAAGGAGAAGTTTAAAAACGTCAATTATGCCCACCGCGGACTTCATACGAAGGATAAGAGCGTTCCGGAAAACTCCATGGCGGCGTTCCAGCGTGCTGCGGAAGCTGGATACGGTATCGAGCTGGATGTTCAGCTCTCCAAAGACGGCAAGGTCGTTGTGTTCCATGACAATACACTGAAACGCGTCTGTGGAGTAAAGGGTCGGGTTGATTCCAAGACGTATGACGAGCTTAAAAAGATCCGTCTGTGCGGAACGGAACAGACGGTACCGCTGTTTTCGGACGTGCTTGACTGTGTCAATGGACGCAGCACACTGCTGGTGGAGCTGAAGAGCGGAAAGAAAAACCGGGAACTGTGCAGAAAGACGCTGAAACTGCTGAAGAGCTACAAAGGAGAATACTGTATAGAGAGCTTCGATCACCGTATCCTGGCCTGGTTCCGTTTACATGCACCCAATGTGGTCCGTGCACAGCTCGCAAAGCGGCCCAGAGACTTTAAAAAAGAAGAGCTTCATCCGGTAGGAGCTTTTCTGGTGGGAAACGGGTTGCTCAATTTTATGAGCCGTCCGCAGTTTGTGGCATATAAGATCGGCAAACAGCCCCTGTCTGTGAAGCTGTCGGAAAAAATGGGCGCGATGCGCTTCTGCTGGACGAGCCGAGAGGAAGGCAATGAAAAGAAATATGACTCCGTGATCTTTGAGCATTACACTCCGGAACCGAAGATCCACCGCAAATGGATCCAGTTATAACAGAAAAACCAGAAAAAACAGAGTTCCTGAGATCTCTTGATCTCAGGAACTCATCTTTTTCAAAATAGGATTCAGGCACGCAGCCGTAGAATGGCAGCCAGAATGCGGTGTGCTGCCTCCTCTTTACTCATGAGAGGAAGCTCTTCCGTCTGTTCCCTGGTAATCAGGGTGATGATGTTGGTGTCGGTGCCAAAACCGGAACCTTCTTTCCGAAGGCTGTTGGCGCAGATCATATCACAGTTTTTAGAGTCCAGTTTCTTTCTGGAGTTTTCCAGCAGATTTTCTGTTTCCATGGAGAAGCCGCAAAGGAACTGGCCGTCCCGCTTCTGTGATCCCAGCTGTTTCAGAATATCCTTTGTGCGGATGAGCTCCACGGACAGCTCTCCGTCTTTCTTCTTCATTTTTTCATCGGCAGTTACTGCGGGGGTGTAATCGGATACGGCTGCCGCTTTTATGATGATATCCATGTCCGGAGCCAGCTGAGTGACTTCCCGGTACATATCTTCCGCGGAGACAACGGGGATAGTATGAACGAACAAGGGCGGGTCCACATCCATGTGAGCTGCGACCAGCGTGACTTCCGCACCCCGCAGCATGGCGGCCCGGGCAAGCGCGACTCCCATTTTACCGGAAGAGTGATTGGTGATAAAACGTACCGGATCCATCGATTCTCTTGTCGCCCCGGCCGATATCAGAACACTGGTCCCCTGAAGGTCCTGATCAAAGGCACAGGCCAGAAGAACGTATTCCAGAAGTACAGACTCCTCCGGGAGGCGGCCGTCTCCAAGATCACCATTTGCCAGCATGCCGGACTCCGGCGGAATGATTTCGTAACCGAAGCGGGCAAGTTTGTCCAGATTATCCTGCACGATGGGATTGTGGTACATGTTGTGATTCATTGCCGGAGCAATGATCTTCGGACATGTGCAAGCCATGATCGTGGTGGTGAGCATGTCATCCGCAATGCCGTTGGCGATCTTCCCAATTACATTGGCCGTTGCGGGAGCAACGAGAAAGGCGTCCGCCTGCTTTGCAAGGGCAACATGTTCCACACTGTACTGAAAATTGCGGTCAAAAGTATCCACCAGACATTTGTTTCCGGTGAGGGATTCAAACGTGATGGGGGAGATAAAATGGGTGGCATTCTCGGTCATCATAACATGGACCTGACAGCCCATTTTCTTCAGAGATCTGGCAACGCCGGCCATCTTATATGCAGCGATGCTGCCGGTAACACCCAATAATACGGTTTTATTTTTAAGCATATGCTCACGCTCCATTCGCCTTTGTTATATCATACCATGAAAGAAAAAGGAACGAAATCCGGGAAAGATGCGTAAAAACAAATTCTTACACGCCAGATAATTGTTCACAAAAACCCATTTACTTCTTTGGATCGGTCGTGCTATGATAAGCGCGAAATTGTACTGCATCCTCTTCGGAGGAGCAATAACAAGGAGGAAAATAGAATATGGTCAAACGTAATCAGACCCGGGCGCTGGTGATTATGGGCCTAATGACGGCCATTCTCATCATTTTTTCCTTTACGCCCATCGGAACGATCCCCATCGGACCGCTATCCATCACGCTGAACATCATTCCCGTTGCCATCGCAGCGATTGCGCTGGGACCCAAAGGCGGGCTCGCCATGGGATCCGTTTTCGGCATTCTGAGCTTTCTGCAGTGCATAGGGATCGGCGTGCCCAGCGGAATGGGAGCGATGCTCTTTTCCATCAATCCGTTCCTTGCATTTGTTCAGCGGTTTGTGCCGCGGGCACTGGACGGTCTTCTGGTCGGATATCTGTTCCGGTTCTGTACGAAAAAAATGGCGCCGGAATCCGCGGTATTTATAGCTGGCTTTGCTAGTGCATTTCTAAATACCCTGTTATTCATGAGCGCCTTGGTTCTTTTATTTGGCAACACCGAGTATGTCCAGAGCCTGATGGCTGGTCGCAACGTATTGGTGTTCATCTGCGCGTTTGTGGGTATCAACGCGGTTGTGGAAATGATTGCGTCCACAATCGTGACCGGCGTGGTTGGTGCCGCACTATACAAGGCAAAAACCCTTCCGCTTTCCGAGCAGCGCTGACCAACGAAAGGAGAAAGACCAATGATTCTTGCAGTAGATATTGGAAACTCCAACATCGTCCTGGGCTGTTTTGATGAGAATGAGATCCTGTTCGAAGACCGCCTGTCCACAGACCGGGATTCTACCGTGCTGGAATATGCCGTCATCATCAAAACCAGTCTTGAGATGCACCATCTGGAATATGAACAGATCACAGGGGCCATTATCTCCTCGGTCGTTCCATCGGTAACGGAAAACGTGCAGCAGGCAATCTTCCGCCTTATCGGACAGCAGGCGATGGTAGTCAGTCCCGGAATGAAGACCGGCCTGAACATCCTTCTGGACGACCCTAAACAGCTGGGAAGCGACCGGGTCGCGGACGCTGTGGGCGCCATTGGGGAATATCCGTGCCCGCTGATCATTGTGGATATGGGGACGGCGACGACGATCTCTGTGATCGACGGCCAGAAAAACTTCATGGGCGGTATGATCATCCCAGGACTGCAGGTATCTCTGGATTCCCTCGCGAACCGCACGTCACAGCTGCCCCACATCAGTCTGGAAGCACCGAAAAAGGTGATTGGCACCAACACGGTAGACTGCATGAAGAGCGGAATCATCTACAGTACGGCAGGGAGCATCGACGGTGCGATCGAGCGCATCGAAGAAGAACTGGGGGAGACCTGCACAGTCGTTTCCACCGGCGGGCATGCCCGCAAGATCATCCCGTACTGTCATCATGAGATTCTCATCGACCCACACCTGCTTCTCAAAGGTCTGATGACAATCTATAAAAAGAATCTGTAAAAAGAAAAAGGGGTTGTAAGAAAACTCCACAAATAACAAGAGCTTGATCTGAAAATCAA
>R23__coassemble_1225_pt1 | contig 12847 bp, 9 predicted proteins | sample R23__metabat2_high_PE_023 | metagenome-assembled genome bin R23
GCATTGGATTTGCTGGAACCGTTTGGCAACGGAAACCCGTCACCGATCCTCTGCCTGCAGGGCGCCACGGTCTATGACTGTCGTTCCATCGGAAACGGAAAACATGTCCGCTTCCGGCTGGCTTTCCAAAATGCCTGGTTTGACTGTGTCTTTTTCTCACATTCCATTACGCAGATGCCGGTCCGTGACGGGGATGTTGTCGACATGGCGTTTCATGCACAGATCAATGACTATAACGGCGTTCAATCCGTACAGCTTCTGGTCGTGGACATCCGTCCGCACCAGCCGGAAGAGCTTTGTCGGCAGCTGATAGATACCCCGGAGGATGTCCTGTGGTGTTGCCGTCACTTCTGCCCTTCCCGCAATGATTTTGTTTCAGTATGGAAATCATTGACGCCTCAGGGTGCGGAACTGCCGTCCTCTTTCAACCTGCTGCTCTCCCGGTGCCCCGATGGTGTCGCGCCGGAGACCTATCTTATCTGTCTACAGGTCTGGCTGGAACTGGGACTGCTCATTCCCGGCCCGGACGGTTCCGTTCTCGGAGCCCGGGTAGAACCGGAGCAAAGAAAAATCAATCTGCAGGATTCACGGATTCTGCAGGCTGTTCAATTAGAAAGAAAGACTAACTATTAAAAATCAACACTTAAGACAGGATGAATTGTGAACTGGCAAATCACGAAAAAAGGGTGTAAAAATCTGAGCGTCCTGTTGGGCGCTCTATGCGATATGTGCGTGAACAATTAGACGGCTATGTGGTAAGCCTGTCCAGACGTTTGTAATGCATAGATTACTCTCACCAATTTTTTGGTAGCATGAGAGATGGCGACATTGTAGTGCTTTCCTTCTGCTCGTTTTTTGCTGAGATAGGCAGCAAAGACAGGATCCCAGTTACAAACAAATCTAGCGGCATTAAAAAGGGCGTAACGAAGATAGCGTGATCCTCTCTTTTCCATGTGAGAATACGATCCTGATGCTACCAGTTTTCCCGATTCGTAAGTGGAAGGAGAAAGCCCCGCGTAGGCCAGAAGTTGATCCGGAGAGGCAAAACGAGAGATGTCTCCAATCTCAGCTAAGATCATGGCCCCCATGCGATAGTTGATGCCGGGAATGGTGAGAATCGGAGGAGCCATCTCGTCAACAATCGTTTTGATTGCTGCTTCGATCTCGCTGATTGCATGGTCTAGTTCACGAATTAGGCGGATAGTGTGCTGAAGTTCAAGAGATTTGGCAGGCATGAAAGAGCCGATAGAGTGCCTGGCAGCTTCTCGAATCTCCTCAGCTTTCTCGCGAGAGTAATGGCCTTTAGAAGCGTCATGCAGGACTGATTTGAGATGTGTTAAATGTGCTTCTGCAATCTGTTTAGCACCAGGAAACTCGCTGAGAAGGGCATATACAGAAGGCATATGGAGCACAGGTACAAGAGATTCCAGCTCTGGAAACAAGATATTCACGAGCCGCGCAATGGATGTTTTAAGTTTCGCTCTTTCCCTTACCTTGTCGAATCGATATCTTGTTAGTGACTTTAGCTCTTCATTATTGTATGCTGTGTTAGTGTAGGACTTGAGGTCCACATCAGACATAAGCATAGTTGCAATCGTCCGAGCATCAATGCGATCGGTCTTGGTTTGGCGAAGACTTAGGCTTTTTCGATAAAGATTGGTGTGTAATGGATTGATGACATAGGTTGGAAGGCCATAGTCGAGAAGAAATCCGAGAATGTTGTAACTGTAATGTCCGGTAGCCTCAAGTCCTACTTTTATTCTTTCTGTAGAACCTGCACAGGACTGGATAGTGTGCAACAGAGTTTCGAAGCCTTCTCGATTGTTGGAGATGGTAAACACATCCGCTAAGACCTCACCCTCCGAATTGAGAATAAAGCAATCGTGTTTGTCTTTTGCCACATCAATACCAACAGAAACCATAATGATACCTCCGGGTAGAAAATATATGATGCTGTATCCACAGATCACTTTGCAATGTAACCTTGTTCTACATAAACCGTCTGGCGGTATCTAACTGATTAACAATTCTGCAAAGGGCTGTGGTTGGAGCCTTTCTGGACCCGTCTATGCGGTAGGAGGTCAATACCAATCCACAGCATCCCTAGCAGTGTAGCATATGACCTTGGAGAGGGTCACTAAAAACTACTACTCTAATAATACAAGGAGGTTCTGAAGATGTCTGAAGTACACAAAAGTGCTGCCATGGCACTAGATCCTGATGCCATGTTTCTGTCTCTGAAAGAGGCTGTTGAAAACGGAAACATCGCAATGGATGTCGAACGCATCACATCCGCTTACGAATACGCACGTGCCGCACATGAAGGCCAGCTGCGCAAAGACGGTTCCCCCTATGTGACTCATTGTGTCGCTGCGGCACAGATTGCTCTGGAAATGGGACTGGACGAAGACTCTATCGTCGCGTCACTGCTTCACGACGTCATCGAGGATACCTCCTCCGGATATGATGAACTCTCCCGTCTATTCGGCGCCACAGTTGCTGATCTTGTGGAAGGCGTCACCAAGCTGACCCGTGTCCAGTACACCAGCAAAGAAGACGAACAGATGGAGAACATGCGCAAGATGCTCATGGCCATGACAAAGGACATCCGCGTAATCCTCATTAAAATCGCGGATCGGCTCCACAATATGCGCACAATGGAGTATCAGACGGAAGAAAAACAGAGGACAAAATCCCTGGAAACCATGGAGATCTATGCGCCTCTGGCCCACCGGCTCGGAATGCAGCGAGCCAAATGGGAGCTGGAAGATCTTTCTTTGAAATATCTGGATCCGGAAGGATATCAGGAAATTACAGATGTGCTGGATACAAAAATGCAGGTTTTGGAAGAGTTCATGCACTCGGTGGATTCCCAGATCGAAGCCCGTCTGTCTTCCGACCACATCAACGCAACGGTTTACAGCCGTATCAAACACATTTACAGCATCTACCGCAAAATGTATGCTCAGAAGCTGGACATCAACGGTATTTTCGATCTTTGTGCATTCCGCGTTATCGTAGACACGATTCCCGATTGCTATAATGTTCTGGGTATTATCCATGATATGTTCAAGCCTGTGCCCGGACGATTTAAAGACTATATCTCCACGCCGAAGCCCAACATGTACCAGTCGGTGCATACGACCGTCATTGGTTCAGAGGGCATTCCTTTTGAAGTGCAGATCCGAACATGGGAAATGCACCGCATGGCAGAGTACGGCATCGCGGCGCATTGGAAATACAAGTTGGGCAACGTTCCCGTAAAGTCCGGGGACGAGGAAAACTATGCGTGGATCCGCCGCCTTCTGGAAAGTCAGCAGGAATCGGATGCAACGGATTTCTTCCACAACATGAAGATTGATATGTTTGCCGATGAAGTCTTCGTATTCTCTCCCAAGGGAGATGTTATCAATCTTCCTGCAGGCGCGACGCCTATTGATTTTGCGTACAGCATCCATTCCGGCGTCGGAAACACCATGGTCGGCGCTTCCGTTAACGGGCGTATCGTCACTTTTGATCATGTCCTGCAGAATGGTGATATCGTAGAAATCCGAACCTCCAAAAACGCTCCCGGCCCCAGCCGCGACTGGCTGACGCTGGCCAAAAGCGGCTCCGCCCGCACCAAGATCAAACAATGGTTCAAAAAAGAGCGCCGTGAGGAAAACATCGAAACCGGACGGGCGATGTTCGAAGCTGAAGCACACTCCCGCAATCTTTCCGTAACGGCACTGACCAACGAGGAAATGCTGCCACTTCTTCTGAAGAGAGTGTCATTCCCTACGCTGGATGACCTGTATGCCGCCATCGGCTACGGTGGGATGACTGCCACCCGCGCGGTAAATCGTATGAACGATGAACTGCAGCGTCACCAGAAGTCTGCAGAAAAGAAGACCGTTGTAGATAAGGTCAACGAGGCTGCAGAGCGCCGAAACCAGCAGGAGGCGCACCGAAGAGGTAAACCGGTCCATGGGGTGCTGGTAGAAGGACTGGACAACTGTCTGATCAAATTCTCGCGTTGCTGCACACCGGTTCCGGGCGATGATATCGTCGGGTATATTACCAGAGGACAGGGCGTCTCCATTCATCGGAGAGACTGTGAAAACTACCTGCGTCATCCTCACTCGATGGAAGAGGACGGCCGCTGGATCCCCGTCAGCTGGGCGGATGAGATCGACGACACCTATAACACCAATATTACGGTTGTCTCCACAGAACGGCAGGGGCTTGTTTTGGATGTTGCAACCATCCTCAATGCACTCAACTCCAAAGTTCGTTCTTTAAACGCCCGGGATACCGGTGACGGTCTCAGTCTTGTGGCCGTTTCTCTCGAGGTCCACTCTCTGAGTGAACTGCAATCCATCATCAATCGACTGAGCGGAATCCGCGGGGTTTCGCAGGTCGTACGAAACGGAGCAAGCCAAAAAGACCAACAATAATCAAGGAAGGAACATCCCTATATGCTGATTAAAACACTTCCGGTCGGACAGCTGGAAACAAACTGCTATGTCGTTACCGATGAAACCTCGATGGACTGTGCCGTTATCGATCCCGGTGACGAGTCCAACGCCATCCTAAACTATCTTGAAGAGCATAAGATGACCTGCCGTGCGATCCTGATTACCCACGGTCACTGGGATCACACCGGCGCGGCAAATGCAATCGTCGAGGAGACCGGCGCTGATCTTTATATCCATCAACTGGATACGACATCCGATCCCATGGAGGCAAGGTATAAATACTTGGCTTCGGATAATACCCGTTTCTATGACGAAGGCGATGAGATTCACATTGGTTCTCTTGTCTTCCGAGTCATGTTTACTCCGGGACATTCTCCCGGCGGTGTCACTCTGGTCTGCGAGGATGCGGTTTTCTGCGGCGATACTCTGTTCCGCGGCAGCTGCGGCCGCACCGATCTTCCCGGCGGAGATATCAACGAGGAGCTTCGCTCCATTTTGCGGATCTGCAAACTGCCCGGAGAATATGATATCTATCCCGGACATATGGATTCCACGACCCTGGAACGGGAAAGAAATTTCAACTATTACTGCCGTCAGGCACTTGGTATGTGAGAAGAAAAAGAAAAAGGATCTCTGCGTTTGATGCAGAGATCCTTTTTTATTTTCTGTTATCAGGCTTCACCGCGTTCTTTCAGAGCGTCCTTACGGCTCAGATCGATACGTCCGCGGTCGTCCACGTTCATGACTTTGACCCAGGTCATGTCGCCGATGTTCAGAACATCTTCAACCTTCTCAGTGCGCTTGAACTCAAGATCCTTAATCTTGATCAGACCGTCCTTACCGGGGGCAAGTTCGACCCATGCACCGAAATCAGAACGGATATTGGAAACCTTTCCATAATACAGCGCTCCGATTTCCGGCTCGAATACGATATCTTCAATGCTCTTTCTTGCGGCACGGCAGGCCTCGATATCCTTGGAGGCAATATAGATCGTTCCATCGTCTTCGATGTCGATCTTGCATCCGGTATCTGCAGTAAGCTTCTGAATAACTTTTCCGCCGGAGCCGATGACTTCACGGATCTTATCCGGGTTGATGCTCATCTTGATCATCTTCGGTGCGGATGCTGCCAGCGGTCTCGGTTCGCTGATGGCCGGGAGCATGATATTATCCAGAATCTGATAGCGGGCCTCTCTGGTCATTTCAAATGCGCTCTTTACGATCTCATGTTTCAGACCGTCGTTCTTAAGATCCATCTGAATAGCAGTGATTCCGTCTTTGGTACCTGCAACTTTGAAGTCCATCTCACCGTGGAAGTCCTCCACGCCCTGAATGTCAATGAAAGTCGTGAAATCATCGCCATCCTGAATCAGACCGCAGCTGATGCCAGCGACCGGTGCCTTCAGAGGAACGCCTGCATCCAGCAGAGCCATGGTGGTTCCGCAGATGGAGCCCTGAGACGTGGAACCGTTGGAGGATAGAATCTCGGATACGACACGGATGGCGTACGGGAAATCTTCCACTTCGGGAATCACGCTGTCAAGAGCCTTCTCGACCAGTGCGCCATGTCCGTATTCGCGGCGGCCGGTGGAACGGGCTGCTCTGGCTTCGCCGCAGGAATAAGGCGGCATGTTGTAATGATGCATGAAGCGCTTCTCTTCTTCCGGCCAGATGGTATCGATCTTCTGGCTGTCGGAAAGAGTGGACAGCGTTGCAATGGACAGGACCTGCGTCTGGCCACGGGTAAACATCGCGGACCCGTGTACCAGAGGAACAACATCCACTTCCGCGTCCAGCGGACGGATCTCATTCATTTTTCTTCCGTCAACGCGGTGACCTGCAAGAAGCCATCTCTTGACGATCTGTTTCTGCATCTTGTACAGGATCTCATCCATGTAATCCATCATATCAGGATGCTCTTCTTCGTATTTTTCTTCCACCTTGGTGATCCACTCGTTGACACGGGACTCGCGGACATTCTTGTCATCGGTATCCATGCAGTATTCCATGCCTTCCATCTCGTTGGCACAGAGAAGATCAAACAGTTCCTGATCAAAGGAGGCATGCTCGTACTCAAACTTGGGCTTTCCAACTTCTTCCACCATCTTGTCGATGAGGTCCAGAACGGGCTGCACATGCTCATGTGCCTGCACGATGCCTTCGAACATCACATCATCCGGAACCTGGTCTGCTTCGGACTCGATCATAACGATCTTCTTATGAGTGGCCGCAATGGTTGTGATCATGCGGTTGTTCTCTTTTTCTGCTGCGGTGGGGTTAAACAGATATTTCTCTCCATCCCATCCCAGTACGATTCCGGCAATAGGACCGTTAAAGGGAACATCGGAAATGGATACGGCAGCAGAGGCACCGATCATTGCGGTAATCTCCGGCGAACAGTCGGGATCAACGCTGAGAACTTCACAGGCCAGAACCACGTCGTTTCTCAGATCATAGGGAAACAGGGGACGCATGGGGCGGTCGATCAGGCGGCTTGCCAGAACTGCGTTCAGGCTGGGTTTGCCCTCGCGGCGCATGAAGGATCCGGGGATGCGGCCGACGGCATACAGTTTCTCATTAAAGTCGACGGAAAGCGGGAAATAATCGATTCCGTCTTTGGGACGTGCCGATGCCGTGCATGTTACGAGGATCGTGGTGTTGCCGTATTTGGTCAGCACTGCTGCGTTGCACAGTTCTCCCATCTTGCCGACTTCCATGGAAAGAGGACGGCCTTCGTACTCGATTTCAAATTTCTTGTACTTGGGGAATTCTTTTTTTGTGGTAATGATTTCCATTGAAACTCCTTTCTTGATGAGCTTCCTGCACTTAAGTACTTGAAAAAAGATCCAACTCTGTGGGTCCTTTTTCAAATACCAAAGCGTCAGGCTGCTCAAAAAAATAGGAGGACAGTATTCACTTGTCCTCCTACAAAACGTTCATACCCTTCAAATCAGCGTTCCGCTGAAACAACATGGACCAGATTACTTTCTGATGCCAAGCTTTGCAATAATTGCACGATAGCGCTCAATGTCCTTCTTAGCCAGATAGTCGAGCAGTCTGCGGCGTTTACCAACCATCTTATACATGCCCAGACGGCTGTGGTCGTCGTTGGGATGCTGTTTCAGATGCTCGGTGAGCTGCTTAATGCGCTCGGAGAGGATGGCAATCTGGACTTCCGGAGAACCGGTGTCGCCTTCATGAGTTTTGTTTGCCTCAATGACAACATTTTTCTGTTCTTTTGTGATCATGATAGTTTTTCCTTTCTGTTTATATCTACCCTGCTTCTAAGCAAGAGGTGGAAAGGATTCCCGATACGATCGGCTTTACCCTCAAGCTGAGAATGCGGGCGCGTGCTGTTGTATGTTATCACTCTTCCCTTGTTTTGTAAAGAAAATCTTTGTGTTTTCGTCTGTTTTTCGGGATTTCTTCTCTTTGCAGAGCTTTCGCTGTCCCTGTTGGGGTAACCACGTGCCGTTCTTGGATCATTCCAACCTGTTCGTTTCCTTGTACAGATTAGTTCTCCCCCGTTGAGGTTCCCCGGGCAGGATGGTATAATGAGCCTGCTACAGCGTCGAAATCATCACTTTGGAGGATGTTATGGACAACAACTTTTTCGCCCTGATTTCCAGGATGCGCTACATTTCCAGATGGGGCCTGATGCGGAACTCTCTTCCGGAAAACATTCAGGAACACAGCCATATGGTCGCTGTGATCGCGCATGCCCTGGGTGTGATCCGCCGCGATGTGTATGGGATTCCCTGCAACCCCGATCAATGTGCCTCGGTCGCGCTGTATCATGACGCTTCCGAGATCCTCACCGGCGATCTTCCCACTCCAATTAAGTACAACAACCAGGAGATCATGGCCGCATACCACGAGATCGAAGATCTTGCTTCGGAAAAGCTTCTCCGCATGCTTCCCCCGGAGCTGCAGGCTTCTTTCGAACCCATTATGATCGGTGACGCCGCCAAGGAACTGCATCCCATCGTAAAAGCGGCAGATAAACTGTCGGCATATATTAAATGTATCGAAGAGCGCAAGGCCGGCAACAATGAATTCCTGTCGGCGGAAAAACAGACGCGGGATTCTCTTCTCCGTTCGGATCTTCCGGAAGTGAAATACTTTATGGAGAATTTCATCCCTGCTTTCGAAAAGACGCTGGACGAACTTGGAACGATGAAACAGGGCGTATAATCATACTATCTGACTCCTGCTGTTCTGGCAGGAGTCCTTTTTATTAAAAAAGAGATGTTTCCCCAACCAGAGAAACATCTCTTCATTTTTTGCTTTGCAGTTTTCACCGCGCGCAGGTACTGGATTTATTTTGCGACCTTCTCGCAGTAGTTCTTCATGATCTGTGCAACTTCTGCGCGGGTTGCATTGGCTCTCGGAGCAAGCTTGTTGCCGTCGCGTCCGGCGATGAGGCCGACTCCGACTGCCCATTCGACTGCTTCTTTTGCCCATCCGGAAACGTCGCCTGCGTCAGCGTATTTGCTGATATCTGCGCCTTTGTGGTTGTCGCCGGAATACGCTTTCAGCATGACAGCCAACTGTTCGCGGGTGATGTTCTCATTCGGACGGAAGGTGCCGTCGGGATAACCGCCGACTACATTGTTGGCTTTAGCCCAATTGACGGCATCTGCATACCATGCGCTTCCGGAAACGTCGCTGAATCCGGCATTCGGTGCACCGGTGGGTTTGCCTTCCATTGCATACAGAGTCTGTACCAGCATTGCGCGGGTCATATTGCTCTGCGGGGCAAAGGTGTCGGAAGAAGTTCCGTTCATGATGTTATGATCGGAGACGAACTTCACAGCGTCTGCATACCATGCAGTAGAGAGAACGTCTTTAAAGCCGTTGACGGTATCCGCTGCGGGAGCCGCAGAACCATCCATCGGGCAGTTGTCGATGTTCTTCATCAGATCCAGATAGAATGCCTTGATCTCATCGGGATTCTCATTGAACATGCCGCCCATGATGCCAATGTGATCGAAGTTCTGTTCCGGAGCAATGTACCACTGACCGGGCTTCACAGCATCGCCGGTATGATAGTTGTCAACATGCGGATCATAGACGCGGTTTCCGTTTGCATCCAGACGATACGGGCAGTAACCGGAAGCGACGTTGACCATACCGTCGGAAGCGTGCCATTCGTATCCGGTCAGAGTCTGTACCGGAGTAGAGGTGGTCTTTTCATAATCGCCGTATCCGGTGGTGAAATAGCCACGGCTCTCGCCGTTCCACGCGCCAAGAATTGCGGAGGTGATGGCAAGAGGAATGAAGCAGCGCGGAGTGGGAACGTTGATTCCCGCAGGGGTCTCCACGGTGCGGGTTCCATAGTAATCGAAGTAGTAAACGTTGTTCTGCATCTCGATACTAGCATTGTCATAGACCTGTTTGTCGATGGTCATATCATTCAGAATGTGATCATTGTGGGACAGGAAGTCCACATCCGTCAGAACGCGCTGAATGTTCTCGATAATGGTCTCGTTGGGATCGGCTTCGATGCCGAACTGTTCCAGATCCGGGTTGTAAATGCCCTTCAGATCAGAGACCTGCAGTGCGCCGAACACTTTAACAAGGACATCGGTTACAAGCGTGGCCAGAGACTCGACCAGTCCTGCTTCACAGAAGGTTGTTCCGTTGTTTACACCGGCAACGGAAGTCAGAGAAAATACCCAGTCCTTCTTGCCGCCGGTGAACAGCCCGGAAGGCGTTTCCCCTGCTGCTTTGGCCGCTGCCACTTCTTCCGGCCGGCCGTCTGCCAGCATGTCAAGAAGCGTGCGGATGGTCGGTCCGCCAAAGCTGTGGCCAATAAGATTGATCTTGTTGGTGGCATTCCACTCAAAATTCGGAATCAGCGGATTTTTGGAATAATCCACTCCATAGCGGGCATGCCCATGCTCTTTGGAATGTGCGATACCGTAATCAACCACGGTTCCAGTAAGCTGTGCATAAATCTCGCAGGCGCGATCCCAGTTACTAGAGTACGGACCACAGGAAGCCGTGTAGGTATCATATCCCAGATCATTCAGATAATCATTGATACGTCCGGACAGGAGTCCGAAGTAGGTGAGTATCTTGCTGAGGCTGTCGTAGTTGCCCCATCCAAAGTAGCCGTGCACAAAAACGGTCTTATAATCGCCGCCCTTTGTGTACTGCTGGTCGTTTGCTGCGGAGACCGGAACGGCAACTAACATAACCGCCAGTGCCACGGTCAGCACCAAACTAATGAGTTTGCGACTTTTTGTCATAGTTTTACTATCCCTTTCATTGTATTTCCCGGTGTTGTTCCCCTTTTCCGTACCGGGTTTTCTCGTAAAAACAATCAGGGAATTTCCTGCGATTCTTCTCTCCCCCATATTGTTTTAACAGCATATGTTTAGTTTAATAAATATTGGTGTATTTTTCAATTTATTTATTATTTGTCATTATTCATTTTTTGAGTATTCTTTTCCTTTTCCTTTGATCCTATCCGGTATCTTCCGATTCCTGCCTGCATTTTTATTCATTTTATAAAGATGTGCCTGACGAATACTTGCTGTACCCGTCAGGCAGTGCTTCTTCTTTAGAAATTGATTTTTTTAGTTAAGCTTTCCAAAGGCCGTGCAAGTTGCAGTATGCGTAAACTGCCTCAACGGTGTCTCCTTCCGTAATGGCAAAAACCGCCTTGGGTGCTTCTCCCGGATTCAGGGCTTTTCTCTGATTTCCCTGTGCGGTCTGAAGTCCGATCCACTCAATGTAGTGCTCTTCCAGCATGGGGTGAGCTGTGCTGCCCACTTCTACCGTTACGAGGTTGCCTTCCTGGGTGCAGACGGGAACATGCTTCTCCTGTGCCGCGTCCGTGGTGTTGGGTACGAGCTCCTGCATTCTTTCACCGCAGCATACAACGGGAACTCCGCTGTTTTTTGCATAAGCAATGATGTTGCCGCAATGGCTGCAGACATAAAATTTCATTTCCATAGAAAATGTCCTCTCCTTTTTTAACTGTGTCGGCAACGCGCCGGTTTTCTTTCTTATTCTACCGATTAGTATTTTACAGGAGATTATGGTAAGATTCAACCATTCCAGGGTTGCGCATTGCGATGCCCCATCACAAAATGGTATTATAAACAAAGCGGTCCGATGGTTTCTGTAAATATCGTAGAACCGTCGTTTTTGAACAAATCATTTGGAGGTATCACTGTGACCTATCCTTATCCGGAAAAGTCCCTTCTGGAATTAAAAAGCCTTATCCGCGCGGTTACCGAGCGGGGGAGTAACATTCCCGGCTTTATTTCTTTTGCACTGGGAAGCCCTGCTCCGGAATGCATTCCCGTGGATTTGATGCGGCAGGCCTATCTGGATGTTTTTGATCAGGATCCCATGGCTGTCCTGGCTTACGGTCCTCAGATCGGGGATATCCGTTTACGGAACTGGATTATCGACTATATGGCAGCCCGTCAGAACTGTCCTTCTGTCGGGCAGGACGTTGTAATGCTGACGGGGTCCGGACAGGGACTTCGCCTTGCGCCCCACACTCTGTGTGATGACGGTGACGAGGTCTATCTGGATCTGTTCACCTATCCCAACGCCACTTACGCTGCCCATTATCTCGGTGCAAAACCTGTTGCAATAGAGGGAGATGATGACGGCATGCTTCCGGACAAGCTCGAAGAGGCTGCCCGCTCGAAAAAAGGAAAACTGATTTATCTTATCCCTAATTTTCAAAACCCCACCGGCCGCACCATGCCGTTGAAACGAAGGAAGGAAATCTATGAGGTCGCAAAAAAATATCATCTGGCGATCTATGAGGACGACCCCTACGGAGAGATCCGTTTCTCGGGAGACCATATTCCCTCTTTCAAAAGCTTCGACAGCGAAGATCTGGTGATCTATTCCGGGTCCTTTTCCAAAATACTGTCTGCCGGACTGCGCGTGGGCTTTCTGTTCGGTCCAGAGGCAATGATGAAAAAGATCACCGCAGTCAAAAACACCGACGGACAGGCTCCGCTTTATAATCAGAAGATCATCTTTCGAGCCCTGGAGCTGATCGATCTGGATGCACATATCCAGCAGCTGCGCGAAACATATGGCAGAAAATGCCGTCTGATGGAACAGGCTCTGAAAAGCAGCTGCTCCTCCCGGTGCCGGATTCTTGTCCCGGACGGCGGGATGTTCATGTGGGTGGAGATTCCGGAAACCGTGGATATCGACGCAATGAGTGACGCAATGATCGAAGCCGGGGTCGGCCCGGTAAAAAGCGCTGCTTTCACTTCCGATCTGTCCCGGCCGGGGCATGCGTTCCGCCTTAATTATTCCGCTCCGTCGGAAACGGATATTGAAAAAGGGGCTTCACTCTTTGGTCAGGTAACTCGACTTTTCTGCGGTGATTAGTATAAAGTGATGCA
>R23__coassemble_1240_pt1 | contig 12689 bp, 12 predicted proteins | sample R23__metabat2_high_PE_023 | metagenome-assembled genome bin R23
CCGTTTGCACCATGCCGAACCTGAATCCTGTTCCGGACAGTGCAGAACATCTGGAGGAACAGTGGAGTATTATCCGAAAAGATGCCTGTATCCAGGTTCTGCCTTACGGCAGCATCACCGTGGAGGAAAAAGGTGCGCAGCTCGCGGATCTTGATGGAATGGCTTCCGGAGTCGTGGCATTTTCCGATGACGGACACGGTGTTCAGAATGACGGGATGATGAAACAGGCAATGGCCAGAGCCCGCGAACTGAATAAGCTGATCGTTGCACACTGTGAAGATAATACACTTCTTCACGGCGGTTACATTCATGACGGAAAGTATGCCAGGGAACACGGGCACCGCGGGATCTGTTCGGAGAGCGAATGGAAGCAGATCGAGCGGGATATTGAACTGGTCCGCCAGACAGGGTGCGGATATCATGTCTGTCATATCTCCACTAAGGAGAGCGTGGAACTGATCCGCAATGCGAAGGAGGAGGGACTGAATATCTCCTGTGAGACCGCTCCTCATTATCTCGTGCTGACCGAAGATGATCTGCAGGAAGACGGCAGATTCAAAATGAACCCGCCCATCCGCTCTGCAGAAGACCGTCAGGCTCTTCGCGATGGCCTGAAGGACGGCACCATCGAAATGATCGCGACAGATCACGCCCCTCATTCCGAAGAGGAAAAATCCAGAGGACTGGAGAAAAGTGCGATGGGTGTGGTGGGACTGGAAACCGCGTTTCCTGTTCTTTATACGGAACTTGTCAGGACCGGCCTGTTCCAGCTGGAGGAGATCCTGAGGCCTCTGACTGTCAATCCGAATAAGCGGTTCGGAATCGAGAAATCATTCGCTGTGGGACAGCCTGCGGATTTCACCGTGTATGATCTGAATCAGGAATACGTGGTGGACCCGGCGGAATTCCAGACCAAGGGAAGAAGCACCCCGTTTGCCGGACGCAAAGTCTATGGACGGTGCAAACTGACATTTGCCGCCGGCAACCTTGTGTGGGAAGATCAGAAATAAGGATTTAGATAAATGAGACAGGATGTTTTTACAATTATCGATAACCGCAGAGTATCCCCGGATACTTATGTGCTTACGCTGTCAGGCAACACATCCGGATTCCGTTCTCCGGGACAGTTCGTTAACGTATCCGTTCCCGGATTCTTTCTGAGGCGTCCGTTCTCCGTCATGACATGGGATTCGGAAGGATTTCAAATCATGTATAAAAACGCCGGTCACGGTACGGATGCCATGACCGGACTGAAACAGGGAGATTCCCTGGATGTGCTCACCGGACTGGGGAACGGATTCGATCTGGATCGTTCCGGGAAACAGCCGCTTCTCATTGCTGGCGGAAGTGGTGTGTCTCCCATCTACTGTCTTACGGAACGTCTGACAGGAAACGGGATCATCCCCACAGTTGTTATGGGATTTGCATCCTCCAAAAACGTTGTGATGGAAGAGGAACTGCGTGCCATGGGATGCCGGGTCGTCCTTACCACGGAAGACGGATCCAGCGGGATCCGTGGTCTTGTAACGGATGCACTGGCGATTTCGGAGGAATACACCTTCGTTTACTGCTGCGGACCGTTACCCATGATGAAAGCGGTCAGTGAAAAGATCTCTACGGACGGGCAGTTTTCCTTTGAAGCACGTATGGGCTGCGGTTTTGGAGCCTGCATGGGCTGTTCCATGATGACAGCCAGAGGTACGAAGCGTGTGTGCAAGGACGGACCGGTATTCGGATTGGAGGATCTTGTATGGTAAATACGAGCGTCAGACTTGGAAATATCGAACTGGAAAATCCGGTGATCCCTGCCAGCGGTACTTTTGCGTTCGGATACGAGTTTGCTGATTTTTATGATATCAACATGCTTGGAGCCGTGGTGATCAAGGGACTTACCAGAGATGAACGGTATGGAAATCCTCAGCCGCGCATCGCAGAATGCCCGGGGGGCATGCTCAATGCCATCGGGCTTCAGAATCCTGGCGTGGAGAAAGTAATTAGCGAAGAGATACCGAAGCTTCGACAGTGTTTTCAAAAGCCCATCATTGCCAACGTGAGCGGATTTTCCGTGGACGAATATGTGGAGTGCTGTGAAAAACTGGAGCAGGAACCGGAAGTCTCCATGCTGGAGATCAACATCAGCTGTCCCAATGTAAAACACGGGGGAATGTCCTTCGGAACGGATCCCGGAAGTGCATCGGAAGTGGTCCGGGCCGTGAAAAGAGTCACGTCAAAACCGGTATTCATTAAACTGACTCCGAATATTACGGACATTACGGTGATGGCCAGAGCATGTGAAGATGCGGGAGCAGACGGCCTCACTCTGATCAATACGCTCCTGGGTATGAGAATCGATCTGAACAGCAGAAAACCACTGCTGGCCAATAAGACCGGCGGATATTCCGGGAAGGGGATCTTTCCGGTTGCCGTCCGTATGGTGTATCAGGTGTATGAATCCGTGAAGATTCCCATCATCGGCGTCGGCGGCATCAGCTCCGCGGAGGATGTTCTGGAAATGATGTTTGCCGGAGCGAGCGCCGTGGAGATCGGAGCTGCCAATCTGGTGTCGCCCTATGCATGCAGGGATCTGGTACGGGAATTGCCCGCGACCATGGAGCGGTACGGAATCAAGGAACTTAAATCTATTATAGGGGAGGCCCATCATGGCTAAAGATGTTATTGTTGCCTGTGACTTTTCGGACGGGAAGACCTGTCTTGAATTTCTGGAACAGTTCACCGGCAGAAAGCCCTATGTCAAGATCGGAATGGAGCTCTATTATGCGGAAGGTCCGCAGATGGTACGAAAACTCAAGGAGAGAGGCCATCCGGTATTTTTGGATCTCAAACTGCATGATATCCCGAATACGGTCATGAAATCCATGAAGGTACTTTCCTCGATGAATGTGGATATGTGCAACGTACATGCCGCAGGAACGGTTCCCATGATGGAAGCAGCATTGAAAGGACTTACTAGGGAAGACGGTTCCAGACCGCTTCTCATAGCGGTTACTCAGCTGACCAGTACCAGCGAGGAAATCATGAAACGAGATCTTCTGATACAGGAGCCACTTCAGGAAGTCGTCCGGCATTATGCGGAAAACGCAAAAACTGCCGGCTTGGACGGTGTAGTCTGTTCTCCTCTGGAAGCGGGATTTGTCAAGGAACACTGCGGAAATGATTTCATTACAGTGACTCCTGGCGTCCGTTTCGCGGATGGAGAAAAGGGTGATCAGGTCCGTGTAACCACTCCGGCAAGGGCAAGAGAACTGGGCTCGGATTATATCGTGGTCGGGCGTCCCGTGACCCAGGCGGATGATCCCGTCGCCGCCTACCGGCGATGCTGTGAGGAGTTCCTGATTATCGGATAATGTGTATTGAGATATATGGAGGTAATGAAAATGAGTGTTTCCGAAAAAGTAGCGGAAGGCCTGCTGTCCATCGGCGCGGTTTTCCTTCGCCCCAAGGATCCGTTTACCTGGGCCAGCGGCATTAAGAGCCCCATCTACTGTGACAACCGTCTGATCCTGACTGCTCCCCAAGTCAGAGACGTAGTGGAACAGGCTATTGCAGACACGGTTAAAAGTGAGTTTCCGGAATGTGAGGTGCTGATGGGTACCAGCACAGCCGGTATTGCTCACGCCGCGATCGCCGGACATCTTCTTCATATGCCCATGGGATATGTCCGTTCCGGCAATAAGGATCATGGACGGCAGAACCGTATCGAAGGAAAGCTTCCGGACAATGCAAAAGTCGTTGTGGTGGAAGATCTGATCTCCACCGGCGGTAGTGCCATTGAAGTAGTAAATGCGCTGAGGGATGCCGGGGCGGATGTCCTCGGGATCGTAAGCATCTTTACCTACGGCATGCAGAAAGGACTGGACCGGCTGAAGGAAGCTGATGTAAAGAATATCAGCATCACAAATTTTGATACTGTGATCGATGTGGCGGTAAAAACCGGATACATTGAGGAAAGCGACCGCGATGCACTGATTCGCTTCCGGTCGAATCCGTCGGATGAAAGCTGGATAGGAGAACTGAAATGAGAAGTTTGATTGATATTCTGGATCTTTCCAAAGAAGAAATCGATGATCTCATCGGCACAGCATGTGACATCATGGATCATCCGGAGCAGTACAGTGAGATCTGCAAAGGAAAGAAACTGGCAACCCTTTTCTACGAACCATCCACCCGCACACGTCTGTCATTTGAAGCTGCAATGTATGAGCTGGGCGGAAACTGTCTCGGTTTTTCGGAAGCAAACAGTTCTTCAGCTGCAAAAGGAGAGAGTGTTTCCGATACGGCGATCATCGTCAGCAATTATGCGGATATCATCGCCATGCGTCATCCAAAGGAAGGTGCTCCGCTTGTTGCTTCCATGAAAGCTACGGTTCCGATCATCAATGCGGGAGACGGAGGCCACAACCATCCGACACAGACACTGACGGATCTGCTGACGATCTACAAGGAATGCGGGACGTTTGATAATCTTACCGTCGGCCTGTGCGGAGACCTGAAATTCGGACGTACGGTCCATTCTCTCATCGCGGCTCTGTCCCGTTATACCAACGTAAAGTTTATCCTGATCTCCCCGGATGAACTGAAAGTGCCTGACTATGTGAAAGATCAGTATCTGGATCCCAAGAATATCGAATATTCGGAAACGGAAGATCTGGAAGCGGTGATTCCGGAACTGGATATTCTATATATGACACGTGTTCAGAGAGAACGTTTCTTCAACGAGGCCGATTATATCCGGCTGAAAAACCGCTATATCCTGACTCCCCAGAAGCTTGTTTCTGCAAAGAAGACGATGAAGATCCTTCATCCGCTTCCCCGAGTCAATGAGATTTCTGTTTCTGTGGATGATGATCCGCGCGCGGTGTATTTCCGCCAGACTTTGTACGGAAAATTCATTCGTATGGCTCTGATCCTGAAATTGCTGGAGGTGCAGTAAGATGATTATAGGTACCATAGTAAACGGTGTTGTGATCGATCATATTCCTGCAGGCCGCGGGATGGAATTGTACAGTAAGATGAAACTGGACCGCCTAGAGTGTGAGGTCGCTCTTATTAAAAACGCTCCCAGTGGAAAGTGCGGGAAAAAAGATATCCTGAAAGTCAACGAGGAGATCAAGATCAATTATGAGATTCTGGGCTATATCGATCCCAGGATCACGGTGAATATTATCAAGGACGGACAGCGTGTCCAGAAAATGCATCCTGCATTGCCGGAAACACTGATCGATGTGATCTTCTGCCGCAACCCGCGATGCATCACTTCCGTGGAACAGGAGATCTCACATGTGTTCCGCCTGACAGACCGGGAACACGGTGTATACCGCTGTGTCTACTGTGATGCACAGGCTGATAAGAAAGAAAAATGATTTGACAGTCATTCAACGTGATGATAATTATAATAATAGGTTGAATGTATTACATCGACGGGACGGGTCCTATTCGTTCCGTCGTTCAATTTGATGGTAGGTTATGGAACATATCACTTCAAGAAGAAATCCAATTATTCAAAATCTCAGATTGCTTGCCCGAGATGCCTCTGCACGCAAGGAGCAGGGAGTCTTTCTGTGTGACGGGATCAAACTACTGAAAGAGGCTGTGGAAGCTGGGCAGACGGTGAAATCGGTATTCTGGAAGGAAACCCCGGAAGCCGGTTTTGACGAGCTTTCGGATCAGACGACGCTGCCCGGGGAACTGTTTGATTATGTGTCACCTCTGAAAAACAGTCCTGGTCCGCTGTTTCTGGTGAAGATACCATCCGTGTCCGCTGGAACGGTACAGCGAGCCGTGATCCTGGAAAATGTTCAGGATCCCGGAAACGTTGGAACGATCATCCGGTGCGCCAACGCCATGAAGATCCCTGCTGTGATCCTCTGCGGTGATTGTGCAGATCTGTATCATCCACGTACGGTTCGCGCCACCATGGGCGCCATCTTCCGTCAGACTGTTCTTTCCGTGAAAGATGTGGAGGAGCTTTCCTCTCTCGTGGAGCGGCCGATATTTGGCGCTGCTCTTACAGATGACTCCGAAGATATCCGAAAACTGGATCTGAAGGAAGCTTCCATTGTTATCGGAAGCGAGGGACACGGTATTTCTGAAGAGATGCTTTATTTCTGCGACAGATCCGTGATCATTCCCATGAATCCGGATTCAGAGTCTCTGAATGCTGCTTCCGCCGCATCTATATTAATGTGGGAGATGTCCCGTTCCGTATTATGATACGGAAACAGTATTTCTTTGCAAAAAAAAGTTGACAACAAAAATCTTACCAATTATATTTTGTGACTGAAAGTATTGATGGACACCCATATCCATGTGGGGTCTGTTTTATTGAATACACAGAAGAGAGGTTCATTCATGCCAAAAGCCGGTAGCAAGCTGGTTATTGTGGAATCACCAGCAAAAGCAAAAACCATAGAGCGTTATCTGGGAAGTGAATATAAGGTTGTCGCTTCCATGGGACACCTGCGTGATCTGCCGAAGAGCAAGCTGGGTGTGGACATAGAGAACAATTTTGAGCCGCACTATATTCCGGTCAAGGGAAGAGCAGATGTGATTTCGGATCTCCGGAAGCGTTCGAAAAACGCGGATATCGTATATCTTGCAACAGACCCGGACCGCGAAGGGGAAGCTATTTCCTGGCATCTGAAGGAACTTCTCAATCTGGAAGATGAGAAAGCGAAGCGCGTTACCTTTAACGAGATCACGAAGAAGGTCGTTACGGACAGTATCGACAAACCCCGTGATATCGATATCGATCTTGTGAACGCTCAGCAGACACGTCGCATCCTGGACCGTATCGTGGGGTATAAAGTATCTCCGCTTCTCTGGAAGACGATCCGCCGCGGACTGTCCGCAGGCCGTGTTCAGTCTGTCGCTACCAAGATGGTCGTGGAACGGGAGAAGGAGATCAGCGATTTTGTTCCGCAGGAATACTGGAATCTGGATGCTGCACTCAATTGCGGCACCCCGGTCACAGCATTCACTGCACGTTACTACGGTTCCAACGGCAGAAAGAAGGAACTTCATTCGGAAGAGGAAGTCAACCATGTCCTTTCCGAAATCAAGGGTCAGCCGTTTCTGGTGGAAAGCCAGAAACGCAGTGTGAAGAAAAGAAGCCCGGCACCTCCGTTCATTACTTCCACACTGCAGCAGGAGGCATCCCGCAGACTGGGCATGACGCCACGCCGCACTATGTCCATCGCACAGCAGCTGTACGAAGGCGTGGCTATCAGCGGCAAGGGAACCACGGGTCTTATTACCTATATGAGAACCGACTCTCTGCGCCTTTCTCAGGACGCCCTGAACGCCGCTGCTGCCTTTATCCATCAGAGATACGGGGACGACTATTATTCCGGCCCCAGAACCTATAAGACCAAAGCCGGTGCTCAGGATGCCCATGAGGCCATCCGACCCACGGATGTCTTTCTGACTCCGGAGGAAGCAAAAAAAGATCTGAACAACGATCAGTATCGTCTGTACCGTCTGATCTGGGAACGCTTTACCGCTTCTCAGATGGCTAATGCTACCTATGATAATGTGGCTACGGATATCATTTCGGCCGGTCATCTTTTCAAATCCAGTTATTCGGAACTGAAGTTCCCAGGATATACCGTTCTTTCCGCGGATTCCAGAGAGGAAGACGAAAACGCGCCGAAGAATCCGCTGCCGAAACTCTCAAAGGGACAGGAAGTGTTCCTGGACCGTATGATTCCGGATCAGCAGTTCACTCAGCCGCCTTCCCGCTACACGGAGGCATCTCTGATCCGCGCTCTGGAGGAGAACGGCATTGGCAGACCGTCTACCTATGCGCCCATTATCTCCAATATCACCACCAAGGAATATGTGGAGAAAGATGGAAAGTATCTGAAACCGACGAACCTCGGTGTCGTGGTGACAGATCTGATGGATGAGCGGTTTTCGGATATCGTTGATCTGAAATTCACTGCTCATATGGAAGAGAATCTGGATGAGATCGAAAACGGTACGAAGGAATGGCATGAAGTCCTTACGGAATTCTATGACGAATTCGACCGAGAACTGAAATCTGCGGAAGAAGCGATGCAGGGTGAGCGGATCAAGGTTCCCGATGAGGTCACAGAAGAAAAATGTGAGATCTGCGGTTCCAATCTCGTCATTAAAAATGGTAAATTCGGCAAGTTCCTGGCATGCCCCAATTATCCTACCTGCACGTTCACCAAACCGCTGGTGGTGGAGACTCCGGGAAAATGCCCGAAATGTGACAGCCGAATCCTGAAAAAGAAATCCCGTAACGGCTATACTTATTACGGATGTGAACGCGGTCAGGACTGCGGTTTCATGACATGGGATGTTCCCACAGCGGAAGTATGTCCCGACTGCGGCAAGACTCTGTTCAAGAAAAACGGACGCGGCCGCAGAAAACCGATGTGTGAAAATGAATCCTGCCCGAGCTTCGTACCACTGGAAGACCGTGCTTTCAGAAGAAGAAAAAGCACTGCTTCCACCAAGTCCGAAACAAAGAAGAGTTCCGCAGGAACCCGAAAGAGCAGCAAGTAACAAATAACAGGGCGGCAGCCATGCCGCCCTATGGACATTTCTGGAGAACTATTCAGAACTATGACAAAAGACGTTGTTATCATAGGGGCGGGACTTGCAGGTTCCGAATGCGCATGGCAGCTCGCCCGCCGACATATTCCGGTCAAATTGATCGACATGAAGCCGGAAAACTATTCACAGGCTCATCATTCGCCACTGTTTGCAGAACTGGTGTGTTCCAATTCTCTGCGCTCCAATGAACTGAGCAACGCCGTGGGCCTTTTGAAGGAAGAGATGCGACGGATGGATTCTCTGATCATGGAGAGTGCGGATGCGACAAAAGTACCCGCCGGCGGTGCGTTGGCAGTGGACCGGGATGGTTTTTCCCGTTATATTACGGAAAAACTGGAAATGAATCCTTATGTTACCGTGGAACACCGTGAGGTGACCGAGATTCCGGAAGGGAATGTCATCATTGCCTCCGGTCCGCTAACCAGCGACTCTTTGGCGGAGAGCATACAGTCGATGTGTCCGGAATTTTCCCTTCATTTTTTTGATGCGGTTGCTCCCATTGTATCCGCGGAAACCATTGATATGTCGTCCGCCTTTCTGGCATCCCGGTACGACAAGGGAACCCCGGATTATATCAACTGTCCGATGAATGAGCAGGAATACAAGGATTTCATTCGGGAACTGGTCAGTGCGGAAGAAGCAGAGACCCATGGATTTGAAGACAGCAAGGTCTTCGAAGGATGTATGCCCGTGGAAGTGATGGCGCGAAGAGGAGAAGACACTCTTCGATTCGGCCCGATGAAGCCGGTTGGTCTTACGGATCCGCATACGGGCAAGGAAGCCTACGCCATCGTTCAGCTCCGAAAGGATAACCTTTCTGGAACGATGTATAATCTGGTTGGTTTTCAGACGCATCTGACCTGGCCGGAGCAGAAACGGATCTTCTCCATGATCCCGGCACTGAAGAATGCCGAATTTGTTCGATATGGCGTGATGCACCGCAATACATATATCGATTCGCCGGGGCATCTGGATCGTTATTACCGGCTGATATCCGATCCCCGCATACGCTTTGCCGGTCAGATGACCGGTGTGGAAGGATATATCGAATCTGCTGCATCCGGAATGCTTGTCGGCATTGAGACGGCAGCGGAAATCCTTGGCTTGGAACAGGCTGATTTCCCGTCTACAACGGCCATCGGTGCTCTGGCGGCATACATCTCCGGCGGCAGTATCGGACCATTCCAGCCGATGAATGTTAATTTTGGTATTATTGATCCACTCGGTTATCGGGTGAAGGGGAAAAGAAATAAAAATCTGGAATTATCCAAACGTGCACTGGAAACAGTCAGTGCGATTAAAAACAAGGAGGTTTTTCGGATATGCGAGTAATAATTGACGCAATGGGTGGCGATAATGCACCGGAAGAGATCGTAAAAGGTGCTGTACGTGCATCCAAAGAGCTTGACGTCGATGTGGTGCTTGTTGGTAAAAAAGAGGAAGTGCAGCGCTGTCTCGCTGCAGAAGGCGCATCGGATATCAAAGTGGTTGATGCCCGTGAAGTGATCACCATGGAAGATGATCCCAGCACTGCGACAAGACGCAAGAAGGACGCCTCCATGACCGTAGCGCTGAACCTTCTCCGTGACGGCGAGGGAGATGCTGTCGTTTCCGCAGGAAGCACCGGCGCACTTCTCACCGGCGCAACACTGATCGTCAAGCGTATTCGAGGAATCCGCAGAGCAGCGATGGCTCCGGCACTTCCGGTGGGAGAGAAAGGAACTCTTCTGATCGACTGTGGAGCCAATGTGGAATGCACTCCGGAATATCTTCTTCAGTTTGCTTATATGGGAAACTTCTATGCCAAGAAGATCCTCCATATCGATAATCCCCGTATCGGACTACTGAATGTCGGTACGGAAGACACTAAGGGAGATGCTCTGCGCCACGAGACTTTTGCTCTGCTGAAAGAAGCAGGGGATGCCGGAAGGATCAATTTTGTCGGAAATGTGGAAGCATCCGGTGTCTATAAAGACCTCGTGGATGTCGTTGTTACGGACGGTTTTACCGGCAACATCCTTCTGAAGACAACGGAAGGTGTCGCAAAAATGATGTCCGGAATGATCAAGAAGTCACTGATGAAGAGCCTGAAGACGAAGATCGGCGCTCTGCTGGTGAAAGACGGACTGAAGGAAATGAAGAAAGCCATGGATGCCGATGAGATCGGCGGAACCGCTTTCCTCGGAATCTCCAAACCGGTCATCAAAGCTCACGGATCTTCCAAGGCAAATGCCATCTTTGCTGCAATCCGTCAGGCAAAGGTTTTTTCGGAATCCGGATTTACGGATGCTGTTAAAGAAAACATTGATCTGCTGAAGATCGACAGTGCTGAGGGTTAATATGCAGGATTTACAGGATCGTCTTGGCTACCATTTCAAGGATCGGGAGCTGCTGGATCACGCACTGACGCACAGTTCCTTTGCCAACGAGAATAAAAAACTTGGTCTTGGTGATAACGAACGTCTGGAGTTTCTGGGCGATTCCATCCTCGGCCAGGTCACAGCGGAATATCTGTATAACAAAACTCCGGCGATCCCGGAGGGCAACATGTCCAAATTCCGTTCGGAACTGGTCTGTGAAACGGCATTGTATGAAGTTGCAAAGAAACTGGATCTCGGTTCCTGTATCCGACTCGGAAAAGGGGAGGAGTCGACCGGTGGCCGCGATCGTCCTTCCATCCTGTCGGATGCTGTGGAGGCACTGATCGCCGCAATCTATCTTGATGGCGGTTATACTCCCGCAAAAGCATTTATTTCGGAGTTCGTACTGACCAGTGAGATCGATTACACTGCTCCTACAGGCGACTGGAAAACCCTGCTGCAGGAGCATGTGCAGAAAACACCGGGGAAGACCATCGAATACCGTTTGGTCTCGGAATCCGGCCCCGATCATAATAAAAGATTTACCTTTTGTGTGCTTATTGACGGAACTGTATTCGGAGAAGGCACCGGCAGGACGAAAAAGGAAGCGGAACAGCTTGCTGCCTGCAATGCCATGGAACGGCTTCAGTCATGAGTCCGCGCAACAGGATCCTTCCAGTCTTTATCCCGCATCTCGGATGTCCCTATCACTGTGTGTTCTGCAATCAGAATGCCATCACCGGTCAGGACTATTCCGCATCGTTGGAAATGGTCAGAAATGAACTGGAACAGGCAGGATGCCGTCAGGATATGGAATGCGTTGCGGAACCCTATGAAGTGGCCTTTTACGGAGGAAGCTTTACGGCAATACCGGAGGAAGTTCAGAAAGAATTTCTTTCTGTTGTGCAGCCATACAGAAAATCCGGCTGGATCCGCTCTGTTCGGTGTTCCACCAGACCGGATGCCATCTCTTTGCACAACCTGAGTTTTCTTCGCGAACAGGGCGTTGAGACTATTGAGCTGGGCTGCCAGTCCATGGTAGATGATGTTCTTTTCCGTTCCGGAAGGGGACATTCTGCAGGTGATATCCGGGAAGCAGCCGATTTGATCCGCAGCCAGGGGGTTCATCTGATCCTTCAGATGATGACCGGTCTGCCCGGATCGGACCCTGATAAGGATTTTCTGACTGCCGTGCGTCTGGCGGACATGAAACCGGATGGAGTTCGAGTTTATCCTACCGTGATTATCCGTGATACTCCGCTGTATGATCTGTTGCAGAAAGGAGAATACAGGGAACATACCGTGGAGGATGCCGTGAGCATTTGCAGCCGAATTGTTCCTCTGTTTCATGAGAAACAGATCCCCATCATTCGCCTGGGACTGAATCCCAGTGATGAACTGTCCGGCGGTATTGCGGCGGGAGGAGCATATCACCCGTCTTTCGGTGAACTGGTTTATTCCAGAGTCATGAGAAACAGGGCCGAAGACATCCTTCGGAACCGTCATCTTTCCGATGTGACGGAACTTCATGTCGCACCTTCTTTTGTATCGAAAATGACAGGAAACCGCAGGTGTAATCTGGAGTATCTGAGCAGTACATTCTCCGGTACGGTTTTTCGCGTTGTTCCGGATGCCTTTGTTCCGGAGTGGGAAGTGGTCGTTTAGTTGCAAAAGGGATTAAAAAATAGTATAGTTAATTATTTAAAAATTTTATATAGAGTAGGATTT
>R23__coassemble_1292_pt1 | contig 12240 bp, 9 predicted proteins | sample R23__metabat2_high_PE_023 | metagenome-assembled genome bin R23
AGTGTAGCTCAGTCGGTAGAGCAGCTGATTCGTAATCAGCAGGTCAGGTGTTCGAGTCACCCTACCAGCTCCAAAAAAAGATCCGGATAATCATCCGGATCTTTTTTTGTCTAGTATCAGCTCTGATATTCAAACGTGATATCATAGATGCTCACGGTATCTCCGTCCTGGATCCCCATGGATTCCAGCCGGTCAAATACACCGGCATCCCTCAGGATACGGTCAAACCACATGAGAGATTCATGATCGTTGAAGTTGACGGAAGCCACCAGATTCTGAAGCCACGGACCGTCGAGACTCCAGAAATCATCCTCGTGATCGATGATGAGATCTTCCGACGTGTCGATGACGGGTTCCGGAGGAACGTAATCCGCTTCGAAAGCCTCCACAACGGGAACTTTCTGAAGAAGATCCGCGATGGTCTGGATCAGTTCTCTGGTACCGCTGTGGGTAGCGGCAGACATCTCCAGGAACGTAAAGCCCTTGCTCTCCACGTATTCCTTCAGCCGATCGATGGCGGAACGGTCTTCCCCGAGAAGATCCGTCTTGTTGCCGACTACGATCTGAGCACGGGAAGCCAGTTCGGGACTGTACTGCTGCAGTTCGTTATTGATGGTGTCAAAGTCTTCCACGGGATCCCGGCCTTCGCTTCCGGATACATCCACAAGATGCACCAGGAGACGGCAGCGGTCGATATGCCGGAGAAAATCATGGCCGAGTCCTGCACCTTCCGAGGCGCCTTCGATGATTCCGGGAATATCCGCCATTACGAAGGAGACACCGTCATCTACCCATACGACACCCAGGTTGGGGAAGAGGGTAGTGAAGTGATAATTGGCGATCTTGGGATGTGCCTTGCTGACTACGGAAAGAAGCGTGGATTTGCCAACGTTGGGGAATCCGATGAGCCCGACATCGGCCAGAAGCTTCAGCTCAAGAAACACTTCGTGGCTCTCCCCGGGAAGTCCGGGTTTGGCAAAGTTGGGGACCTGACGGGTCGGAGTGGCAAAATGCTTGTTGCCCCAGCCGCCTCTTCCGCCGCGGCAGGCAAGGTAGTCTTCACCGGTGGACATGTCATGCATAATGGCATTGGTCTCCGCATCACGGATGAGAGTGCCGCGGGGCACCTTGATGTACAGTGTCTCACCGTCTTTGCCGGAGCAGCGTTTGCCGGCACCGTTGCCGCCATTGCCCGCTACATATTTTCTTTTATAACGGAAATCCATCAGTGTGGACATGTTGTCATCCACCTGGAAAATGATGTCGCCGCCTCTGCCGCCATCTCCGCCGTCGGGGCCGCCGGCCGCCACATATTTCTCGCGATGGAATGCTACTGCGCCGTTGCCGCCGTTTCCGGCACGGATGAAGATCTTCGCTTTATCTACAAAAGAAGTTGCCATGAGAGGAATCCTTTCGCTAAAGATAAAGGGACGGGCAAATATCCCGTCCCTTTCAAGTTTTGATTACTGAGCGATCTCGTAGACAGAAACCTGCTTGCGGTTCTTGTCTTTCGGCTCAAACTTAACTTTGCCATCGACCAGTGCGTACAGAGTGTCGTCCTTGCCCTTACCAACGTTGGTACCCGGGTGGATTTTCGTTCCGCGCTGTCTGACAAGGATATTTCCAGCCAGTACAAACTGACCATCTGCTCTTTTTGCTCCAAGACGCTTCGACTTGCTGTCGCGGCCGTTCTTGGTGGAACCCATACCTTTTTTATGTGCCATTCGGAATTACACCTCCATTAGTCAAAATCAGTTTCAGTCCATTATGCAGTGATGGAATCGATCTGCACTTTGGTATACGGCTGCCGGTGGCCCTGAGTTCTGCGGTAACCTTTTTTCGGTTTCATCTTGTAAACGCGAATCTTCTTGCCACGGCCGCTCTTTACAACACTGCCCTTTACGGAAGCGCCGTCGACTACAGGAGTTCCGAAAACGGTCTCCTTACCATTTACGATAGCCAGCACCTGATCGAAAGTAACAGCATCTCCGTCTGCAGCATTGAGCTTCTCCACGTAGATGATATCGCCTTCAGATACGGTATACTGCTTACCGCCAGTTACGATAATTGCCTTCAAAGTATTCATCCTTTCTTAAACAGGTCTCGCTCTCACAGGTGATATGTACGGGACATATACTTCATACCTATTCAATGCGGCTTGAATAGTTTACACCAAACCATCATGTAAAGTCAATGATATTTTATGGTGAAAAACAGGTTTTTCCATGGGATTCCTTTGGTGAAAAACACATAAAAAAGGGAAGAGCCGTTTAAACTCTTCCCCTGATACCTGCAATCGGATTATTTGCCGGAAACGATATCTCTGGTATCGCGAGCGATGACCAGCTCTTCGTTGGTGGGAACCACATAGACCTTCACCTTGGAATCCGGGGTGGAGATCAGCTGTTCCTTGCCGCGGCAGTTGTTTGCCTCGTCATCGAATTCAACTCCGAGATAGCCGAAGTATTCGCAGATTGCCTTTCTGGTGGCGATGGAGTTTTCGCCGACACCGGCGGTGAATACGATGGCGTCTACGCCGTTCATTGCGGCAGCGTAGGAGCCGACGACTTTGGCGACCCAGTAATGGAACATGTCAAGTGCCAGAGCACAGCGTTCATTGCCCTCGGAAGCGCCCTTGTCCAGATCACGGAAGTCGGAGCTGACACCGGAGATGCCGAGTACGCCGGACTTCTTGTTCAGGATGTTCATCATCTCATCGATGCTGAGGTCGTATTTGTTCATGATGAACTGCATGATGGCCGGATCCAGGTCACCGCATCTGGTGCCCATGGGAAGACCGACCAGAGGAGTGAAGCCCATGGAGGTATCCACACACTTGCCGCCGTCGATGGCTGCGATGGAGGAACCGTTGCCCATGTGGCAGGAGATCACTTTCAGATCTTTCTCGGGAACGCCCATGATCTCGGCTACACGGCCGCCGACATAACGGTGGGAAGTTCCGTGGAAACCGTAACGACGGATGGAATCCTTCTCGTAATACTCATAGGGGATCGCGTACATGTATGCCTTGGCGGGCATGGTCTGATGGAATGCGGTATCAAACACTGCAACCTGGGGAACATCATCGCCCATGACTTTCTGACAGGCACGGATGCCGGTCATGTTGGCCGGGTTGTGAAGAGGACCGAAGGGAACCGCTTCCTGGATGGCTGCCATAACATCATCGTTTACCAGAACGGATCCGGAGAACTTGTCCAGACCATGGAGGACACGATGGCCGACTGCATCGATCTCGCTCATGGAAGACACCACACCGTGTTCCGGGCTGACCAGCTTGTCGATAACAGCGGTGATTGCTTCTGCGTGTGTGGGAAGAGCGATGTCTTCATCATAGACGGTCTTGCCCTCTACCAGAGGAGTGTGTTTCAGATGGCCGTCGATTCCGATGCGCTCACAAAGACCTTTTGCGAGAACTGTTTCGGTCTCCATGTCAAACAGCTGATACTTCAGAGAAGAACTTCCCGCATTGATAACGAGTATTTTCATGATGATTTCCTTTCCGTTGATTAATATACTTATTTCATTTACAATCAATTAAGTAACTTAACACATTCTATATATAATTTTTTGAAAAGGCAAGGTATTTTAAGAAAATGCTTCAAAATACAGTTGGAATCGTTTCGGAATTCAATCCGTTTCATTATGGACATCAGTTCCTGATACGAAAAACCAGGGAAAAATACGGAGAAGATACCGGCATCGTCTGTGTGATGTCCGGGGATTTCGTTCAGCGCGGAGAAGCAGCCTGTTTTTCCAAATATGCACGCGCAGAGGCAGCATGCCTCGAAGGTGCGGATCTCGTTCTGGAACTGCCCGTGCCTTGGTGCTGTTCATCCGCGGAATCGTTTGCTGCCGGCGCCGTGAGCATCCTTCACGGACTGGGCGGGATCTCCGCAGTCTCCTTCGGCAGTGAGTGCGGGGATGCCGATCGGATCCGGCAGGCGGCGGAAGCGCTGCTGTCCCCGGAGATGGAGGAAGCTTTACAGCATCAGCTGCGGCATAACAAGAATTATGCCAGTGCCCGGCAGGCTGCTCTGGCAGCCGTTTCCGGGGATCTGGCGGAGTTGCTCAATGAACCCAACAACATTCTGGCAGTGGAGTATGCCAAGGCCATTCTCCGGAAAAATTCGCCGATGGACCTGTTTACCGTTTCCCGTACCGGGGCTTCCCATGACAGTTATGCCGATGGCACGGTCCGTTCCGCCAAGGAGATCCGGGAGATCCTGGGAAAGGATCCGGCGGCAGACGCCTGGAAGAATCATGTGCCGGAAAATGCCGCCGGCGTTTATCTGAGGGAAATCCGACAGGGACGTGGTCCTGTGGACACGGAGTCCATCGAGCAGGCGATCCTTTCCCGTCTTCGGCTTCTTTCTTCAGACGAGATCATGAACCTTCCGGAGACTGACGGCGGTGTGGGGGAACTGTTCCACCGCTCTATTCAGACCACCGGAAGCCTTCAGGAACTGCTGATGAGCGTAAAGCACAAGAATATCGCACTGTCACGTGTACGCCGTCTCGTCCTTGCTGCCGCCCTTGGGTTCTCCAGGGAAATGGCAGGAGGAGAACCGGAGTATATCCGCGTGCTTTCATTCAATGAACGGGGAAGAATGATCCTTCATCATGCCGAGCCCGCACTTCCACTCCTGACAAAAACGGCACATCTGCAGCGTGAAGACGGGCCCGGAAGAGAACTGTTCGAACTGGGCAGCCGGGCGCACGATCTCTATGTGCTGGGGTTCCGTGATCCCTGCCAGTGGGTCTGCGGAGAGGACTGGAAGAAGGGCCCTGTGATCGTGGAACCTGAAATATAGGTCTACATAATATTGCTTTTTCAGGGAAGAAATATTATACTTTTGAAAGATAAGCAAGACATGAAAGGGAAGGATGAACAGAAATTATGCGCCTGAAAAAACTGCTGGCTCTGTTTATGACAATGGCTATATTGGTTTGCCTGTGCGCATGCGGATTTGATGAGGACGATGACTCCTCTCTGGATGATTCGCCCGCGGTAAAGGGTGGAACGATCCGTATCGGCGTATTTGAACCGCTTTCCGGCGAGGACGCCAGCGGCGGGCAGAGAGAGCTTCTGGGCATCCGGTTTGCGAATGAGAAATTTCCGTCGGTCAAGGTGGGAAAGAAGACCTATGAGCTTCAGCTGGTGGAGATGGACAATGAATCCAGTGTGGAGACTGCCTACGAGATGGCAGAGGATCTTATCGGTCAGGACGTTTCCGTGGTCATCGGATCCTACGGTTCCTCCATGTCCATGTCCATCCGGGATCTGTTCCTGGAATCCAAGATCCCCCTGATCGGCTGTTCCGATTCCAATACATTTATCACCAGAGAGAATGAATACTGTTTCCGCGTGGGTCTTGTGGACTCCCTGCAGGGTACCGCGGTGGCAAATTTCCTGAAGGAAAAGAAACTGTTCTCCGCAGCGGTTCTGCGGGAAAACAACGATGATTATGCACTGGGACTTACGGACTATTTCCGGGAAGCATATACGAACCTCGTCGGGGGAACGGTCGTCTATGACGGATTCTTTGAGCCCGGGACGACGGACTTCACTCCTCAGCTTCAGGAGATCGCGGCTGCCGCTCCGGATGCGATCTTCATTCCTTCTTCCTCCGCATATGCCGCGGCACTGATCACGCAAATCCGACAGATGGGGATCTCCTCACAGATCATCAGCGGAGATACCTGGGAGAACGTGCAGACGATCCGCACGGCAGGTGCCGACCTGTGCGAGGGAGTGGTAATCAGTTCCTTCTTCCGCAATGATGACCGGGCAGCATCCGGTTTTGTGCGCAGTTTCCGCCGCTATCTCAGCGCGTCCGCGGAAAATCTGGCGATGAACGGCGGTACGGAGGATGTTTCCGCATTTTCCGCACTGGGATATGACGCCTACCTCTCGGTGGTCGGTGCCATCTCCAGTATTGACGGAAAGGTCACCGGGCAGACCATTCGGGAAGCACTTAATGAGCTGAACATGTCCGGAGTGACCGGACAGCTTGCCTTTGATGAAAACGGAGATGATCTGAAGAACACCATTACCTTTAAACAGGTGAAGGACGGACAGTTCCGTTACATCGGCACCATGTCCTCCAACGGCACCTATACGCCTTTGGAGAAGAAAAAGGCAAAAAAGAGCAAATAGCGATACGATATTGTTGCAGCGGGATGCCGGGTGGTATTCCGCTGTATTTTGTTGGTTGTTATGTGATGACGATGCGTCCCTTTTGTGATAGAATCTCTAGACAGAATCTAATGGAAAGAATGAGTTTTGTTTTATGGTATTCGATCGTTTAAATGAACTCAATGACAGATATATAGAACTGGAGCAGAGAATGGAGCAGCCGGAGGTATATACCGATGCGGAAGCCTATTCCCGCTGCGCAAGGGAACTGAGAGAACTGGAACCGGTGATCACCGCCTTCCGGAGCTATCAGGAGGCGGTTGCGGCCATGGACGATGCCCAGAGCCTCATGGATGATCCCGAGATGAGGGAACTGGCACAGGACGAACTGGAAGATGCCATGTCCCGCAGGGATCAGCTGGAACATGAACTGCAGCTTCTGCTCCTTCCGAAAGATCCCAATGACAGCAAAAACGTCATCATGGAGATCCGCGGCGGGGTCGGCGGCGAGGAGGGGATGCTGTTCGCTCACGACCTGTACCGGATGTACACCATGTATGCCGCCTCCAAGGGATGGGAGATCGAAGTGGCCAATTCCAACCTGACGGAGCTGGGCGGTGTCAAGGAGATCAGTTTCATCGTGAAAGGGGAAGGCGCCTGGTCCCGTCTGAAATACGAAGCCGGCGGTCACCGCGTGCAGCGTGTTCCCGTTACGGAATCCGGCGGCCGGATCCATACTTCTGCGGCTACGGTGGCAGTGCTTCCGGAAGTGGATGATATCGACTTCAAGATCGATCCCAAGGATCTGAAAATCGACACCTACCGATCTTCCGGAGCGGGTGGCCAGCATATCAACAAAACGGAGAGCGCCATCCGGGTGACGCATCTTCCCACCGGAACGGTGGTGGAGTGTCAGGATGAACGCAGCCAGTTTAAGAACAAGGACCGTGCTCTGAGTATTCTTCGTTCCCGTCTGTATGAACAGGAACTGCAGAAACAGAAGAACGAGATTGCCGCGGAACGGAAGAGCCAGATCGGCACCGGCGACCGTTCTGACCGGGTGCGCACCTATAATTTTCCCCAGAACCGTGTCACGGATCATCGTCTCAACGGAGAGATCCGCAATTTCAACATCGATACGGTCATCAACGGAGGACTTGACGGGATCATTGATGCTCTTACAGCTCAGTATCAGGCGGAAGAACTGAACAGACAGGCAGGGGAAGTCAATCAATGAATACTCGGGTTTATAAAGAAGTCAATAGAGATGTGATCGATGTCCTGAAAAACGGCGGTCTGGTGGGAGTCCCTACGGAAACGGTCTACGGGCTTGCAGCCAGTGCCCTGAATGAGGATGCCGTCCGGAACATCTATGAAGTAAAGGGAAGACCGGAAGTGAAACCGCTTTCAGTGATGGTCTCCGGAAAAGAGGACATGGAGAAGTACTGTGAAAGTGTCCCTGCAGCCGCATACGCTCTGGCGGATGCATTCTGGCCGGGACCACTGACGATCGTTCTCCGGTCCCGAGATGTGATCCCGGAACTGGTACGGGCAGGAGGAGATACCGTGGGACTGCGATGCCCGGATCATCCTCTGACACTGGAACTTCTGAAACGATCGGAACTGCCTCTGGCGGCTCCTTCCGCCAATCCGTCCGGAGAGGAAAGCCCCCATAACGCAGAAGAGGTTCTTTCCTACTTTGACGGATCAATCGAGGCGGTCCTGGACGGCGGAGCGTGTTCCGTGGGAGTGGAATCCACCATCCTGGATCTTTCCGACACACCCTTCCGAATTCTCCGCAGCGGTGCGCTGGGTGAGGAAGAGATCCTGAATGTTCTACGAAGAGAGCTGAAGGTGGTGGGAATCACCGGGGGTTCCGGATGCGGAAAGACAACGGCTCTGAAACAACTGGAGGAACGCGGTGCCGCGATCATTGACTGTGATGCGCTTTATCACGAGATGCTGCAGACAGACGGGGAGATGATCCGGGAACTGAAAGCAGCATTTCCAACAGCGGTGGAACAGGGTCAGATGGACCGGAAAGCGCTGGCATCCATCGTGTTTCACGATCCCGATGCACTGAGACGTCTTAATGAGATCACTCACCGGCATATCAGAAACGAGGTTCGAAAGATCCTGACAAAGTGTGTGATGGACGGAAAACAACTGGCCGCGGTGGATGCAGTCGCACTGATCGAAAGCGGGCTTGCATCCGAATGCGATACCGTGATCGGGATCCTTTCCACCCGTGAAAACCGGTTGAATCGCATCATGAAAAGGGATAATATAAGTCAGCAGGCAGCGGAGGATCGTGTGGATGCTCAGAAGTCCGACGATTTCTTTGAAGAACACTGCGATAAGATCATTTATAACAACACCACAGAACAGCAGTTTGCGGCTGACTGCGATGCCTATTTCTCGGAGGTACTTTAAATGGCAAATGAAAAAGATAATGGTTTGAGAGACGAACTGTTTACTGCAAAGAAAAACGGTTATGACCGGATCAGCATCGAGGAACGTGTTCAGATCGAGGATTATTCCAGAGGATATATGGACTTTCTCAATAAGGCCAGAATGGAACGGGAAGCCGTTCGTTATGCGGTGGCTCTGGCGGAAGAGCAGGGATTCAGTGAATATGTATCCGGAGAAGCTCTTGAGCCGGGCAGCAAGGTTTATTTCAATAACCGCGGCAAATCCCTGATCCTCGCCGTCGTGGGTGAAAAGTCTCTGGAGGAGGGCTGTGTGATTGCCGGTGCCCATGTGGATTCACCGAGACTGGACCTGAAGCAGCATCCTCTGTATGAGAATGAGGAGATGGCTTTTTTCCGCACGCATTATTACGGCGGGATCAAAAAATATCAGTGGGTCACCATTCCTCTGGCACTGCACGGCACAGTGGCACTGAAAAGCGGAGAACTTGTGCATGTGGCGATCGGGCACGAACCGGAAGACCCGAAATTCGTGATTACGGATCTTCTTCCGCATCTTGCACAGGATCAGATGAAAAAGACCATGGCGGAAGGGATCACCGGGGAAGGACTCAATATCCTCATCGGCAGTGTGCCTTACGATGATGACGGTTCCGATCGCGTGAAACTTGCAGAGATGAGCATCCTTCATGACCAGTATGGGATTCGGGAAGAAGACTTCATGTCTGCGGAACTTGCAGCAGTTCCGGCATTTCCGGTGGATGAGATCGGATTCGACCGTTCCCTCATCGGTGGATACGGTCATGACGACCGCGTCTGTGCCTATGCGGAACTCAAGGCGATTCTGGACCTGAAGGAAACTCCGGTACGAACCTGTATCTGCATCCTTGCAGACAAGGAGGAGATCGGTTCCGACGGCGTTACCGGAATGCAGAGTGCGGCATTTGAGTATTTCATGGCCGATCTATGCGCCGGACAGGATGTGGATCTTCGTCACTGCTTTGCCAAGAGTTTCTGCCTGTCGGCGGATGTTACGGCAGCGTTCGATCCGCTGTATCCCGATGCTTTTGAAAAGAGCAACGATGCCCGCATCAATTACGGTATGGGAATCTGCAAGTTTACCGGTGCACGCGGAAAGTCCGGTACCAGTGACGCTTCTGCGGAGATCGTAGCTTATCTGAGAAGGACCTTTGACCGCGAGAACGTGATATGGCAGCTCAGTGAGATGGGCAAGGTTGATAAAGGCGGCGGCGGAACCATCGCCAAATATATGGCCAACCGCAATATCGATACCATCGATGCTGGTGTTCCGGTACTTTCCATGCATGCTCCTTATGAAGTGGTTTCCAAATTTGACTGCTACATGACCTATAAAGGTGTATTAGCCCTCTATACCGATTCGGATTACCGCTTCTGAACACATATAAAAAGAACGGATCCCTGAGATTGAATCTCAGGGATCCGTTTGTTATTGGCTCTTCAGAGACAATAATACCTCCGGCTCGGCCGGAGGAGTGAAATACTTTTAGTAGTTCATCGTGCTGAAATTCAAACAGCAGCAAAGGCTATGAATAAGAGGCCAAAAACAATTTTGGAAAAGGAAAAGCCCTCAATCCGCAATAAAAAGCGGAACTGAGGGCTGGGTGGACCAAATCAAGCTCGGTATAAAAATGCATGAACAGGAATCATACCTCTTGAGAGGTCGCAAGTAACAGGCCCTTCTAGGGCCAGTGCATGCCACCAGTTCTACTGGTGGTCATGACTGGATCAATTGTCAGCCGTCAATGGTCGGCGTCCAGTAATGCTGCTGATAGATATCGGTGAATCGGTAGGAGACACGGACCGGACCGCTTCCAACATCGGTGTTGGAAATTTCCATATTTTCCGTAGCGGTCAGAGCCTCACCCAGCTGATAGCTGGCCTGGTAGTTGCCTTCATAGCTGTAGTAATCACAGAGGAACACCAGTTCATCACCGGGGTTGATGGAGACTAGATTCTTGGGGATGGCCTGGATCTCTTCATCCTCATAGACCTCCCGGGCACCGCTGACAAATCCGTGCGGATGCTCTTCATCGAATATGATGATCAGATCCACTCTGGTACCGTTGAGCTTTGCGGGAACATGGCCGACGGTGACCGGAGTCGAACCGCTGGTTTCGGTATAGTCATGATAATAGGCTACCGGATGTCCGTTGATGGAAAGCCAGGTGCGGTCTGTCGTTCCGAGAAGATCACCGTTGCCGTCAAATTCAAAGGTGTTGTCATATCCAAGATCGATATAACCTGCACCATCGTCATAGAACATATTGACATCCAGCGTCTCCACCAGATCCCACTGTTCTTCCGACAACGCAATGACCGGATCGCCGTCATCGTTGGTGGACCATACAAGTGCACTGGGATCGAACAGATTATCGGCGATATAGGAAGCCGTATCTTCCGTGGTCATGGACCGCCCGGTAAAGAAACCGGTGTTTCCACTGTTCAGTCCACTGATGGAACTGCCGCCGCCCAAGAATGCGCCGAGCAGATTGGCAATATCCTCAGCACCGATGGTGGGAGCGGAGACCGAAGAACTTCCGCCGTAGCTGTTATATCCGCTTGGACCTCCGAGAAGGATCCCAAGGGGACTGGAGGTTCCGCCGGTCGCTGCCTGTCCGGAGACCTCCATGCTGGCGAATTCCTGGATCGCCTTGGAGTAGCTGGCATCCATGCCGATGGCATTGTAGGTCTTTACCGCGGAGTCAACCTGACGTGCAGTGCGGTACGGGAAGTAGATGGACACGCCGTAAGCATTGGTCATGTTGGAGGATGTCCGGTTGTATTTCACCGCGCCGAGGATGGCGTTGGCCAGGTCGTTGCCTTCGTTGGAGTTCATGTTGTAGGCAAGGTTCACCAGATCGATCTGGTCGATACGGTTGTTGGTGGCAAATTCACGGCTCTGGCTTCTGGCTGTCGAGACCTCTTTGTATTCTTTGTTGACGATCTTGGAGCTGACAGAGTTGGAGAATGCGGTCAGCTTGGAAGGAACCGTATTGGAAAACTCCGCCAGGTCGATGACAGACAATGTGGTGAGCTGTCCGGGACAGCGGTTGGCGCATTCCCGAACAAATTCATCCGTGATCTCCTTGCCCAGTTCCACGGTGGACATGGAAGTGTTGTTGGAAAAGTCCGTGACCCAGTTGGTATAATACCAGCCGACGCCGGGTTCCGTTTCCTCTGAGCCGATGAGATAGTCTGCGTAATTGTTCAGCATCAGAGCGGTCTCTGCCGTTGCCATCAGACAGGCGTCAAAACCGATAAAATCAAAGGTGACACCGCCGGCTTTCAGTGCTTCATTGATTCCCGCCAGCGTCATGGAACCGGCACGCTTGTTCTTCTCATCGTATCCGTATCCTAGTACGGATCCGGAACCATGATCCCAGAAGATGAGTTCATTCCGGTTCGCCGGGAAATTCTGGGAACAGTACTGGATAAACCATGCAAGATTGGAAGGATCCGTCATTGCACCGGAACCGGCATCAGCTACAAGACATCGCAGACCGCCGTCTGCAACCTGATAGACCTGATTCTTCGTGCTGCTGATGATCTTATTGTTCCAACGGGAACATCCGCCGGTGTATACGATGATGTTCAGCTTGTCCGAGTGCTTGG
>R23__coassemble_1330_pt1 | contig 11946 bp, 8 predicted proteins | sample R23__metabat2_high_PE_023 | metagenome-assembled genome bin R23
GGTTAAAATATTGGGTTATAGTGTAGCCATAAAAGTGATACAAGCTTTTATAATTCTTTTTCTTTTCTTCTCTCTCCAATTCCGGCAGAACCCCACGTGAGGTCCTGCCGGTATTTATTTTTTCCAATAAAAGGACCCATCGTCCCGCAGACGATGGGTCCTTTTATTCATGTTTATGCGAGTTTCTCTTCCAGCTGCGTCAGCATCACGCAGAACTGACCCCGAGTGGTTTTCGTTCCCGGCGAGAAGACTTCGCTGCTCATTCCGGCGAGGATCCCCTGTTCCAGACAGAAGGCTACCCCTTCCTGTGCCCATGCGGAGATCTCGGGGGCATCCGAAAACGACTTCATCTTCTGCCATCCAGCTTCACTGACATCGGTCTCTTTTCCGCGATAAGCCAGATACTTCTGAATAATGAGCGCCATCTGCTCTCTCGTTACTCCGTCATCCGGTCCGAAGTTTCCGTTGGGATAACCGGAAAGGATCCCGTTGTTCTGTGCCCAGGCCACCGGTTTGGCATAATACTCCGTCCCCTTGATATCCGGAAACGTGGCGGTCAGCTCCTCATCCTCCGTATAATCCGGTGAAAACTTGGCGAAGATCGCCGCGCACTGTCCCCGGGTGAGCACGTTGTCCGGGCGGAAGTGATACTCATCGTATCCGGCCACCCATCCCCTCTCCAGCGCGGTTTCCACGTAAGGTCTGGACCAGTGGTGTTTATAGTCATACCGTTTCAGGCCATAGTAGTCGGCGATCCCGGCAGCATCGGCACGGGCAAGGATCCGGAGTTTTTCATCGGTATTGAGATACCGGCTGTAATCGGCGGAATCCAGAAAGCAGTTTTCAATGATCATGCTGGTCACACCGTTCAGGATCCCGTAGTAATTGTTCTTGAAATGATCCGCCGGTTTTCCGTTGGGCCAGTAATAATCCGTGGTGCTGGTGATCTGGCGTCCCCTGGTGGGAATCCCCGCATTCACCTTCAGGCTGTTCAGGATGGAATCGGCCAGCGCGTAGTCGGAGTCTTTTTTCCCGTAGGGATCATACAGACCGTTCGTCACCAGTGCCAGACTGCCGGTTCCCCCGCCGGCATCCAGGTGAAAGCTCACCACCGCATTGGAATGATGAGAAACGCCGATCTTGATCCTCTCTTCCAGTTCGGGTCCCTCCTCCCGCGTCGTGCGGGTCATGTAGACTTCCACGTTCTCATATTCTTCCAGGTACTGCTTGATGTACTGGCAGATGGTGAGATTGAGGTCCGATTCTTTTCGTCCGTTGGCCACGGCACCGGAATCCGGTCCGCCGTGTCCCGGATCCAGAGTGATGACGACAGGACCCGTCTCCGCGGGTGCCGCCATTCCTGCCGGGACGGCAATACACGATATCAAAAGGACGGCAAGGATCCAAGCCGTCCATCTTTTGGAAGTTCTCATTGAGATCTCCCCCTGTTCTCAAGATAATGTTTCAAAAACTGTTCCGCCAGTGAATTGGGCCGGATGTTTTCCAGTGCGCCCTCTTCCGTGAACCACTGCCAGCGGTCCACTTCTTCATTGTTGTGCACATCCATATCCCGTACGGTACAGGAAAAATTGAGCATGAGCGTATTGGACGGTTCAAAGAAGTGGCTGCGGTTGAAGGTCACGGTCTCCACCGTCAGACCCGTCTCCTCCATCACTTCCCTGCGCACTGCATCCTCCGCATCCTCTCCCCGGTTGATATACCCGGCGACCAGGATGTAACTGGGCCGTCCGTACTGCTGGATCAAAAGAAAACGGTCTTTGGACTGATTCTGCACCACCATGCTCACGGCGGTATTGTAGATCGGATGGCGAAATGCCTCACAGGTGGGACAGTAGGCCACTTCCGTTTCCTCCTGGGGATGCATCCGCATCTCCAGTTTTGTCCCGCACTGCATGCAGTAGTTCATTTCCAGCTTCTTCGGCATCTCACGCTCTCCTTGATGGGTTATCTGCGGTTTTCGTATTCGATCTCATAGTACTGTTTCGGCGTATACTGCGGACTGAGCCGTACCAGGACCCGTCCGTCAATAATGGCCACGCTTCCGTCATTGGGATAGAGGGGCATGGACTGAAACTCCGGACTGTCCGAGATCGCTTTCATGGTATCCTCCGACGGCTCCTTCCACTGAACATTGAGCCAGTCATTGAGATAATAATAGATATGTTTGTTGGCCATCAGCACGGAGCTGGAAGGGCTGCTGTAATGGCGCACTTCATTGTAGGCCAGTACCTTACTGTAATAGATGTCTTCCGGGAAAGTGCCTACGATAGCCACTTCCATTCCGTTTTCGTATCCCGGCATGCTCTCCACTCTCGTCACCAGCGTGGTCAGAAAACGCTGTGTGGACCGGTGAGCCGTCTCCGATTCCGTATAGGCCAGGTTATCCGTCTGAGCAGACATGAGGATGATCAGCAGTACTGCAGCCGCTGCGGTGATACGCAGTCCGGCATGCAGGACATTCTTCTCCCCCACCTGTTCCAGCAGGGCGATGGCCATCACCGCCAGAAGATAGACGGAGACAAATGCGTACCGCATGATCGGTGCCTGTTTGGATACAACGGCCATGCAGTTGACTGCCAGAGGCATCAGCAGAAATGCGGCCAGAAGCAGGATCAGTTTGCCGCCGGTGCACCGGTTCTTCCGGATCAGGATCAGCAGGGTCACCAGGGACAGGACGGCCAGAAGGATGTTGAGCAGCACCAGCATCTTCGTCACATAGGAAGTGGTGCCCGGAATGGTAAAGTAGAATATGAAATCCTTATAGGCGCTCCAGAGGGAAGATACGAGGCCTCCTCCCACACCTGCGGATGCATCGTTGATGTTCTTATAGGAGATGAGGCTCAGGTCTTTCGCCGCAAGGAAGATCTTCAGCATCAGATAGTACAGTGCGATCCCCAGAAGGATCGTAACCAGGAAAGAAACTCCCTTCCGGACAACGTCTCCCGCGCTCGTTTCCGGATCCAGGCAACGGCGGATCACCACGCAGAGTGCCAGTGCTGCCGCCAGAGGCAGATAGGCCTGATAGATCCCCATGGCACAGGCGATGAGTACCGCTCCCGCAAGGATGCCCCACCGGGACCGGTTGCAGCACCACACTGCCAGCACCGCCAGCAGGATCCCGAACATATAGGCGGAGGCCGTAAACATGTACAGGAACGTATATGCCACCGACGGGATCGCCACCATCATTGTGCCGGCCAGCGCTCCCGCTGCCGGGGAACGAAGTTCCAGCAAATCCGCCACCACCGCGGCGGCAAGCGCCAGAAACAGCACCGACAGGAAACCGATCAGTGCCGGTGACTGCACAAAGCCGTGAAAATAGGAGGCATAGTGCAGGAACCACCGACCGGAGATGGTCATCTGCTGGGTATCATAGATACGGCTCAGCCCGTCCGGATTGGGGATGGTGTTGGTAAAGGCGTACAGATGAATGACATACCCGAAGACGAAGGCCGCTACGAAGGCGGCAAGAACGCCGGGAGAGCATCGTTTCACCCGATCCCACAGTCCGAAGCCAGGAGCCGGATTCCGATTGTATTTCTTCTCTTCCATAAAAAGCTCCAAAAATGATCAAAACAGTCATGGATCCGATAAAACCCGGGGAGGAAAACCGGATCCGTTTATCCTAAACAGTATAACAAAGACCCTGCCTGAAAACAAGTTTGCCGGAAACGCAAACGCTCCCGGACACAGGGTCCGGGAGCGTTGTTTTATCTGTTGTTATTTCTTCAGTTCTTCCACGATCTTTGCATTGGCTGCAATGGTGTTGGATTCCGCATCCATGATCTGAGACAGTTCTCCGGCTGCCGCATCCAGATCGTCGCTGTAGACGATATAGTCACAGAACGAGGAATCTTCCAGCTGACGCTGAGCCTCCTCCATGCGGATGGGCACTTCAAAACGGTTGCGGGCGGTGGCCTGATACCGTTTTTCCAGTTCCTCTCTGCTCTGGGGGATCATAAAGACACATACCGCCTCCGGCATGTTCTTTTTGATCTGACTGGCACGGCTCAGTTCCAGGTTCAGAAGAACGTTCTTTCCCTGGGCGGTCTGCTCGTTGACCTGACGCCGGGAGGTACCGTAGTCATTGCCTGCAAACTCGGTGCACTCCAGAAGGTCGCCTTCTGCCTTCAGTGCGTCCCATCCTTCCAGATCGTAAAAGTAGAAACCGACGCCGTTTTCTTCTCCGGCTTTCATCTTCCGTGCAGTGACAGGAATGATAAAGCCGATGTCCTCACGGCTCTCGATGGTCTTTTTCATCACATCGCCGATCCCGGCACCGGAGGGTCCGGATACAACGAAAAGTCTTCCAGTTTTATCTGACATGGTTTCAATCCCCTTTTGTATTGCGATGATTTCACTACTACAGCATAGCACAAGTGTGTTTTCGAAACTGTGTATTATGCCACAGTTATTCCATTTCTCTCAAGACCTCATCCAGCAGTTCCGGCAGAGAGACCTTGACGGGATCCGCGGTGCAGCCATGAACATAGAAGGCATGCCCGTTGGGCAGGATCACCGACTGGATATCTCCGTTGGGAGGAAGGCGGTATTTCTTCTCCATCCGCCAGGCAAGCTCCATCAGCTCGGCGTCTGTCAGTTCATTGAACTTCTTCCGTGCCGCTTCCTCCAGCTTTTCATAACGGAAACGGTGTTCCTTCTCATAGGTCTCCACGGCTTTCTGGTTCTTTTCATATTCCTCATCGGAAAGCTCCGCATCGTCGAAATTGATGGATCCGGTGTCCGGTTCCTTCTCCAGCATCTCCCAGAAAAGATGGCTGAGAAGCTCATCTGCAGGATCCTCTTCCCCGGTGACCATCCGGAAAAACTGCTGGGTCCCCACTTCCCGGAACTTGGCGTTCAGGGAGATGAACCGCTTATCCGTCCCCGCAATGAACTGATCCAGAACATCTTCCGACGGGAAGAAGGCATTCATTCTGTGAAAATAGGCCCATGCCAGAGCACATCCCAGTTCCGACAGTCCTTCCTTTTCCCCGTGGTGCTTCCGGTACCGCTCCAGGAAATCCGTACGGGTGATCTCAGTTTTTCCTGCTTTGAACATGACATTTCCTCCATGATATGATACGATAAGAATAATATACTACAGGTTGTGGTCAAAATCGATAGTCAATCTATATCTTGTGTCCTGTTTTTTTCGTTTTCCCTCACTCAATTGAACGGAAAAACCGCTGTCAAGGCCAATTGTGCAAAATCTCGCCGATATTTTTCGTCTTTTTTAGTGTATTCTTCACCTTGATTTCGTCCTGTGTCTCACGTAAGATTGTAAAATGTAATTGTATGCGCATTGAAAAAGAAACAGACCTTAAGAAAAACTGGTCATCCAGCCGAACGAAAGGTAATTGTATAATGAAGAAAAAACTAATCAGCATTCTTGTCGCTGTGGCTCTTGCCGTGATGCTTCTTCCCGCCGCTGTACTGGCAGACGGCGCCCCACTTGGCATCCTGGGCAACGGAACCGGCGGACTTTACATCGATATCAACACTGCCCCCTATACCACTTTCGCACAGAAAGACTGGGGACAGTATGCATATAACAAGGGCGGCTGTGCCTGGTTTGCTTCTTCCCGTGTCAATCAGCTCACCGGAAAAGGCGATACCATCTGGAGCGGCGAAAGCTGGATCAGCGGACGCGGCGCCGAACTGGGATTTTCCACCGGCACCTCCATCCGGGCCAAGGCTCTTGCCTGCTACGGACACGACGTCAGTGTCATCGAAGCGGTGGACGGAAACAACGTTCTGGTCAGTGAAGGCGGTTATTCCGATTCCGATCACGGCTACTGCATCATCCACTGGAAGACACTGCAGCAGGTGGAAAATGGTGACAACGGATCTCTGGGCGAATTTCTCGGCTACGTCTATCTCGGTGTTTCCGGAGGCGGCGGCGGAAGCCCCACTCCCGCTCAGAATTACAAAACCGGTCTTTATGAGATCACTACCTTAAGTGATGCTCTGAACGTCCGCAGCGGCGCCGGTGACAACTATCAGGTCATCGGTCAGATCGCCAAAGGAGCCGTCGTCAATGTTACGGCCACCAACGGAAGCTGGGGCCGCATCAACTACAACGGTCAGGCCGGCTGGATCGCACTGCAGTTCTGCACGGAGACGACTTCCTCCAACAACCCGGTCACAAAGATCGCGCTGTCCACAGATTCCGTATTCCTGAATCTCGGAGCGACCACACGGCTGTCAGTCAGCTTTACTCCGGCTACTTCCCGCGCTGCAGTTTCCTGGACTTCCTCCAACCCCAATGTGGCAACGGTGGATTCCAACGGCACCATCCGCGGAAACCGTTCCGGCTACACCGTCATCACGGCGAATGCCGGCGGCAAGAGCGCAGCGTGTCTCGTCAGCGTCACCTTTAATGACGTCCGTGATACCGGCACCTACTTCTTCGGCCCGGTCTACTGGGCTGTTGGCCGCAGCATCACCGTGGGAACCGGGGACAATCTGTTCTCACCGGATGCATCCTGCACCCGTGCACAGGTGGTAACGTTCCTGTGGAAGACGCTGGCAAGTCCGGCTCCCTCTTCCAACGCCAACCCCTTCTTTGATGTGAAACAGGGTTCGTATTACTACGATGCCATCCGCTGGGCAGCAGAACAGGGCATCACCTCCGGTACCGCACCGAACCAGTTCTCACCGGACAAACCCTGCACCCGCGCAGAAGTGCTCACCTTCCTGTGGCACGCATACGGATCACCCAAAGAGTCCGCCAACAACCAGTACTATGATGTAGCAGCCAACAGCTACTACGCCGTACCGGTGACCTGGGCATCCAAGAACAAGATCACCACCGGCACCTCGGCAAATATCTTCTCTCCGGATGATTTTTGTTCCCGCTGCCAGATGGTCACATTCTTGTATCACCTGTATGCCTAAGAGACTTATATGAAAGCAATACGGCAGGCCGAACGGCCTGCCGTTTCTTTTTGTCTTTTCAGCTGTCAGATCCCCAGCAGATCCCGACATCCGATTCCGAAGCCCCCGTCATTATTATTGCCGGTAACATCATCGGCGATGCGTTTTACGGCCTCCACGGCGTTTTCCATGGCAATACCCTTCCCTGCCGCCATCAGAAATGAGATGTCATTGATATCGTCGCCGAATGCGGCGGTCTTCTCCATGGGGATCTGAAGCATCCCGCACAGTGCTTTCATGGTGATTCCCTTGTTGGTGCCGCTTCCGTTGATCTCAATATTCAGCGGGCTGGATTTGGAGATCTCAAACTGGGGAAACCGCTCCTGTAGAATGGGAAGATACTGATCCCGCAGCTGCGTCGTCCGGAAGAAATACTGGAACTTCTGCATGGGTGTTCCCCGTTCCCGGATGGTCGTCTCAAAATCGTCCAGCGGTGTGCGGTATTTCAGTACCATGTCCCTTACCGGGGACGGAGGCAGAAATTCCGGAACTTCCTCATACATCTCCCGGGGGATCCAGCCCCAGCTGTCCTGATAGCAGTCATACAGGCAGGGAATGGTCCTGGCATACTCCAGCAGTGGGATCGCTTCCTCATAGGTGATCCCGGTGGAGAATACAAGGCCCTTCTTTTCCTTGTCGTAGATCCCGGCTCCGTTTTCCGTAACGGCATACCGGATGGCGGGATGCTCCCGGATCCCTTCCGGGATGGCCTGATACAGTCTTCCGGTACAGGGCACCGCCTGGATCCCCGTTTCCTTCATCCGGTCCAGAGCACGGATGTTCTCTTCCGGGATCTGTTTTTCATCATTCAAAAAGGTGCCGTCCAGATCGAAGGCGACCAGCAGATATTCACTCATAGGATCGTTCCTTTTTCCGTAGTGGCTCCATTATACTGATTGTTTACAGACAGGACAAGTTTTCCTCCTCTGTTTTTAAGTTGAATTTAAGTTCCGCGGATATACTCAGAGCCGTAAGAACACAGTACAGCAAAGACAAAGGAGGCTAAACGATGTTAAAAGAAAAGATCTTCAGTATTCTTTCCGTTGTCATCGTCGTGAGTATGCTCACCATGCTCCTCACCGGGTGCGGTTCCAAAACGGACTCTTCCGGGGACAGCGACACGGCATCTGCCGTGTCCGCCGTCAACACTTCCAGTATCGAAGAAACGGATCTGTTCACCAGCCGGGATCAGGATCCCAGCTATGACGACGCGACCTCCACTCACATCACCTTTGACGGATCCACAGTCTCTGCGGAGGGCTCCGGCGCCGCTGCGGAAGGCAGCACCGTGACCATTACGGAAGAAGGAACCTATGTGCTCTCCGGTTCCTCTGAGGACGGCCAGATCGTCATCAGCGCAGATTCCACCAGCAAAATCCAGCTGGTCCTGAATGGCCTTACCCTCACGAACAGTGACTCTGCCTGTATCCTGGTCACCCAGGCGGACAAGGTGTTTGTCACGCTGGCAGAGGGTACCGAGAATACTCTTTCCGACGGCGGACAGACATACAGCGCAACGGTGGATGACTCCAATATCGACGGCGTCATCTTCAGTAAGGACACTCTGACCTTCAACGGCAGCGGCACTCTGACGATCCAGGCATCAGCCAATCATGCCAACGTCAGCCAGGATGATCTGAAATTCACCGGAGGAACCTACCATATCACCTCGTCCGGCAAGGCTCTGTCCGGCAAGGATTCCATCCGCATCAAAGACGGCACTTTCGAGATCCGCTCCGAGGACGATGCTCTTCATTCGGACAATGAGGAAGACGGACAGGGCTTTGTCTATATCGAAGGTGGGACTCTGAACATCTCCACACAGGACGACGGGATCCATGCGGAGAATTCGGTGGCCATCGAAGGCGGAACCATCACCATCTCGCAGTGCTATGAAGGCATCGAAGCACTCACCATCGACATCAACGGCGGAGTTCTGGATATCACTTCTTCCGACGACGGCATCAACGCCTCCGGCGGTTCCGCAAGTACAAGCGGCGGAGGATTCATGGGACCCGGCAGCGGAAACGGCTTCGGAGCCACCACCTCGGAAGACGGAGAAGAAGGATCCGGATATGTTTCCCTTGCCATGACCGATACAGCAGCCGATGCTTCCCAGACACAGGACGGATCGGTACTGCGTGGTCACGGCGGCATGGGCGGCGGCATGATGGATGTGGAAGAAGACGCCTACCTCCGCATCACAGGCGGCGAAGTGACCGTAAATTCCGGAGGAGACAGTCTGGATACCAACGGCAATCTCTATATTGACGGAGGAACCATTCTGGTATGCGGTCCCACCAACAGCGGAAACGGTGCTCTGGATTACGGCATTGATGCCGTCATTACCGGCGGTACCGTGATGATCGCCGGCAGCGCTGGCATGGCGCAGTCCTTCGGAACCAGTTCCACTCAGCACAGTATGATGGTCACACTGGATTCCGCGGCCAGTGCCGGCACCACCGTCACGCTGACGGACAGCAGCGGAAACACCGTTCTCTCGTTCACTCCGGAAAAACAGTTCCAGAACGTGATCCTGAGCTCTCCGGAACTGGCGGAAGGCACCTACACCCTCACTGTCGGTTCGGACAGTCAGGAAGTGACCGTCAGCTCCGTTACCACGACCATCGGCTCTGTCGGAAACGGCGGAGGCATGATGAGCGGAATGCCGCAGGATGGCAGCATGCCGCAGAGCGGTGGAATGCCCCAGGATGGAAGCATGCCGCAGGGCGGTGGAATGCGTCCCGGCGGCTTCGGTGGCGGGATGCACGGGTCCCAGTCCGGCACCGCAGCAACCGAGTGATAACCGGCCTCAGTATAAGAAGACACAGCCGAACGGACTGTGTCTTCGGTGCTTTTTAAGACTTGTTATGGTATACTTTTAGAAAAACAGCAAACAGGAATGAACTATGGAAACGATTCGCTTTGTGGTGGAACGCATCACCTACCAGAATCCGGAGAACGGATACTCGGTATTAAAAGTGAATATGAAGGACTACCGGGATCTTGTCACGGTGGTGGGGACTTTCGGTGATCTTTTCGTCGGTGCCGTTCTTCTGTGTGAAGGATACTGGACGGAGGATAAAAAATACGGCCGCCAGTTCAAGTCGGTGAAATGGGAGGAGGTCCTCCCCGCCACTGCCTACGGCATCGAAAAATATCTGGGCAGCGGCATGATCCGGGGCATCGGTCCCAAGTATGCCTCCCGCATCGTTCAGAAGTTCGGAACGGATACCATCGATATCATCGACAACCAGCCGGAGAGACTGCTGGAGATCCCCGGCATCGGCAAGGAACGGCTTCGCCGCAATCGGGAAAGCTGGGAGCAGCAGAAGGAAATCAAGAACATCATGATCTTTCTGCAGAACTACGGTGTCAGCACCGCTTTCGCCACCAAGATCTTCAAGACCTACGGCAATGACAGCATCCGTGTGGTACGGGACAACCCCTTCCGTCTTGCGGATGATATCTGGGGCATCGGATTCAAGACTGCCGATGCACTGGCGGAAAAGATGGGGTGGCAGAAAGACGACCCCCAGCGATGCCGGAGCGGACTGTTCTATACCCTCAATCAGCTGTCGGAAGACGGACATGTCTACGCCACCCGGGAGCAGCTGACCAAGACGGCAGCGGAACTTCTGGAAGTGGATCCCGCCCCGGTGGATGCTGCCGTGGATCTTGCCATTTCGCAGGCGGATCTTATGGAAGAGGACGGTGCGGTATATCTGCCCGTATTCTATCATGCGGAAAAAGGAGTGGCGGATAAACTGCTTCAGATCCTTCACGCGCCGGTGCAGATGTCCCTTCCTCATGTGGATTTCGATTCCATCCAGCGGGATACCGGCATCGCCTATGACGATATTCAGAAAATGGCCATCACCACCGCCCTGACTCAGAATGTCGTGATCATTACCGGCGGACCGGGAACCGGCAAGACTACCATCACCCGCGGGATCCTGCAGGCACTGCAGCAGTCTCGTCAGAAAGTCCTGCTGGCCGCTCCCACGGGACGTGCCGCCAAGCGGCTCAGCGAAGCCACCGGCAAGGATGCCAGGACAATTCACCGTCTTCTGGAATTCAAGCCACCTCATGGTTACGAGAGGAATGCCGATCATCCGCTGGACGGGGATGTCCTCATCGTGGACGAAGCTTCCATGATCGACATCATCCTCATGAACGCCCTGCTCAATGCTGTCCCGGAGGAGATGAAGCTCGTGATCGTCGGTGATACCGATCAGCTCCCTTCCGTGGGGCCCGGTAATGTGCTTCGGGACATGATCGAATCGGATGTGATCCCGGTGGTGCGCCTGACCCGGATCTTCCGGCAGGCACAGAAAAGCCGCATCGTCATGAATGCCCACCGCATCAACGAGGGAAATTTCCCCAACATCTCCAACGGCAGGGAGTCGGACTTCTTCTTTCTGGAACAGGAGGACCCGAAAGCGGCAGCGGAAGAGATCGTCAATCTCATTGAGAACCGCCTGCCACGCGCGTACGGAGTCTCCCCTTTAGACATCCAGATCCTCACCCCCATGCAGCGGGGCGTCATCGGCGCTGCCGCGCTGAACACAAGGCTTCAGCAGCTGCTGAACCCGCAGGAACAGGTTCTGCATCGGGGCGGGATCGCCTTCGGAGAACGGGATAAGGTGATGCAGATCCGCAACAATTACGACAAGGACGTTTATAACGGTGACATCGGCACCGTAACAAAAGTGGATCTGGACGAACGTCTGCTCTACGCGGAGTTTGACGGCCGCGTTGTGAGCTATGAGGTATCCGAACTCAACGAACTGGTCCTCGCCTACGCCACCACGGTACACAAGTCTCAGGGTTCGGAATATCCCATCGTCATCATGCCCATCATGATGTCCCATTTCGTCATGCTCCAGCGCAATCTCATCTATACCGGAATCACCCGGGCAAAGAGGATCATGATCCTGGTGGGTCAGAAGAAAGCACTGGCTTACTGCATCCACAATCTGACAG
>R23__coassemble_1333_pt1 | contig 11931 bp, 8 predicted proteins | sample R23__metabat2_high_PE_023 | metagenome-assembled genome bin R23
GTCTGGATTTGGAAGGCGTCCTGGTTCCCGAGATCTGGATCGCATTTTCGGAAGCAACCGGGATCCCGGAGCTGAAACGTACGACAAGAGATGAGCCGGACTACGATAAACTGATGCGGTTCCGCCTTGACATTCTGAAGGAGCATGGACTCGGCCTGAAGGAGATCCAGGATGTCATTGCCACCATCGATCCGCTGCCCGGGGCAAAAGAGTTTCTGGATTCACTGCGTGAGATAGGACAAGTCCTTATCATCAGTGATACATTTGCGGAATTCGCACAGCCGCTGATGAAAAAGCTGGGTTGGCCGACGATCTTCTGCAATTCTCTGGAAGTGGCGGAAAACGGCGAGATCACCGGAATCAAAATGCGGGTGGAGAAATCCAAACTCACCACCGTTCGGGCTCTGCAGTCCATCGGTTTCGATACGATTGCCAGCGGCGACAGCTATAATGATCTGGATATGATCCTGGCCAGCAAGGCGGGCTTCCTGTTCCGCAGCACGGAACAGATCAAAAAGGATTATCCTCAGCTGGGCGCATTTGAAGAATATGACGACCTGCTGGAAGCGATCAAGAAGGCAATGGTCTGAAAAAGGAAAAAAGGAAACCTGTGCTTCGGCACAGGTTTTTTTATGGGAGAAAGCAGGTGCTCCTGCCGCAAGGAAGGGAAACGCCTGCATTTTTTACGGAATGCTCACAATCAGGACACATAATCGGTTTAATTTGTTTGTGTCAGCAAATCAAACTTGTGATAATATAGCATTTGTATGATTTATTTCAGGACAGAAAGAGAAGTGTAGTGAAAGTGGAATGGTCCAGAAAAGCAGCCACAGTGGGTGGCGTGTTGACCATCATGATGCTGGTATTCGTGGCATTTCATGCCAATACGTTTACCGGTTATGTTCCCTATGGGAACCTTATGTTGGTGATCGCCATCGTTTCCGCGCTGCTGATGTGTCCGGCCATCGGAGTACGGTGGGACACGAACAAACGGATATATGGAGTTCTGCTTCTTGTCTTTTTCCTTGTTGTGCCATTGCTGATGGAGATTGTGATCGAACGGTGCAACGGGAAATTCATTACGGAATTCTACGGGGCAGAGGACTGGCTGGATAACTATAATGTGATCCTGCTGCTGTATCTTCTTCTGTTTGCCATCACCGGCAGCGTACGCGCTTCGGTCATGGTCGTCAGCCCCGTTCTGCTGCTTTTTGGTATTGCCAATCTGTATGTCAAGGAGTTTAAAGGCGGACCATTGCTGCCACAGGATTTTGCCAGTTTCGAAACGGCGGTTATCGTGGCAAGCGCCTATGTTTATGAAATCGGATATGAGATCGTATTCGTAGTTTCCCTAACGGGACTGATCATGGCGGTGGCCAGCCGGCTGAAGATGCCGGAAAAGCGCAAAAAACTGCGGGGGATTCTGCGTATCCTCTGTGTTCTGGTGATTGGGATCTATGCCGGGATCTTCTACGGAACGGACACGTTTGCCAAGATCGGATACAGGCCGGACTTCTTTAACCAGACTAGAGGATATGAGCGCCACGGTGCGGTGATGGAGTTTACGCTGAACACCAAATATCTGTGGCTGAACGAACCGAAAGGCTATGATGACGCGGATATCCGGGATCTGGTCCATCAGTACGACGGGGAAGATACCCCGCATATTCTGGAAACAGCACTGGTACGGCAGGGCGCATCTCCGGAAGATGCAGCTGAGGCGGTGTCCGTGGAGACCGCGGGAGCCAGAGGGGAACGGCCGAATATCATCGTGGTCATGAATGAAAGCCTGGCGGATCTCCGGGTGGACGGAGAATTTGAAGCCAGCGAGGATTTCATGCCATTCTACGACAGTCTGACGGAAAACACCATCAAGGGCAATGCGTATGTGTCGGTGTTCGGATCCGGCACCAGCAACACGGAATATGAATTCCTGACGGGAAACAGCATGGCGTTCATGCCGGCGGGCAGCAATGCCTATCAGGCGTTCGTGACGGAAGAGCAGCCGGGACTGACATCCACCCTTTTGGAGCAGGGATACTCAGCCGATGCTTTCCACCCATATAACCGCAGCAGCTGGAACCGGACCAATGTGTATAAAGCCATGGGCTTTTCCAGCTTTATTACCATCGAGGACCTGATCGACAATGAGATCCTCCAAAGTTACCGGACCAACGGTAATGACTACATGTTCATTCGGCGAGTGGAAAGCCATTATCCCGATGAGAATATGCTGCTTCGGAAATATGTTTCCGATGATTATGATTTCCGCAAGGTCATTGAGATGTATGAAAACCGGAATACCGAACAGCCTTTCTATCTGTTCAATGTCACGATGCAGAATCATTCGCCTTATGACCGCACCTTTGCAAACTTTGATGAGACCATCCGGCTGACGTCGCCAGAAGGGGACTACCGAAAGGTGGATCAGTATCTTTCTCTGGTGAAGGTGACGGATGACGATTTCCGGAATCTTACGGAATACTTCAAACAGCAGTCGGAGCCTACCATCATTCTCATGTTCGGAGACCATCAGCCTTACGTGGAATCCGAGTTTTATTCGGAGGTGATGGGGCAGCCGGTCACGGAGATGGACGAGGAGACACTGCAGAACCGCTATATCACAAACTTTGTTCTGTGGGCGAACTATCCGATCCCTCCGCGCCGCATCGATGCCATCAGCGTCAACTACCTGTCCACGCTGCTCCTTCAGGTCGCGGGTCTGGAAATGACCGATTACAATCGGTATCTGGCGCATCTGTATCAGGATCTTCCGGTGGTGACCGGAGTCGGATGCATCGACCGGAACGGACAGTTCTTTCTCGCATCCAATGATGATGACGAGAGCGAGGATATCATTCAGGAGATGCAGGATTACCGGTATATTGCTTATAACAACGTTGCCAATATCAAAGACCGGGAACGTTCTGTGTTCTATGTAGGTTCTTGACTAAAAAATAAAAAAACGGCCATGCCTTAACAGAAGGATTCCATCCTCCTAAGGCATGGCCGATATGTTTTGAATCAGATTATTGCAAGACGGATCAACAGTTCCGCAGAGCGCTCCATTTCCGGAAGACTGGCGTATTCAAATCTGCTGTGAAAATTATACCCGCCGGTGCATAGATTGGGGCAGGGAAGCCCGTTTTCCGTCAGCATGGCGCCGTCGGTGCCCCCACGAATGGGAAGGCTTTGAGGCTCATAGCCCAGTCCCCGGATCGCATCAAAGGCATGCTGGATAAGATGCATGTGATTCTTCATGACGTCCAGCATGTTGTGATACTGGTCATGAATTTCCACCTGACAGACTTCGCCGCCATATTTGCAATTCAAAGTTTCCGCGATGGAACCGATCAGTTCTTTTTTCTCTTCGAACTGATTGTGGTCATGATCCCGGATGATATAGGTCATGGAAGCCTCTTCCACCGTTCCGGACAGTTTGTCCAGCATGAAGAACCCTTCATAGCCTTCCGTATGTTCCGGCCGCTGGTCTTCCGGTAGCATGGCATTGAATTCCATGGCCACCAGAGAGGCATTGATCATAGTGTCCTTGGCGGAGCCGGGGTGGACACTTATTCCGTGGATCTTCACTTTGGCCTGTGCGGCATTGAAGTTTTCATATTCCACGATGCCGAATTTTCCTCCGTCCACCGTGTAGGCTTCGTCCGCCGGAAAACGGATCCGGTCAAAATGGGCGGTTCCGTTCCCGATCTCCTCGTCCGGTGTGAAGGCGATGCACAGCGTACGGTGAGACAGTTCAGGGTGACGGTAAAAATACTGCACCATGTGCATGATCTCCGCCACGCCGGCCTTGTCATCCGCACCGAGAAGCGTAGTTCCATCCGTGGCGATCAGTGTCTCGCCCATGTGGTTTTGGAGCTCCGGAAAAGCATCCACGGTCAGGAAGGGATCCGAACCGTCATAAGAATCGATTATGCGCGGTTTCACATCGGCGCCGGAAACAGCCGGAGAAGTATCCATGTGGGCGATAAAACCCAGCGCCGGTTCCTCGCCGGGAAGAACCGCATACACATAGCAGTGCTCCTTGTCATAGTCCACCTCTGCGCCAAGATGACGAAGTTCATACGCCAGCTGGGTGGCCAGATGGTACTGCTTCGCTGTGGAAGGAGAAGTCCCGGAATCCTCATCGGACTGAGTATCGAACTCCACATAGCGAAGAAAACGATGAAGCAGAGATTCATCAGTGTTAATCAAAGGTGTCTGGTCCATAGTATCTGCTCCTTTGAGATAATGAATTAATTCTAGCATGGGGTGGGAAGGAAGAAAACTGCGGAACGGCAAACCTGCCGTTCCGCAGAACTAACAGTATCGTTCACATGATAGGGATCTTGATCTTCAGATCGGTAAGAGGCCATGCCGAACATGCGTGGAACCATCCGAACTCCTTATCCATGAAACGACGGCCGTCACCGATGGGAGATACAAAGATCTCACCGGAGAGCAGCTGGCTGCGGCAGAAGCCGCATTCGCCGTTGCGGCAATGAGTGTCGATGGCGATGGCAGCGCGCTCCAGAGCAACAGCCACCGGCTCGGAGGCAGCAGCCTCTATGACATCTTCCTGAATGCCGCGGACTACAGTGATCTTAAAGGTTTTCACTTCGGTGCCCTTGGGATATCCAGGCATTGTGGAAATATCCGAAGGATTGTTCACGACGTCATGACGGAACCGGCGGGGTGTGATGCCCATCTCCTTCAGTGCCTTATCCACGAACTGGAACATTGCCAGCGGACCGCAGAACAGATAGGTGCATTCCGGAACGGAATACTTTTCAATGATCTCACGGGTGATAAATCCTTTTTCACCCTCCCAGTCGGGATCATCGGAGAGAACGTGTACCACCTTGATATCCGGGCATTCCTTTGCAATGGCTTCCAGTTCCTCTTTCAGTACGATATCATCAGACTTTACCGATCCGTAGAGGATCGTAAGCTTGCAGCCTTTCATTTTGCCGTAGGCGATCTCCTTGGCCATGGAATAGAACGGTGTGATTCCACTTCCACCTGCCAGAGCGACCAGATCTCTGGAATCCCGCAGCGGTTCCCAGTAGAAGGTTCCGAAGGGGAGATTGGCGTCCAGTTCATCTCCCAGGTTCACCTGCTGGAAGAAAAAGTCCGGTACCAGATAGGAAATGTTGCGCCGGATGGTGATCTCGAAGAACGGATGTTCCCCACGGGCCTCATAAGGAGCGGAGGAGATGGTGTATGGTCTCGTGAGAAGGCTGTCGCCGATTTTCAGACGGAAATTCACGAACTGTCCGCACTGAAAAACGGGGATATGACCGTCCAGCGATTCAAACCGATATGTGCGGCTGGTTGGAGAGGCGTCCCGGATCTGCGTCACCTTCACCCGCATGGAACTGGGATGAAGCTTGTCGCTCAGCTCCCGGATGGGATCTTTGGGATCGGGGACGGAGGAGGCGTTCTGGAATACTTCCCTGCGGGCATTGGTCACACGGGTGGCACCGCCCACATCTTTCAGGAATCCATTGATTTTAATGCTCATTTTGAACCCTCCTTCTTTGCCATGTCGGTGAGTACGGCCTTGGCGGCAAGCCGGCCGTTTTTGATCTGCGGAGCCTGACCGTCGCCTACTACTGCATGAGCACCAGCAAACTCCAGACCATCGATGAAATGGTCCTCTTCGATCATGGATTTTCTCGCTATAACGTGGTTGTCCATGGAGTGAGTGTATCCGTAGATAGATCCCTTCCAGGCACCTACGTAGTGAGAGATAGTGATGGGCGTGGAGACTTCGATCTCCGTGATGTTCTTACGGAAGTCCACACCGTTTTTCTCGATAAACTTATCGATCATCTCGGAAGCCAGACGGCGTTTCAGATCATGATATTCTTCTTCCGTCACGTTCAGGAACGGTTCTACAGGAACAAGGTTCGTGATGGAAGCATGGGTATATCCTTCGGGGACGCAGTCGGGATTCGCATAGTTCAGGCATACCGTGGTAAGGAAGTTATACGGTTCCGAGAGGTTCTGAGAGTTCTTCCAGATCTCGTTCGTGTCCATGGTATCGCCGGTAAAGGTGTTGTAGTTGACGAAGCCGTTTTCTTCCGGAGTTCCCTCCAGAATGAGCATTACGGAGACGGGACACACATTCAGGCGATTGCCATTGACAAATTTGATCGCTTTTTCTGGTACTTCACTCAGCGGTTCGATCATCTGCGTGTAAACACGGTTGGGATATGCGCCGGAGATCACATAGTCACAGTGAATCTCATCACCGCGTGCAGTCCGCACGCCATAGACTTTTCCGTCCTTGACCAGGATCTTTTCAACTTCCTGACAGAATTCGTACTGAGCGCCGTTCTCTTCCACTTTCTTCTGCATCCGCATGCTCATTTCGTGAGAACGGTGGCGGGGAATAAAGCTGCCGCGGAAATAGTCTGCCATGCAATAGGCATAAATGGTGAAGGGGAGGTTGTCCATGGGCTCACCCACATAGATCCAGTAAGGAGTCAGCATGTCGATGGCTTTCTGCGGAAGATCAAACGTCTTGATGACTTCCGTAGCACTGTAACCTGCGACACGAACGAAATCCGGGTGCTCCTTGAGCATCTTGAGCTTGCTCATGGGTGTGACGGAAATGACATCCATGCTTCTGGTAACACGGTCACAGAGTGTAATAAGCTCATATACTTTATCATAAGTTCCGGGGCAGACCTGATCCACATCACGGGCCATCTGTTCAAAACCGTCGTGCATGATGGCATTGATTCCTTCGTGGGGGAGAAGGATGCGGTAACATTCCGGTACGGGGATCCAGTCGATGTCAATGCCGACTTCATCCAGCCATTGACCGACGATCATGCGGTTTTCTTTGGGCCCGATGGACATCATCTCATGAAGTGATGCCTCGATCTCAAACCCGTTGCGCATGAAGTCCGTGGCGACACCGCCGGGCATGTTGTGTTTTTCCAGGATCAGGATGTCCTTGACCCCTTTCTGCTGAAGCTGCAGTGCCGCGGACATGCCGGCCAGCGCACCGCCGATGATGACCACATCATAGTGGTCTTTATAGAAACTCAATTCAGATCCATCCTTTCTGCGCATTGCGCGATTGGTTGCACATTCTGCTGTATCAAATCTTAGAATATCGACCGCACTTCGTCAAGGAAAAAACAAACAGAAAAGGGGTAACCGGGAGGAAATTCCGTTGCCCCGGCTGCTTCTTCAATGATATAGTGAAAAACAACATGAAAAGGGAGGTGCTATCCCGTGCAGATTATCAATTTCGGATCCATAAACTTTGACCGCACATATCGTGTGGGCCGGTTTCCTGCCATGGGAGAGACTCTGCAGACCAAAGAACTCTTCTGCGGATGCGGCGGCAAAGGCCTGAATCAGTCCATTGCGGCCAGCCGGGCCGGAGCTTCGGTGATTCATGCCGGACCGATTGGAAACGACGGCCGTGTGCTGGAGGAAGAACTGCAGAAAAATGGTGTGGATACCTCCCGCCTGTTCCAGGTTGATACGGAGCAGGGACATGCGGTTATACTGGTGGATGATGAAGGATACAATGAGATTCTTATCCACCGGGGCTCCAACGGGATGATCGGCGAGGAAGAGATACGGTCGATTATTAAGACGATCCGGGAGCCATCTCTTGTGGTGCTTCAGAATGAACTTCCGTGCGCCCATGCGATCATCGATCTGGCATTTGAAAGCGGGCATGTCGTGGCATTCAATGCATCTCCCGTGGATGAGGAAGTTCTTCATTCTGTGGACTTTTCTCATGTACATTGGCTTCTGATCAATGAAGTGGAGGGAAATCAGCTGACCGGCACCACCGAACCGGAGTCCATCCTACGTCTGCTGCGTCAGCAGTTTTCGGAGATGAACATCGTCCTGACCCTCGGGGCGGACGGCTCCATGTGCCAGTATGGCGACGAGCTATACTGCTGTGGAAGCTATGATGTGCCGGCAGTGGATACCACCGGGGCAGGAGATGCCTATACGGGATATTTCCTTGCCGGACTTGCCCGTGGTGAAAAGCCTGCAGAGATTATGCGGCGGGCGTCCCTTGCTGCCGGGGTCTCTGTGATGAGGAAGGGGGCTTCCTCTGCTGTCCCGATGCGGGATGAAGTAGAAGAGTGTTATCGAAACAATACATATCCTCTTCGGGATTTTCAGAAGACACAGTTCTGAGAGAGGTTGACCCAAAAGGCAAAGATACGGTATACTTTCGGAGTGTTTGTATGGAAACAGGAGCAGAACATGGAATCGACTGAGAAAAAAAGCTATCTGTACATTTTCATATCCGGGATTCTTTGGGGATTGTCCGGGATCTTTGTAAAATACCTGACGGGGCAGGGAGCATCGTCTCTTCTGATATCCTGCTGGAGGCTGATTCCAGCATTTTTCTTCCTGGCTTCGGTGACAATTGCCCGTTACGGGTTCAAGTCCCTGAAGATCGACGGCAGGACGATGATGTTCTGCGCGCTGACGGGGCTGGTGACACAGGCGCTGTTCAATATCTGTTACAACACGGCCATTGCCACCATCGGAATGTCCGTCAGTGCGGTACTTCTGTATGTCGCGCCGGTAGTCACTGCCGTTTCAGCCGCTCTTATTTTTTCGGAGAAGATCACCAGAAAAAAAGCGATCGCACTTCTGGTCAATGTTCTGGGCTGCGTGCTCACCGTCACCGGCGGCTCCCTGAATGCCGGAGATCTCGTGCTCTCCGGGGTACTTTTCGGCATTGGTGCCGGAGTCTGCTACGGAATGGTGGCGATCCTGGGAAGGGTCACCACGGCGAAAGTCAATCCGTTCGTGGCCATAACCTGGACCTTCTTCTTCGGAAGCATATTTATCCTTCTGTTTGTGCGGCCGTGGAATGAAGCCGTGTTTCCCACAAATGCCGGATTTGTTACCGTGGGACTGCTGTTTGCGCTGATTCCAACGACATTTTCGTATCTGTTCTATTTCTCCGGTGTCAGTGTGATTAAAGAGACCAGCAAGGTGCCGGTGATTGCCTCCATCGAGCCGGTGGTAGCGACGCTGATCGGTGTGATCGCATATCACGAACCCATCGGAGTGATCAATGTGCTGGGCATCCTTCTGGTCATCGGATCCATCGTGATGATGAATCAAAAACAACTGGACTAACTGTGGGAAAAACTGTAAAATCTTCAAGTGGACATTTTCACAGCTCAGAAACAGGTAATGTATAAAGAAAGACAGGAATTGATTTTGAAGAGAACATTTCATCGATTAATCTCATACAGTCTCACGCTGGTTTGCCTGCTGACGATACTGGCAGTTCCCGGACGTGCGGCAAATATACTGTACAGCGATGTTCCGCAGGACGCATGGTATATGGACGGCGTGGAATATGTGACAAAGAACGGAATCATGGCCGGCACAGGAAAAGGAAAGTTTTCTCCCTCACAGGGGATGACGCGTGCCATGCTGGTTCAGGTGCTGTACGCAGCAGCCGGCAAGCCAAAGGCTCCGGGAAATCCGTTTGTCGATGTTCCCAAGGGAAGCTGGTATGAAGAATCTTCCGCATGGGCAGTAGAAAATGGCATCGTATCCGGTTATGAAGGGAAGAAATTCGGCGGCAATGATCCAATTACCCGGCAGCAGTTTGTCACCATTCTGTGGCGATATGCCGGAAGTCCGGAAGCAAAGACCGGAAAGTATTTTTCGGATCGCTCCGCAATGGCGGATTATGCCCTTGAACCTGTAAACTGGGCCAGAGCTGCCAATATCATCAGCGGCGGTGACGGGAACAAGTTTGCTCCCGGCTCGGTGGTTATACGTTCTCACTGTGCTGCAATCCTGAAAAACTACATGCTGATGGGACCCAAATCTCTGGACGTGAATAATGCATATGTCTCCTCTGCCAGGATTGATCCGACGAAGCAGCAGACCTTTTACCTGTGGGATCGGAACAATATGCCGAAAACGACTCAGTATACATACAATGCAGGCAACTACATGGATGATATGAGCTTCCAGCCCAGTATCATCACCTACCCGGTTCCCAGCGGCACCATTGTAAAAGGCGCCGTGCTGGTTCTGGCAGGAGGATCATTCCAGCAGCGTTCCAACGGTACGGAAGGATATCCTGTTGCCGATCAGCTCAGCCAGAGAGGCTATGTAAGCTTTGTTGTCAATTACCGTCTGTATCCCTACTCCATGCAGGATGCGCAAATGGACCTGGCGCGTGCCATCCGATTTGTCCGTCACAGCGCGGGAGATTACGGATACAACGAAAAAAATATAGCCGTACTGGGATTCTCTGCAGGCGCCATGGCAGCGGGCGGAATGATGCTTGATTTCGGAGATCTTGAAGACGGGTCTTCTCTGGACGGCTCCTATCGGCCGGATGAGATCGATAAGCTATCCACTAATGTATCCGGCAACGGAATGATCTACGGTTTCTTTGGAAATCTGAAAACTTCCATTAAGGATGTGGAGCGTTACAAAGAAGCACAGATACCGGAAACGTTCTTCTGCTATGGTGCCAATGACAGTTACGCACCGGAGTGCAAGGGCTGCATCAAAGCTCTGGAGGAGGCCGGTGTTACGGTGAAGACCGTGGAACTGCCGGGGATGGGACATGGCTTCGGACTGAAAGGCGACTGGCTGGGACAGTTTGATTCCTGGCTGAGTCGGATCTATATCCGCAATGCCCTGATCGGCGACCGATAATAATCTGAACATAAAAAAGTCGAGCAAACGCAATAAACGTTGCTCGACTTTTTTGTTATCCACAGGATCAGATCGTATAGATCCAAACATCATCTTCCCGGGTCTTGACTTCTTCAGCCTGGAATTTTTCTCCTTTTCGTTTGATGGAGTATTCCTGGGTCTTGTTGCTGATACGGGTGTTCGGCGCAATGGAAGAGGTAATGAACACGTTACTTCCTACCACACTGCCGGTGCCGATGGTGGTTTCACCGCCCAGAATGGATGCTCCGGCATAGATCGTAACATCATCCTCAATCGTGGGGTGACGCTTGTTTCCCCGCATGGAGTGACCGCCGCGTGTGGACAGAGCACCGATGGTAACACCCTGATAGATCTTTACATGTTCTCCGATGATGGACGTTTCACCGACGACAATACCGGTTCCGTGGTCCATAAAGAAATACTTACCGATGGTGGCTCCGGGATGAATATCGATTCCAGTCTTGGAGTGGGCATATTCGGTCATCATTCGGGGAACCATGGGAACTTTCATCAGGTACAGTTCATGTGCCAGACGGCAGACCGTACTCGCCATCAGTCCGGGATAGGAAAGGACGACTTCATCCTTGTTATATGCCGCCGGGTCTCCGTCATAGGTGGCCTGAATATCCGTATTTACATACTCGCGTATCATCGGGATCCGGCGGAAGTATTCCCGGCAGATCTCATCCGACTTCGTTTTGATCGTCTCATCATCGCTTTCTTCATACTCCGAGCTGTTGGGAAGTGCGATCTCGATCTGAGAACGAAGATTATAGAATACATCCTCGATGAGGACAGACATGCGGTTGTTGTAGCTGTAACTGAGATAGTTGCGCTCACGGTAATAGCCGGGGAAGAGGATCGTCAAAAGCTTGTTGGTGATGTCAATGACGATCTCGCTGTCCGGTTGCTGGTAAACCTGCATGCGGTCGATGTCCCTGCCGAGGGAATAGTCATTAATGATAGCATCGGTCAGTTCCTGAAGACTTACATTGTTGTCGTATTTCATGAAGTTGGCCCCCAAACCAATTAAGGATTCCGATTTTTCTTCGTAGCTAATACCATAATTGAATTAAAGGATAAAGTCAATTGGAGCAGAGTTAATTCGTTTTTTTGCAAAAATGTGAAATCCTGGTCTGTTCCGGCGGAAGAACGTGAGGAAATGTAGCATATTCATCAAAAGAAAGAACAAACTATCTGTATCATGGAGTTGTAAAA
>R23__coassemble_1359_pt1 | contig 11726 bp, 12 predicted proteins | sample R23__metabat2_high_PE_023 | metagenome-assembled genome bin R23
CCGCCGCAGGATCATATCCAGTTCCGTGGCAAAGAACGCGGAGTAACGCGGTTTCAGGATCAGCGTATCCTCCGGAAGGACCTCAAACTCCTCCGGCATATCCGAGGACAGTTCCGGTTCGCATCCGTAGGACAGGGGCTTTTCCCCTTTCAGCCACACATTATACCGCGGCCGCTCCACATCCGTTCCGTCCTCGCGGTACTCCCGGATCACATAGAATACCGGGACCTTCTGCTGATGGCAGCGGTCGATGATCTCGCTGCAGGCGGGAATGGTCTTCTTTGCCCCCCGGATGCACAGCGGGGATTTTTCATTGATAAAGCCGTTCTGCATGTCGATGACCAGAAGGGCCGTATTATTGATCATTTCAGGATTCAAAATGCTTCACCAGTTCCTCAAAACTCGTTCCGGCTTCCACGACACCCAGGTCCACAGCAAGCTGTGTCAGTTCCTCTTCCAGCGCGTCACTGAAGCTCATTCCCTTTTCCCTGCTCTCATTGAATTTACGGTACTCGATCTCACCGGGCATGAAGATCTCCTCCACACCGGGTGCTTTCCGGCTGTTCTTCATCATGTCAATGTATCGGTCCACATTGGCCTTGAACTCGTCGATGGGCATGAATTTGGAGGGGTCGATAAGGATGATGAAGAATCCGGTATCTTCTTTCTCCAGATTCTTGAACAGTCCGATATCCGTGCCGTAGGCGGCGCCGCTGAGCATGGTGCTGAGCACATCCACCATCACGGCCAGGCCGTATCCCTTGTGTCCGGCAATGGGAGAAAGGGAGAATGCCTTGGAGGGATCCGTGGTGGGCGCGCCGTCATAGTCCTTGGACCAGTCCGCGGGGATCTCCTTGCCTTCCCGTTCGTAGGCCTGTACTTTTCCCATGGCCACGTTGGTGGTGGAGACATCCATCACGATGGGATAATGATCTTTGGTGGGGACCGCGAAGATGATGGGGTTCGTGCCGATGAGGCGGTCCGCTCCTCCGAAGGGAGAGGTCCATGCATAGGTATTGCATCCGGCAAGACAGATCATATCGTCTTCCACAGCTCTCCATCCGTAATAGGAGCCGCATCCGATATTGGCATTGCGCAGGCCGGTGGAAAACGCGATGCCGGTCTTTCTGGCCTTCTCCAGTGTCTCATCATAGGCCTTGTTCATGGTCAGGATCCCGAATCCGTTGTCTCCGTCGAACATGAGGAGGGACTCTTCATCCATGACCTTCTTAAACTCAGGGTCTTTATTCAGTGCACCCACCTTGATCTGGCGGAGATATCTCGTCAGACGGGACAGACCGTGGGAATAGACCCCGGTGAAGTCCGAGTGCGTTATCACTTTTCCAATGGTATCCGCATCCTCCGGAGCAAATCCGGATTCCGTGAGGATCCCTTTTACCAGTGCTCGTTCCTGTTCGTAAGTGAGGACCATAGTAACCACTTCTTTCTCAAAATATCTTTATGAATTATATCAGACTTAACGGTTCTTCTCAATGACCGCGGAAGATTTATAAAATGATTGCCGTAACGATTGCGCCCAGGATCATCGCCGCCAGGAGTGTCAGCAGATATTTCCGGAGGACTTTCTTCTTCCCTTTGTCCTTATAGAGTTTGCCGGTCTTCCTGCTGATCGTGATGGTGATCTCCTCCGGAAAGGTGGGAAGATAATGCTCCCACTGATCGAACGGGTTATCCACCGTCATCATGGTATGCTTTTTCCCCATGTATTCCCATTTGTAGCGGTACATGGTCACAAACCTTTTGCTCTTCTCGTCGTAATAAGTCTTTCCCGGAAAATATCCAATGCTCTCATCAAGGTCTTTATGCGCCGTATAGGACAGCGCGTCGGGATCTTCCCTGTGAGCGTTCAGCCTGTCCCGAAATGTCATAAAAAGAATAAACTCGATCACTGCCGTGATCGCGCCATAAATCACAAAAGTCATGTCTCGTAATCCTCTGGTCTCAGGGTGTGCAAAATAAAATCAGCACAACCATTATATCATAATGATTGTGCTGAGTGGTGGACCTGAAGGGGATCGAACCCTCGAACCTCTCGGATGCGAACCGAACGCTCTCCCAGCTGAGCTACAGGCCCATAGCGGATTCGATTATATCATAAAAATCCGATTTGTAAAGCATCGATTCCCAGCCCGCCGGCAACAGCAGATCCCGGATCCTCAGCGGCAGCCAAACGAAAAAAAGGCTCCGCCGATCGTATTCGTCGGAGTCAGTATTTTGTGGTAAATCTCCGTTCCCCGGGATCCACGGGGATCGTTTTCGATTCCATATTCTCGATGCGGATATAGGCTCCGTTCTCCACGGCCAGGATCACCCGGTCGATCTGCTCTTCCGTTCCCTGGACCTCCATGGTCACGGAACCGTCAAATTCGTTCCGGACCCAGCCGGTGGCTCCCGCGGCATCGGCGGCATACCGTGCCCGGTAGCGGAATCCCACGCCCTGGACCCAGCCGTAGAACCGGATCCGTCTTCGAATGATCTCCTGCGACACGGTCATCCCTCCTTTTTTCCCGCTTTCAGCATTATTATAGCAGATACCGCACCCGTCTGCATGGCCTGAGCAGCCGCCAACGTTCACAATTACACATTGATTAATAAACTGATCTGTAGTAAAATACACAAAGTGACTTTTGACAAGGCTGCACTAGTCGGGGAGCTAGCGGTGCCCTTTTCCCGCAATCCGCTACAGCGGGGGTGAATCCCCGGCCTAGGGTGTGCAATGTGTCGTCTGACACCGGCAAGCAGTGTTGACGATCCGGTCTCACGCAACGGAAACCCGTGAACCATGTCAGGCGGGGAACCGAGCAGCATTAAGCGGTGCTTTTCGTGTGCCGTGAGGGTGCCGGGTCCGAGCCGGCTACCGGCGTAGCGGGCATATCGCATTATTCGAAGTCGGGTGTGCAGTCTTGTCAAGGGTCACTTAAGTTTTGGAGGTGACAGACATGTATCAGGCATTATACCGGAAATGGCGTCCCAAGACGTTTGACGATGTCGTGGGTCAGGAGCATATCACGGAAACCCTGAAAAAGCAGGTCATGAATGACCGGCTGAGTCATGCATATCTGTTTATCGGCACCCGGGGCACCGGCAAGACCACCTGTGCCAAGATCCTTGCCAAGGCCGTCAACTGCGAGCACCCGGTAAACGGAAATCCCTGCGGGGTGTGTCCTTCCTGCCGGGCCATCGAGGAAGAATCCGTCATGGATATCGTGGAGATGGACGCCGCTTCCAACAACGGCGTGGATAACATCCGTGACCTGCGGGAAGACGCCATCTTCTCTCCCACTTCCGTACGCAAACGTGTCTATATCGTGGACGAGGTCCATATGCTTTCCCTGGGCGCTTTCAACGCGCTGCTGAAGATACTGGAGGAGCCGCCGGAACACCTGATGTTCATCCTGGCGACCACGGAGCTGAACAAGGTGCCCGCCACCATTCTCTCCCGGTGCCAGCGCTACTCCTTCAAGCGCATCAGCGTTCCCCAGATCCGGGACCGTCTGAATTATGTGGCATCTCAGGAACCCTTTGAACTGGATCCGGATGCCGCGGAATTCATCGCCCAGCTGTCGGACGGCGGTATGCGCGATGCCCTCTCTCTTCTGGACCAGTGCTCCGGCACGGATCACATCACGGTGGAGACGGTTTACTCCGCCATGGGTCTGGCCGGCAATCTCGCCATTTCTCAGATGATGGATCATATCATGGAACAGAAAACCGAAGAGGCCGTCAAACTGTTTCATCAGATGTGGAAGGACGGGAAGGATCCCTCCTCCATGCTCAGTGAGATCAATACGCTGCTAAGAGACGTTCTGATCACAAAGGTCGCTCCCTCCGGAGGTAACGATCTGCTCAGCGGCACCTATGCAAGGGATGTTCTGACCCGATTCTCCGGGAGCATGTCCCTGGCGGAACTGACCAGCCGGATGAACATCATCCAGGATGCCCTCAGCGCCATGCGCGCGTCGGCAAATTCCCGCATCGACGCGGAGCTCTGTCTGGTCCGTCTCTGTCAGCCGGAACTGAGTTCCGGAATAGACGCCCTGGAATCCCGCATCGACCGTCTGGAAAAGATGCTGGCCGGCGGAATTCCGGCCTCTGCCAGACCGGCGGCACCCGCAGTCCAAGCAGCTCCGGCGGTCGCACCGGCACCGGCACCGGTTCCAGCCCCAGCTCCCCAGCCGATCCCGGAACCACAGATGCCCGACGGGTCCCCTCTTCCGGAGGAACCTCCTCCCGAGGACGAACCGGTCTATGAGCCCCCTGCTCCCGAACCGGAAGAACCATCGGCTCCGGAACCGACGGAAACGGAAATCCCCGCGCCGCCTCCGATGGAAGATCCCAATTCTCCCGGCGGCTCGGTATCCGTGGATGATCCCGCTTTCATTGATAAGCTGAAAGACAACCTTCATGAGGTCCTCTCTGTCGGACTCAAGCACTTTATGCGGGACCCAACTATCACTTATGTATTAAAAGCAAACATACTTAATCTGTACTTTCCGGAGAATTTCAAGTATAGTTTGTTTAATAAACCAGAGGTCATCAGCGCATTCCGTCAGGAAGCGTATAAGCTGTCCGGCCGTGAGATCAATGTGGTCATGCACGACGGGGCATACGATCAGGATGCACAGACCGTGACCAAGGACGTGCACGACCTCGACCGATTCAAAGAAGTTCATTTTACAGGAGGAAACAACAATGGCTAAAGGTGGATTTGGCGGAAATCAGGGCAACATGATGAAGCGCGCTCAGAAGATGCAGCAGGAGTTCATGAAGCTGCAGCAGGAACTGGAAGCGGCAAAATACGAAGGTACTGCCGGCGGCGGCGCTGTCAAGGCTGTCCTCATGGGCACCCGTGAGTTCGAGAGCGTCACCATCGATCCCGAAGCAGTGGATCCCGATGATATCGAGATGCTGCAGGATATGATCGTTGCCGCAGTCAACGCCGCACTGAAGGCTTCCGATGATGCTACCAGCGCATCCATGGGAAAACTTCAGGCCGGATTCAATTTCTGATCCTGAGAGATATCACCAGAAGCGGAAACAGAATTCTGTTCCCGCTTCTTTTTGATTTTCCGGAAAACCGGAGTATAATGATAGCAATATTCTAGCGAGGGGGCATCCCAATGTTTGGAGCGATCTGCGGGGACATCATCGGTTCCCGTTTTGAAGCACATAATATAAAGTCGAAGGACTTTGAACTGATGCATCCGGACTGCTGTTTTACGGATGACACGGTCATGACCATCGCGGTGGCCAACGCCCTGCACAGCTACCGGGAGAGCCGCAGTCTTTCGCAGTTCAAGGAGGAAGTGAGCTCCCAGATGCGGTATCTCGGTACCAAATATCCCAACGCGGGATACGGCGGCCGTTTCTATCACTGGCTCCACGATCCTTCCATGGGACCGTATCAGAGTTTCGGCAACGGAAGTGCCATGCGGGTCTCCCCGGTGGCCTGGGTCGCCGGAAGCATCGAGGAGGCGGAGATGCTGGCACAGGCATCCGCCGAGCCGACCCACGATCATCCGGAAGGCATCAAGGGCGCCAAGGCCATCGCCGCCGCCATCTATCTTGCCCGGCTGCAGAAGAGCAAACGGGAGATCCGGGAATACATCGAGGAACACTACTATCCTCTGGACTTCTCTCTGGACGAGATCCGGGAGAGCTATACCTTCGATGTCACCTGTCAGGGCAGCGTCCCCCAGGCCATCGTCGCCTTCCTGGAATCGGAATCCTATGAGGATACCATCCGGAACGCCATCTCCATCGGCGGAGACAGCGATACCATCGCCGCCATGGCGGGATCCATCGCCGAGGCGTTCTACCGTTCCGTTCCGCAGGACATCCGTTCCTGGGCCATCAGCAAGCTGGACGAGACGCTCAAGGCCTGCTGCAGCATCTTCCTGACGGAATCCGAGGAGGAACATCCCCAGGAGGAACAGGTCATGGGAGAGTTTCTCACCAACACCCTGCATACGCTTGCGGGAGCCGCTGCCAAGCGGGGCTGGCTGAAGGACTCCACGGAGATCATCTATGTTCAGGAACTGTGGGAGACCGGACAGCGTTTCGTGGCGTACTGGATGGCGAACCCGGAATTTACCGCCCACTACGACGGAAACCGCAGAGCCATGTTCTACAACATCTCCACCGTTTCCCTTCTGGCTGGCATCTACTATGCGCTGGATTACAACATCGACGCCGGCAGCTTTGACGCCGACCGCATCTTTCGGGAACTGATCAGCGGCAACATCTATGATACCGTTGCCGGTGTCGCTTCCGTGGATCTTTCGGATCTTCAGAACTTCGTCAACGAGCAGTACCGGGATCTGGACATCCTCATCGGCAACTATGATCCGGATGAGGATACCCGGGAAAAGCTGCTGTATCAGGTCGCCTGCGCATTCTTCCAGATCGGATGCAGCATCGAACTGCACGATCTCGGCGCCGGGCTTTAAACGAAGACAACAAAAAAATTGCTTCCGACGTAATGTCAGAAGCAATTTTTGTTTTTATCCGTTGATCAGGCCTTTGCCAGAGCTTCCTTGGACTTGTCGCACAGAGCGGTGAAAGCCTCGGGATCGTGGATTGCCATCTCGGAGATCATCTTGCGGTTCATATCCACGCATGCAAGTTTCAGACCGTCCATCAAGGTGGAGTAGTTCATGTCGTTCATCTTGCAGCCGGCGGAGATACGGGTGATCCACAGCTGACGGAACTCACGTTTCTTTGCCTTACGTCCGACATATGCATAGCGGCCGGATTTCATGACCTGCTGATTGGCCATCTTGAAGTGACGGGATTTGTTTCCCCAGTAGCCCTTAGCAAGTCCGATTACTTTTTTTCTATGTTTACGCGTCATCATCGCGCCTTTAACTCTAGCCATTATTTTTTCCTCCTAAATCTATTCGTTCACCGATTATTTGTACGGGATCATTTTCTTGATGGTTGCGGTATTGGTTCCGTCGGCATAGGTACCGGAGCGGAGACGACGGCAACGCTTGGTGTCCTTCTTAGTCAGGATATGGCTCTTATAGGCATGGGCGCGTTTCACTTTACCGTTCTTGGTCAGGTTGAATCTTTTCTTAGCGCCGCTGTGAGTTTTCATCTTGGGCATGATTATCTATCTCCTTTATAGGTTTTCTCGTCCGTTCTTCCGGGGGGAAGACCGGCTTATTGACATTATTCTTCCGAAGAAGCCTCTTCCGCTGCGGGAGCTTCCGCTTCCTCCGCCTTGGCAGCCTCTGCCCGGGCGGCACGTTCTGCTTCTTCCTGCTGCTTTTTCTTTTCCTTGGCAGCTTTCTGGATCTGTGCCTGGGACTTGGGAGAGATGAACATGGACATGTTGCGTCCTTCCAGTTTCGGATCCTTATCCATATTTCCCACTTCGCCGCATCCTTCGGCAAACTTTCTCAGGATATCCTTGCCGATATCCGTATGTGCCATCTCACGTCCGCGGAAACGGATCGTCACCTTGACACGATCGCCATCGCCCAGAAACTTCACCGCGTTCTTCAGCTTGGTGTTGAAATCGTTGTCGCCGATACCCGGAGACATGCGAATCTCCTTCACTTCCATGACACGCTGATTCTTCTTGGCTTCCTTGGCGCGTTTGGCCTGTTCAAACCGGAACTTGCCGTAATCCATGATTTTGCATACGGGAGGTTTCGCATTGGGAGAGATCTTCACGAGATCCAGTCCCTTCTCTGCTGCGATACGGTTCGCTTCCTCGCCGGATACGATACCCAGCTGCTCACCGTCTTCCCCGATCAGTCGAACTTCTTTGTCGATGATGGCATCATTCAGTTCATGTTCCGCCTTTGCGATCTTTACACACCTCCATCAAGTGAATAGCAATAAAAAAACGGATGCAGGGCATCCGTACAACAACACAAACAAACCACACCTGAATCCAGGTGCTGTTTTGATCCATGTTAACACCAGAAGCACTTTTAAGCCGCTGGGTGAGGACGGGGATGCCGGCCTGCTTTCTTTTTACCTAATAGAATATATCAGCCGGCACCCGTCATGTCAAGGATTATTTCCCGAAATCTAACGTTTTCCCTCAGGTTTCCGGGTCATTTTCCGGATTTTCCTCCGTTTCCGGTGCCTGTTCCCGCTCCAGAGCGAGCTTCACCAGACGGCTGGTACCCAGCCGGGAGCATCCCAGGGTCAGAAACTGTGCGGCATCTTCCACGGAAGAGATCCCGCCGGCGGCCTTGATCTTCAGCGATTCCGGGGCGTTTGCGCGCATGAGGACCACATCCTCCGGAGTCGCTCCTCCCTCGGCAAATCCCGTGGAGGTCTTGATGAAATCGGCACCGCAGTCGGCTACGATCTGGCACAGCCGGATCTTCTCCTCGTCCGTAAGCTTGCAGCACTCGATGATCACCTTCAGCACCGCGCCTTCCGATGCATTCCGGACCCTGCGGATATCGTTGGCGACTTCCGCCCAGCATCCGTCCTTCACCATGGAGAGATTGACCACCATGTCGATCTCGTCGGCGCCGTTGTGGATGGCGTCCTTCGTCTCAAAGACCTTGACGGCGGTGGTGGCGGTTCCGTGGGGAAAACCCACCACGGTGCAGATGCGCATCCTGTTCTGCACGTAGCGTCTCGCTCCTGCCACGTGACACGGCGGAACGCACACGGAAGCGCAGTTGAAACGGATGGCCTCGTCGCAGGCCTTGCGCACTTCGGAAGCCTTTGCTTCCGGTTTGAGCAGAGTATGATCGCAGTATGTCAGGATCTGTTCTAATTCCATCATATGTCTTCTCCTTACCGTTTTTCCGGAATGATCTCGATCCAGTAGCCGTCGGGATCCTCAATAAAATAAATGCCCATGGAGGGGTTTTCAAAGCAGATGCAGCCCATTTTCTCATGACGGGCGTGCGCCGCTTCCATATCCGGCACCGAAAATGCCAGATGGAACTCCTGTTCGCCGAGATCATAGGGCTCGGTGCGGTCCACGAGATAGGTCAGCTCCAGCTGAAAATCCGTCACACCGTCTCCGAGAAAGACCAGTTTGAAGCTGCCGTCGGAAGCGTTCTTCTCCCGCACCGGCTTCAGGTCCAGTGCCTCCTCGTAGAATTTCAGGCTCCGGTCCAGGTCCAGGATGTTGAAATTGAAATGGTTGAACTGAAACATCATGATTCCTCCCATGAAAAGTGTTTCTGTCTGTATTCTGAGTATACCGTTCCCCTGTACAAAAGTCAAAAGAGAGCCGCTCCCTTCCCCTTTCCCTCTCCTCACAAAAATTTAAGAAAAAGCATTGGAAAAAAACAGTGGTGACTGTATAATGAAAGTAATGAAATATGATGGGAGAATACTATGGATTTTAATGCTCTGAAAGAAAAATACATCCCCTCTGCAGACATTTTCCTGTATAACACCGGTAGAGCCCGCAAAGCCTGGCTCCTGTTCGGCTGTCATTATATCAAGGAAGAAAAGCTCCATATGTTCGTCGTATGGGCACCCAATGCCATGCGCGTTTCCGTCGTGGGCAATTTCAACGACTGGAATCCGGATGCCAATCCCATGATCCGCGAGGACACCGGGATCTGGTATACCTTCATCGAAGGCGTCTATCACGGCGACTATTATAAATACGCTGTCACGGCTGCAGACGGCACCTCCATGCTGAAATCGGATACCTGCGCGTTCTGGTCGGAGACCGATCTGAACACCGCATCCCGCGTCTATAACGAGGAACCGTTCAAATGGAAGGATTCCCGGTTCCTGAAAAAGAGGGGCGAGACCAATGCGCTCACGTCTCCCATGTCCATCTACGAGGTGCATCTCGGTTCCTGGAAGGCCTTCCCAGACAGCGACCGTCCCATGTACCGGGATCTTGCGGACAGTCTGGCGGAGTACTGCAAGGAACAGGGATACACCCATGTGGAACTGATGCCCGTCACCGAGTACCCCTTCCCCATGTCCTGGGGCTATCAGGTCACCGGTTACTACGCTCCCACTTCCCGCTACGGCGAGCCGGACGATTTCAAGTATTTCGTCAACACCCTGCACGCCGCCGGCATCGGCGTCATCATCGACTGGGTCCCCGCTCACTTCCCCCGCGACGCCCACGGCCTTGCGGCATTTGACGGCACCCGTCTGTATGAGTGCAAGGAAAAACGGATGAGCGAACATCCGGAATGGGGAACCCTGATCTTCGACTTTGAGATGCCGCAGGTACAGAGCTTCCTCATCTCCTCGGCATGCATGTTCTTTGACCGCTATCATGTGGACGGCATCCGCGTGGACGCCGTATCCTCCATGCTGTATCTCAACTACGGCCGGAAAGAGGGCGAATACACCCCCAACCGTGACGGCGGCAACATCAATCTCGGAGCGGTGGACTTCCTGCGCAATCTGAACACCGCGGTGCTGACCACCTATCCCGGTGCCGTGACCATCGCCGAGGAATCCACATCCTACCCTCTGGTCACCTATCCGCCCAGTGACGGCGGACTCGGCTTCACCTTCAAGTGGGACATGGGCTTCATGCATGACACCATCGACTACATGTCTCTGGATCCTTATTTCCGTTCCGGAAGCCACAGCAAGCTGACCTTCTCCATGATGTACGCGTTCTCCGAGAACTTCATCCTGGCTTACTCCCACGACGAAGTGGTCCACGGAAAATGCTCCATGATCAACAAGATGTCCGGTGACTACGACCAGAAGTTCGCCTCCCTGCGTACTCTGTACGGCTATCAGTTCGCCCATCCGGGCAAGAAGCTGACCTTCATGGGTTCCGAATTCGGTCAGTTCATCGAATGGAACTTCCAGCAGCCGCTGGACTGGATCCTGCTGGATTACCCGAGACACCGGGAGATGCAGGACTACACCAAAGCGCTCAATGAAATCTACAAAAAATACGGTGCCATGTATGAGATCGACAAATCCTGGGACGGCTTCAAATGGCTGAACGTGGATGATACCGGTCGATCCTCCATCGCCTTCCTCCGCACCGGAACCACCGACGGTACCGGAAAGTATCTCATCTGTGTCAGCAACTTCACGCCCAACACCTATGAGAACTTCCAGATCGGTGTTCCCATGGAAGGAAAAGTCAAGGAGATCCTCAGCAGTGACGACATCCGCTTCGGCGGCACCGGCCTGCTGAACTCCGGGATCATCAAGAGCAGACCGGAGGGATTCCTGGATATGGGTCATTCCGTACGGTTCACTCTTCCCGGCATGAGCACGCTGTATTTCAGCTATACACCATCCAAACCCAAGGCAAAGAAAAAGTAAATGACCGGACGACACCACAGTCCGTTATCCACTGAAAGGAGCGAAGAAAGTCTATGAAGAAAATGTACAAGGATCTTCTTGGCGAAAAAGGCAGAACCCAGATGCCGAACGTTCTGATCGCCGCTTCCGAATGCGCACCTCTGGCGAAGACCGGCGGTCTGGCCGACGTTGTCGGCACGCTGCCGAAAGCATTGCAGAAACTGGGGATCGACGCACGCGTCATCATTCCCTATCATCGTAAGATCAAAGAGAAATATGCCGACCAGATCGAGCATATGTTCTATTTCTATGTATGCCTCGGATGGCGTACCCAGTATGCCGGAATCGAAAAACTGGTACTGGACGGCGTGACCATCTATCTGGTGGACAGCGAGTTCTACTACGGCGGTGACATCTACCGCGGCGGCGAGGCGGAGATCGAGCAGTATGCCTTCTTCCAGCGCGCCGTTCTGGAC
>R23__coassemble_1366_pt1 | contig 11627 bp, 11 predicted proteins | sample R23__metabat2_high_PE_023 | metagenome-assembled genome bin R23
CCGGGGTTTCACCTTTTAATGGGAAAAGGAGCCATTGCTTATTGCAACAGCTCCTTTCCGTTTTTCCGTATTCGGCTCAGCTGTTGCGGTAGTTCTCCAGGCGCTCCGCCAGTTTCGTGACCTGCCGCTCGAAGGCACGCAGTTCCTTGTTGGGGCTTCCCTTCAGATCCCGGATGACAGCCATCAGGCGCTCTCCCGCCTGGACCAGCGCGGCAAACACAGGATTCTCTCTGGGTTTCGATGCCTCCGGTTCCGTCTTTTCGATGGCGATCCCTTCCGTGACGACGTCGAATTCGCCCCGGATCAGATCGAAGCTGGTGCCGCTGTAGGGGGCAAATGCCTCGTAGCCCAGCTCCCGGATCTTGTCCCGGAACGCTTCGCAGGATTCCGGATCTCCGTGGTTGAGGAATACCATCTTCGGCTTTTCCGCAATGGACAGCAGCCAGTTGAGAAGGCCCTGCTGGTCGGCATGTCCGCTGACACCGGGCAGCATGCGCACTTCCGCGCGCACCTCGATATCCTCGTCAAAGAGCTTGACCTGTTTCTTGATGCCGTCGATGAGGATCCTTCCCAGGGTCCCTTCCGCCTGATATCCCACAAACAGGACGGTGCATTCCGGACGCCACAGATTGTGCTTCAGATGGTGGCGGATACGGCCGGCGTCGCACATGCCGGAGGCGGAGATGATAACTTTCGGCTCGGCATCGGCATTGATGGCCTTGGACTCGTCCGTGGAGACGGAGGTGTGCAGTCCCGGAAATACCAGCGGGTTCTCGCCCCGCCGCACGATGGCCGCCATCTCATCGTCCACGAAGTCCAGATCACACTGCAGAAAGATCCCGGTGGCTTCCACCGCCAGCGGGCTGTCCACATAGACGGGAAAACTGTCGTGGCCCCGGACGATGCCCCGGTTCTTGATCTCCCGGATGAAGTAGAGCATCTCCTGGGTGCGGCCGATGGCAAAGGACGGGATGACCACATTGCCGCCCCGGTCCATGGTGGTCTGGATGATCTCCGCCAGTTCGGACACGTAGTCCGTGCGCACCCGCTCGTGATTCCGGTCGCCGTAGGTGGTCTCCATCATCAGATACTCGGTCTCCTCCACGGTCTGGGGATCCCGCAGGATGGGCTGATTGGAGTTGCCAAGGTCGCCGGAGAAGGTGATCTTCCGTTCCTGGCCGTCCTCCGTGAGCCACACCTCGATGCAGGCCGATCCCAGCAGGTGCCCCACATCCGTGAACCGGATGGAAACACAGTCGTTGACCTCGATCATCTCATGATAGCGGCATGGGATCATGGTGCCCAGCAGGCCCTGCACATCCTCCATGTCGTAAATGGGTTCCACCGCGGCGTTGCCCTTCCGCATTTCCTTGCGGGTCTTCCATTCCGCCTCCTGCATCTGGATATGGGCACAGTCCTGCAGCATGATATCGCACAGGTTGCAGGTGGCCTCCGTGGCAAACACGTTGCCCCGGAATCCCTGTTTGTACAGAAGCGGAAGGTTTCCGGAGTGATCGATATGGGCATGGGTCAGCAGCACAAAATCGATCTCCCCTGCCGTCACCGGCAGTTCGGCGTTTTTGAACAGGTCCTTGCCCTGTTCCATGCCGCAGTCAATGAGGCCCTTTTTATCCCCGACTTCCAGCAGCGTCATGCTGCCGGTCACCTCATGGGCGGCGCCAATAAACGTGATCTTCAATCCAAAACACCTCGGTCGCGTTAGTTTTTCTGCATCTCATTATATTCTTCTCCGCTCCGCTTGTCCATGGAAAGAGGCTCTTCCCATGCGGCGGGATCCGTGATATCTTGGAAAAAAACTCAGGAGGCACCGGTCCGTTGGAACACTATTATTCCCTGAACCGTTATCTGAAGGAGACCTTCGGATGCAAGGTATACAAGCTGGCGCTGGACGGCGGATTCACCTGTCCCAACCGGGACGGGACGAAAGGCACCGGCGGATGCATCTTCTGCTCCGACTCCGGAAGCGGTGATTTCTCCGTTCCCGTGGGGGACGGCATGGACACCGCCATTGAAAAGGCCAAACAGGTACTCGCCCGCAAGCACACGGAAGGCCGGTACATCGCCTATTTCCAGAACCATACCAACACCTACGGGCCGTCGGAGAAGCTGGACGGTCTCTTCCGCAGCGCCCTTCGCCACCCGGAGATCGCGGCCCTGTCCGTGGGGACCCGTCCCGACTGCCTGCCCCCGGAGGTGCTGGATCTGCTGGAGGAACTCAACAGCATCAAGCCGGTGTTCGTGGAGCTGGGGCTCCAGACCATCCACGAGGACACGGCCCGGCTCATCAACCGCTGCTATTCCCTGCAGGAGTATGACGACGCGGTGCGCCGGCTGCAGGCGCGCCGGCTCAACACCGTGGTGCACATGATCCTGGGGCTTCCCGGGGAGGACGGGGACCGGATGATCCGGACCGCGGAATACATCGGCCGCTCCGGCGTCCAGGGGATCAAGTTTCAGCTGCTGCATGTCCTGGAGCACACTCCGCTGGCACGCTTGTACCGGGAGGGTGCGTTCGAAGTGCTGTCCCTGGAGGAATACACCCGGATCCTGGAGGAGTGTCTTATGAGGATCCCCCCGGACATGGTGGTGCACCGCATCACCGGGGACGGGGCAAAAAAAGACCTTCTTGCACCGCTGTGGAGCGGCAACAAAAAGGCAGTTCTCAATCATATCAATTCCTGTCTGGAACGGGACGGGATCCGTCAGGGAGCCCGGTTCATTCCGGAATGAAAACACCGCAGAGGAGATTCCCCTGCGGTGTTTTGTTTCATTATGTCTCGAAATCGTGAGAGTCCTTAAGAACCATGTCCTTGACCTTAAGGAGTCGAACCTTCGTGGAGCTTTCGTTTTCATCCAGTTTCATCTGAATATACTTGATGGTCTCTTCAAATTCCGGAATCATGACGTACTCCAAGGCGTTGACACGACGTCTGGTCTTCTCGATCTCCTGCGCCAGCAGCTGCGTGGATTTCTCCACCTGTGCCAGCTGCAGCATATCTTCAAAGACGTGAGCCAGTTTGTCCAGCGCATCATCCAGTTCACCGGAAGTCTGCGCGAAGCCGTATGGATAGATCTCACTGGGATCGTCATTTTTCGTACGGAAACTGTACTGAGGTACGTTGACGCTCATGATGTTCTTGTACTTGACGTCCAGTTCCACGCTCTGTCTCGGATACAGGAGGGCCTGTTCCAGCATGTCCGGGGACATGATGGCACTTGCCACCTGCAGAGATTTGAACGCAGCGGTCATTCCCTCTTCGACTTTCAGACGCAGTTCCTTGTTCTGCCGGACGATGTCCATGAACTGACGCATTAATTCGTCGCATTTATCCTTCATCAGCTTGTGGCCTTTTCTCGCCGTTTTCAGACGTGCCTTCTGCTGATTGAGCACCATTCGGGTGGGTGTGATGGTTCCTTTCGGCATAATGCATCACCTCCAAATCAAAAGTCTTAAGCGGGATTACTCTGCTTTCGCGGCGTCCTGACCGTCCATGTATTTGGCGATCATTTCGGGCTTGATACGTTTCAGCTCGGTTCTGGGCAGAATGCGGAGCAGATCCCAGCCAAGATCCAGTGTTTCGAAGATGCTGCGGTCCGTCTCATTGCCCTGGCTGACGTAGCGCTGCTCGAATTCATCGGCAAACTTTGCGAAGAGTTTGTCGTCGTCGGACAGAGCTGCCTCACCAAGGATGGTCATCAGTTCCTTTGCATCCTTGCCACGGGAGTAGGCTGCGAACAGCTGGTTCATGGTAGGTGCGTGGTCCTCGCGGGTCTTGCCTTCGCCGGTGCCCTTGTCTTTCAGACGGGACAGGGACGGAAGAACGTCCACGGGAGGAACGATGCCCTTGCGGTGCAGTTCGCGGGACAGAATGATCTGACCCTCGGTGATGTATCCGGTCAGGTCCGGGATGGGGTGGGTCTTGTCGTCTTCGGGCATGGACAGAATGGGGATCATGGTGATGGAGCCATTCTTGCCCTGACGGCGGCCGGCGCGCTCGTACATGGTCGCAAGGTCCGTGTACATGTAGCCGGGATATCCACGACGTCCGGGAACTTCCTTCTTTGCTGCAGAGACCTCACGGAGAGCTTCTGCATAGTTGGTGATATCGGTGATGATGACCAGGACCTGCATGTCCTTCTCAAAGGCCAGGTATTCCGCAGCAGTCAGTGCCATACGCGGAGTGGAGATACGTTCTACTGCAGGGTCATTTGCCAGGTTGGAGAAAATAACCGTACGGTCGATAGCACCGGTCTCACGGAAGGAGTTGATGAAGTACTCGGACTCTTCGAACGTGATACCGACGGCTGCGAACACAACGGCGAATTTCTCGTTATCGCCAAGAACCTTTGCCTGACGGGCGATCTGAGCTGCCAGAGCGGCGTGGGGCAGACCGGAGCCGGAGAAGATGGGAAGCTTCTGGCCACGGACCAGAGTGTTCAGACCATCGATGGCGGAAACGCCGGTCTGGATGAACTCTGCGGGATAGGCACGGGCTGCCGGGTTCATGGGCAGGCCGTTGATATCCATGTGTGCATCGGCCAGGATCTCGGGACCGCCGTCGATGGGGGCGCCCATGCCGTTGAAGACACGGCCGAGCATATCCTCGGAAACTGCGAGCTCCAGAGGATGTCCCAGGAAGCGGACCTTGGACTGGGCCAGGTTGATGCCCTGTGCGGACTCAAACAGCTGTACGACTGCCTTGTCACCTTCAACTTCCAGTACTTTGCAGCTGCGGACTTCGCCGTTGGGAAGTTCCAGTTCAGCAAGTTCGTCGTAGGTAACGCCGCTGACGTTATCCACGATCATCAGAGGGCTGGCGATTTCTTTTATAGTTTTATACTCTTTAATCATTCTTCAGCACTCTCCTCTACGACTTTTTCGATCTGCTCTTTCATCTTGATGTCGATCTCGTTGTAGATCTCGGCATACTTCTCGGGATCGGCGACCTTGGCACGGCCGACTTCCTCACGGGCATCGATGGCGAACATGGCTTTCATGTCGGCACCGCGGTCCAGAGCGTCGCGGCAGTAGGTGTCGTATCTCAGGATCAGATCAAGCAGCTTGAACTGTTTTCCATAGGAGGAATATGCATCATCATCGGAGAAGGCGTTCTGCTGCAGGAAGTCCTCGCGGAGGCTCTTTGCAGTTTCCATGGTCAGACGGTCAGAGGGAGACAGTGCGTCGATACCGACCAGTCGGACGATCTCGTTCAGTTCGCTCTCTTCCTGAAGGATGTGCATTGCTTTTTCACGGTTCTCCATGTATTCCTGGCCGAACTCGGTGGTATACCAGGGTCTCAGGGTATCCAGGTACAGGGAGTAGGATGTCAGCCAGTTGATGGCCGGGAAGTGACGGGCATATGCCAGAGAAGAATCCAGGGACCAGAAGACCTTGACGATACGCATGGTCGCCTGGGATACCGGCTCGGAAATATCGCCGCCCGGAGGAGATACGGCACCGATGGCGGTGACGGAACCCTGACGGTCGTCGGAGCCGAGGCACTGTACCACGCCGGCTCTCTCATAGAACTGGGCGATACGGGATGCCAGGTATGCGGGGTAGCCTTCTTCGCCGGGCATTTCTTCCAGACGTCCGGACATCTCACGGAGGGCCTCTGCCCAGCGGGAGGTGGAGTCTGCAAGGATTGCCACGTCATAGCCCATATCGCGGAAATACTCAGCGATGGTGATGCCGGTGTAGATGGAAGCCTCACGGGCTGCAACAGGCATATCGGAGGTATTTGCGATAAGGACGGTACGTTTCATCAGGGGCTCGCCGTTGCGGGGGTCCTTCAGTTCGGGGAACTCCATCAGAACGTCGGTCATCTCGTTGCCGCGTTCGCCGCAGCCGATGTAGACCACGATATCCACGTCGGACCATTTTGCCAGCTGGTGCTGTACCACAGTCTTACCGGAACCGAAGGGTCCGGGGATGGCGGCGGTACCGCCCTTGGCGATGGGGAACATGGTATCGATGATTCTCTGTCCGGAGTTCATCGGACGGGAGGGGTTGTATTTCTGGACGTAGGGTCTGGCAACACGGACCGGCCATTTCTGCATCATGGTCAGCTCGTGGGATGCGCCTGCCTCATCTTCCACCACTGCAACCGTCTCCACCACGGTGAACGTGCCGGCGGTAATGCTCTTTACGGTGCCGGAAACTCCGTTGGGCACCATGATCTTGTGCAGAATGGTGCTGGTCTCCTGAACGGTACCGAGCACGTCACCTGCGACGACCTTGTCGCCTTCCTTGGCGACGGGAGTGAACTCCCATTTCTTTTCTCTGTTCAGTGCCGGTACGTCGACACCTCTGGTGATGGTATCACCTGCGAGACTTTTGATCTCGGGCAGAGGTCTCTGAATACCGTCGTAAATATTATCTAACATGCCTGGGCCAAGCTCAACGGACATGGGCATACCCGTTGTCTCAACTTCTGCTCCCGGTCCGAGACCCGAAGTCTCTTCGTAGACCTGGATGGATGCTGAGTCGCCAGTCATATTCAGGATCTCACCGATCAGTCGCTGTTTGCCGACACGGACAACGTCAGAGATGTTGGCGTCAGCCATACCGGTCGCGACGACCAGCGGACCCGAAACTTTTGTAACAGTTCCGCTCATTTACATACCTTCCTTTTTTTATGGATAAAATTAAGGAACGGGAAAATTAATTTTCCAGGATGTTGGTGCCGATAGCACGTTCAACAGCCGCGTTCAGTGCGTTAATACCGAGACCATTGCTGCCCTCACGTCCGGGAATGAGGATGATGGCGGGTTTGGGAAGATCCTTGTACCGATCGATCTCATCCGTCAGATTCTCTGCGAGATTCTCCTCGATATAGATGATGGCATAATCATCCGAGTCCCTGGTGAGCTTTCTTAAAGTCTCTTTTGCCTCGGTGAGATTCTCAACGGGGCAGGCTTCCAGGCCGAGAGCCTTGAAGCCCATAACGGTCTCACGACCGCCGATAACAGCTATTTTAAGCATAAAGATCACGCAACCTTTCCTTGATGACCTGGGGCTCGATACCCGCCAGCCGACCGGTCAGAATCATTCTGATGGTGGTGATCTCACCCTCCAGCTCAGCCAGATAGGTGATCACGGGTTCCTCGCCATAGGCGACCAGTCCGGACTTTTTCAGATAGGCCGTGACTGCGTCGTCACAGGCGCGTTCGAACTCGGTCATGGTCCCGCCGGCCGCTGCGGCTGCACCGAGAGATGCGGCCTTGGACAGCGTTCCGGTGTTGAAAAGCTGTGCCAGTCCTTCGCCGTTGCCGGAGAAGGTCACGTTCAGAAGACGTGCCTCATCCACATTGCCGCCGGGGACGAATGCGGTTCTCAGGAAATCGGCGTCTTTATGCATACGCAATGTTCTTACGGCGCTGCGTAGATTAGCTGAGTCAATCATGACCTGTACGTAGCCTTTGAGGAATTCGCTGTTGAGTTCCTTGGAGAAACCGTCCAGTTCCTCGAAGTACGCACGGTCCAGGATAAAGTCTGCCAGCTGCGGGTTGCCCGTCCGTGCGAGGACCGTCTTGGCCTCACGGATGGCATCGCCCAGGATCGAAGGAACGCCTACGAGCTGATCCTCATGGATGGCTTCCGTCAGTTTCTCCACGGAGATCCTTCCGGAATCATTGAGAAGATCGGAACGATCCACATTCTCGGCCTCTGCCTTCAGCAGAGTCTTGACGTTGTGGTAATCGTACTTCGTACGGAACAGGTCCACGACACTCTCGTTGGGAGCCATTCTGCCCAGTTCGGCAAACTCCTCGGCACGGTGTTCGTTGAGTGCCTGTTCGATCTCCTTGGCGTTCATCGCCGACATATCCTTGTATCCGCAGTCGGAGACCATGCGGGCCGCTTCCCCGAAGGAAGAGGCGTCCAGCATCGCTTCCGCTTTGGACCGCTTCAGCATTTTTGACTCACGAGCTCTTAGCATCGCCGACAGAAAAAGATAATCTTCTTTTTTGTTAGCCAAATTATTCCCTCCTGTTGTTGGAATGCTAAATGCTCATTCTCCGAACAATACTTCAGCAACCTGTGAAGACATTTCGGTGCGGCAGACGTCCATCAGAAGTTCCAGGGAAGAGTTCACTTCGATGCCGCCCTCGCTGAGAAGGACGCCACCGGCGATATCCGCGGTTCTGTCTGCGACGCTCAGGCCGCCTTCCATGCCGTTTGCGGAGAGCTGCTTGTTGGCAGCATCCACTACTTTCTTTGCATGTTTTGATTTGTCACGCTCATTGAAGACCACTTCTTCCTTGCCGGTGTTGGCGGATTCCACGACGAGCTTCGTCAGGAACGCCTCGTACTTTTCCGCCGGCAAATCGATGATCATCTCCTGGGCACGGTCAAAAGCCTTGGAAACCATCTCCTGCTTGGCAGCAAGGACGGATTTCTTCGCTTCCATGTTCCCCAGACGTGCGGCGTTGTCGACCTTGCCGTCGATCTCCTTTTTGCCGTCGGCGATCTTGGTCTCGTAGACCGTCTTCACCTTCTGGTCAAAATCTGCCTTGATCTGGTTGACCTTTGCCTGGGCTGCGTCCAGCACGCTCTGTGCTGCAGCTTTTGCATCGGCTTCGATATGAGCGGATATTTTTTCAATACCTTTCATTTCAAAGTCCTGCCTTTTATCTTTATTTTATCTGAGATTCCGTTGGGATCAGATATTCACCAGCATCATGAAGGAAGCCAGCAGAGACAAAATGGCGTAGAACTCAACGGTAATGCAGAGGATCATGCCCTTGGACCAGTGCTCTTCGTTCTTTGCAAGCAGGTTCACGGAAGCGGCTGCGACCTTGCCCTGTGCAGCAGCGGAAACCAGGCCGCCGATTGCCATGGGCATGCAGGCTGCGAAATATCTGCATCCGTCAACGAAGCTCAGGTTCACAGCTTCACCGCTGAGAACGCCCATCTGCATGATGGCGAAGAACCATACGACCAGGCCGTACAGACCCTGGGTACCAGGGATAACCTGAAGGATCATTGCTTTACCGAACTTATCGGGATCTTCTGCGATGAGGCCGGCACCTGCCTGACCTGCATAACCAGTACCGAGTGCAGAACCTGCACCTGCCATGCAGGCTGCGAGACCTGCGCCCAGAAGGCCAATTGCTAAGCCTGTGTGTGCGAATAGGAATTCCATATTTGTATCCTCCTACTAATTATTTAATGACGTCGTAGTATTTAGTATTGATTCCCAGCGGAGCAAATTTCTTTCCGCCGTCCTCATAGAACTTGTTGAAGTACTCCAGGCACTGAAGTCTCAGGTCATGGACATAGCATCCAAGGAGGTTCAGGCCGAAGTTCAGCGTGTGTCCTATCAGGAATATGATGATGAACAAGAAGATGTTGTTTGTAATGGACCCGATGGTATTGAACACCTGGCCGATAACGCTGCCGGCCAGCATCAGTGCCATGATTCGGGAATAGGAAAGAAGATCGCCGAACCATCCGGTCAGTTCGTTGTAGGCAAGGCCGAAGATACCGGTGATCTTTCCGAGCCCTTTGGCATCTTTCACCGCACCGTACACCAGCATGAGAACGCCGACGAGCAGTACGATCTTGCCTGCGGTGATGGAGACCTTCGTCAGGACCAGGGCGGCGCCGATGAGGATGACCCAGAGGGCACCTTCATACAGGATCGCATCCAGGATCTGTCCGCGGTTCTTCTTTTTCCTGAAACTGATCGCCATACCGACGTTCAGCTGGATCAGGCCGAGGACCATGGCGCCTACCAGGATGTAAACGCTGTCCTTCAGCGGTGAGAACAGTGCCGGCAGACCCTGCCAGGTGCTGTTCGGATTCAGCATGTGAACGATCTGATACGGAGCATCGGAGAAGAAGCTGCCGGTCAGAGCGCCCATGATGAAGGTGGAGATGCCTGCGTAGAGCATCAGGCGGGACACGCTGTACATGCCGCGCTCCTTCGAGGGACGCTGTTTTTTCAGCACCAGCAGTGCTGCGATGATCATCAGAAGTCCGTAACCCATATCGCAGAGCATCAGTCCGTAGAACAGGATGAAGAACGGTGCGATCCTCGGGTTGGGATCCACGCTTCCGTACTGGGGAAGCGCATACATATCGGTGATCATGTTTCCGGCTGTGGAGAAATCGTTGTTGTTCAGTTTGACCGGAACATCGGGGTATTCCTCTTCCTTCGGTTCCTCGAGTTCATACGCACAGTCGTATTTATTTGCTACGGCAAGGAATTCCGGCTCCTTGTCTTCGATGAGCCATCCTTCCAGGAATACGGTGGAATCCGTTCCGTAGATTCTGCCTTCCGACTCGGCACGGTTGATCTTGGTGGTCAGCCGGTCCTGGGTCAGCTGAAGAGATTCTCTCTTCGAACCTTCCGCGGCAAGCAGTTGCGTGAGTTTTTCCTTCTCCGCCCCAAGGAGCTCCAGCTCTTTCTCGGAGGCTTTGATGTTCTCACTGGGAGTGCCGGTCATATCGGAGAGACTGGACGCGGTGAATCCTTCCCCGCGGAGCAGTTCCTGGATCTGATCGGTATACTCTTTCATGCAGATCAAAGCGACATAGGTGGCGATCTTGTCCTCGCCTACCTTGAACAGTTCTGCCTCATCCGTGATCTGATTGACCTTGGCGGCCACTTCCGCAAAATCTGCTTTCGCCGGCAGGATGCCGGTGAGCAGAGAAGTGCGTTCCGTTCCCGTACACTCGATGGGAACGTCAAAGTCTTTCCAAGGCGTCAGGGATTCGATGAGAGCGTTCTGCCTGCTTTCCTCTGCGGCGATCCGCTTGATCCGGTCCTCATCGGAGTTGATCACAGCGGCGTCTTTGATGCCTTCTTCCAGAGTGTCGTCACTGAAGAACTCGTCCTGGCTGATGATCTTGTTGGGCGAGAGCAGCCCGCCTTTTGCCGGCGCGTATTTCTTCAGGACTCCGACGGCTCTCTGAACGGAGGCCTCCTGAGTCTTGTACTGCGTCAGATCAGCGTCCTCTTTCTTGACGCTGGCTGTCAGAGACGGCTCCGAGAACTCTTCCTGGTCCGGTTCGAAGACCTGGACACAGCTGAGTCTCTGGAGTTCATCCAGCAGCGCATCTTTCTGTGAGCGAACGACCATCAAACGCAGTTTTTTCATTTTCGCAATGGCCATTTAGCTGCTCACTATCCTTTCCACGACTATTTTTGCCGCGTTGTCAATGCGCTCTTCCGCGCGGGCTCGCAACGACGCTTTCATGTCCTCTGTTGAGGCGGAAAGTTTATCGGCCTGGTTCTTCGCTTTGGTATCTGCTCTCTTCTGGTAAGTCTTCAGTTCCTTCGCTGCCTTTTCACGGACAGCATCCACTGCAGCCTTCCCTTCCTTTTCCGCCTCTGCGATTAGTTCCCTGGCCTTAGCTTCTGCTTTCTCAATGGAAACCTTAGCATTCTCTTCTGCCTTAGTAATCGTCGATATCGCCTCAAATGACATTGACACACCTCCCCCCGTAAATCAAACTTCTGCAAAAATAAAATTAATGAAAACGCAAGGAATTCATTTTACATTAAATTAAATATAACAAAAGAGCATACCCAAAATCAACTAAATCAGATCACTTTTCATTGATAAAGTTTGAGCAAATACACCAAAGAAATCGTTAA
>R23__coassemble_1368_pt1 | contig 11613 bp, 9 predicted proteins | sample R23__metabat2_high_PE_023 | metagenome-assembled genome bin R23
TGTTGAAAGTCTTGGCGTTTTTACATTTTAGGGACTTTTCTTACAGCCCCTTTTTCCATCTGCATGCCAATGACAAAACCCGCGAAAAACGATATAATGAGAAAAACAGATACGGGAGGAAGCACAATGGAAATTATCCGACCGGAAGAGCTGAGAGAACTGACGGCAAATCTTCCTATGGAAGGCATCGTTCTCATCGGAAGCTATGCGGTGAAGACGGCAAAGAGCGGAAGTGAATATATCGACGGCAAGATCCAGTCCGGATATTCCGTGAAATTCCGGGCATGGTCCAGCAGCCGCGCATTTCAAAAACTGAAAGACAAACCGCTGGCAAATCATGTCTGTTCCATTTCCGGGCGCGTGGATGAATATCAGGGGAGCTGTTCGGTGATTATTGATGATCTGCAGGAAGTGACCGGATATTCCATCGGACAGTTCATGCCGGAACTGTATAATACAGAAGAATGGTTTCTGGCCCTGCAGGAAAATTCCTGCCGGATGCTCTCGGAAAAAGGAAGAGAGACACTGGACCGGGTCCTGTATCAGAATGAGCCGCTGGTTTCCCGCCTGAAGGAAGAGTTTGCGGCGATGAGCCATCATGACAACTGCAAAGGCGGCCTGCTGGCGCATACCGTGAAGATGGTGGACTTTCTTCCCATCGTACTGGACAATTATCCGATCCTGTTTTCTGAAAAAGATCCTTCGGGACAGCTGAAGGAATCACCGGACAAACGGGACCTTCTGGTGATCGGGTGTATCCTCCATGACATCGGAAAAACGAGAGAAATGGACTACGGTGTTTACCAGAAGGGATCCTTTGTTTCACATCGGTTCTTCGGCGCCGAGATGATAGAGGAGCACAAAGATTATATCGTGGAGCAATACGGTGAGGAATGGTTCTATCATCTTATTGCGATCCTGCTGCAGCACCATGATCAGTACGGAGATCCGTGCCGGGATGTGTATGCTTTGATCGTACATAAGATCGATGATATTGAAAGCAGTCTGACGAATCTCAGCCAGGAGATCGAACAGAACGGGAATACCGATCCCTCCGGGCAGTTTATATGGTATGACAATAAAACACTGTATTATTAAACGAAAAAACGCTGAGCACACGCTCAGCGTTTTTTGTTTCTTGATGGAAAATCAGACGGCGGCATCAAAGATGCCGTATACTTTTGCCCCGTCAATGGCAGCGATTTCCGTAACATCAAATTCGATAGGTGCATCGCTTGCCTGAGTAAAGGCACACTGCAGAACTGCAGTGGCACCGGGATCAACAGCTGCATTCATGGCGGTACCGCCGTCATAAAGAGGCGAATTGGAGATCGTGGACATGGAGATGGACATGCCGTCCTGGAACGCCTGACAGGTCAGGGTTTCGATGGGAACGATGGCGTCCGACCCTTTGTTGGTCAGTTGAAACGTGATGATGATTGCTGTGTTGCCATTGTCATCTCCGCAGTAATCACAGCCTATGAGCTTGATGTGACAGTTGCCCAAATCGCCTTCCGGCTCTCCGGGGATATCACTGAGGAGCACTGTGTTGGCGGTCGCTGTCGGTTCCGCAGCCTGTTCTGGTTCGGCAGGTGCAGTACTGGACGCTGCAGCAGCATTATCCGATGCCGGTTCCTGCTGTGTTTCAGCGGTGCCGGCATTCGCAGCGGTGGAGACGTCTTCCGTTCCGCATGCACATAGAATGAAGAGCATGCTGAGAGCCAAAAGAACAGCAAACAGTTTTTTCATAGTTTACTATCATCTGTCGGGAAACGGCAGATGCTCCTTTCGAGTTGTATTATTCCTGATTCCAATTATAAAAAGGCCTTAAGAAATATTTGTGACAATTCTATAAATTATTCTGCGATCATGTGATCAGTTCCACGAAGCTGCCGCCAGTGCGGTCTTTGCGCACCACGATCTGTTGATCGATCCGGTCCCGCAGCTCGGACACATGGGAAATGATCCCTACCATCCGGTTGCCGTCTGCCAGCCGAACCAGTGCATCCATTGCCTTCTGAAGAGCGTCATCATCCAGCGTTCCGAACCCTTCATCGATAAACATGGAGTCCAGCTGGATTCCGCCCGCTGTGGACTGAATCTCCTCCGAAAGACCAAGTGCCAGAGACAGGGAGGCCTGGAAGGACTCACCACCGGACAGCGTGCGGACATCCCGTTCGCCGCCGTTATAGTGGTCGATAACATTCAGATCCAGACCGCTGTTGGTACGAAGACTGTCTGCGCTTTCCTTTCGCTTCAGTTCATACTGTCCGTCGGACATGACCATAAACCGGGTGTTGGCACGCCGAAGGATCCGGTCGAAATACTTCATCTGAATATATGTCTCCAGCATGATCTTCTCCTTGCCGGAGAGCGTTCCGCTGGCGGTATCCGACAGTGTACGAAGCTGAGTGAAACGGGCACCCAGCGTATGATACTGTTCGTTTCGGACCAGAAGAGTGTCGCGGACCTGTGACCACAATGCGACCATCAGCCTGTTCTTCTGATGCTGTTCCGCCAGAACGTTTTTCTCCTTCGTGAGAGTATCCAGCTCTGCCATGACGGAATCCAGCGTGAGATCCGGTGCTTTTTCCAGAGAAGTCTGAAGTGCCTGGACTTTACCAAGCAGTTCTTTCTGTCTGGCTTCGGAAACGCGCAGATCCTCTTCTGCCGTTTTAAGAGCGGCTTCGATGCTGCCGGCCTGAGATTTGAACTGTTCCATCGCCTGCTCAGCGGTTTTTCTGTCCGGATAGGGAAGAGTCTCTTCCAGTTTCCGGACTTCCTGACGCAGTCTGTCGGCTGATGTCTTCATGGAGGACTGGTCGACTTCCTGCCGATGGAGCTTCTCCAACATGTTCTCCCGCTGCTCTTCCCGCCGGGGGAAATCGCGCTGAAGATCCTCGAGCTTTGTCCGTGCACAACGCAGTGCGTTCAGTGCGTCCGAAAGATCATTTTGGGAGTTCTGCAGTGTTTTCTGACGGAGTGCGAGCTGTTCCGGAAGCTGTTCCGGCGGAACCGCCTCGCCGAACAGAGCAGAACTCTCGGAAGAAAGACGCTCCCTTCTCTGGTTGAGAATGCCCTGGAAACGTCCGGCAGTAGCACTGGCTTCCGATTGTGCCTGTTCACTGGCATCCCGCTGTTTCTGGGCTTCCTTCAGATGGGATTCGGAGGGCGCTTCTTCGGACAGCGCTGCCGGAGACGGATGATGCAGGGAACCGCACACGGGGCAGGGAAGTCCGTCCTTCAGATCCTTTGCCAGGATCCCTGCCTGGGCGGTGAGAAAACGGTCATTGAGCACCCGGTAGTCCTGCGCCGCCTGTTCCGCTTCCCGGTGCCGGGCCATAAACTCGGCCTGAGCGTCGCGGAAGATTTTATCCGCTTCCCGGTAATCCCGGTATGCCTGAGACAGAGAATTGAGTGCATCCTCTTCCTGCTGAAGTTTCTGCTGTGAAAGGAGAAGATCCGGTTCCTGTTTCAGCTGTTCTTCCAGCTGCGATACCGTTTCTTTGTCTTGATCCATGGACTGAATATACTTCGCCAGCATCTCTCTGTTTTGCGGAATGATCTCCGACAGACGGGAGAGACTGGCCTCATTTGTTTTCAGCTCAGAACGGCGGTTTTCCAGAAGATCATACTGCGGAAGCGTCTGTTTAATGGTGAGCTCCTGTTCCCGGGCAGACTCTGCCTCCGGAAGGCGGACTCTGCATGCGTCCCGTTTTTCAGCAAGAGTCTTCATCTGCGGATCCAGTGCCGAGAGATCTTTTTGATACTGATCCAGCTGAAGAAGGTTTCGGTCTCTGGATTCCAGCGTTCCTTTCTGCGTGTTGCATCGATCGATCTTTGCCTGCAGATCCTGAGATGTTTCACCCAGCTGTTCGCCGCGGAGAGTTTCCCGCTGCAGGACCCGGTCCAGCAGGGGATAGATCAGATCCGTCGGCTCCGCCTGGTTCCGGATGTTGTTCAGGACCTCTTCATCCGGATCCTCTTCCGGAAGGGAAAGCCGCTCAATCTCCTGAAAGATACCGCGGCGGCATTCCTCCCATTCGCGTTCCGCCTGAGAACTGGCAGCGCGCAGACGGTCCTGAAGTTTCTGATAGGGTTCCGTTCCGAACAGCTGACGGAAGATCTTTATGCGATCCTGCGTGGTCGCGTGCAGCAGCTTCAGAAAATCTCCCTGGGCGATCATGCTGATCTGACGAAACTGTGTGAGACTGAGACCCAGAACGGTTTCAATGGTCTCGTTTACTTCCGAGGGACGGTCCAGAACGGATCCGTCGGGAAGAAACAAAGAAGCTTCCGCCTTCAGTACCGGGACGGTGTCTGCTTTTCGGGGCCTGGTATACCGCAGGACCCGTTCCACATGGTAATCCTTTCCCGCATAACCGAAATCAAATGTGATTTTGGTTGGCGTTGTCTGTGGGACGCCTTTGGAATGGAGCATGGAAACGCTTCGAAAATCTCCGCTGGGTTCGCCGTATAGAGCAAACGCAATGGCATCGAAGATGGTCGTTTTTCCGGCACCCGTATCACCGGTGATCAGAAACAGACCGTTGCGGGAGAATCGTTCGAAGTCAATGACGGTCTCCTCCAGATAGGGACCGAAGGCGGTCATGGTCAGTTTTTTCGGAGTCATGGATCCACCCCCCAGATTTCACCGATCAGATCCGTTACGATAGCAGCTTGCTCATCACTCATTGCCGAGTTGTTCTGTGCTTCATAGAACTGTGAAAACAGTTCCATCGGGGAGAGTGCCTCCTGAACATCCGGCAGATCTCCGCCGGAGGACCGGGTGCGGAGATTATCGTAATCCAGTTTCATGATGTTATGATAGATGCTGCGCAGCCTTCCCAGCGCATCGGGAACATCCTCCTCATCCGTGAGGGTCAGATGGACATAGTCCTCCCGGTAAGTAGTCCCTTCGTAAAAGCTCCGGGCAGTCAGCTCCTCATAGGTGCCCCGCAGTTCTCTCATCTCCCGAACGGGACGGAGGGGACGAAGGGAAATCTCCACATCTCCGTTTCCGTCCATGCTGACGACGGTGACGCTTTTGTCCCCGTCGGCTTCCGAAAAGGAGTATTTCAGCGGACTTCCGCAGTAGCGGACCCTTCCGGATTCCCCAAGAGTCTGGGGCCGGTGAAGGTGGCCAAGAGCCACATAATGAAACTCTGCCATCAGGGACAGGTCCACCTGATCGGTGCCGCCGACGGTCAGTTCTTCCGAGTCGCTGCGCTGAGCACCGGATACGAACTGATGGGTCAGCAGGATATTTCGCTGCGACGGATCGATGTTCATGTCTTCGATGGCGATCCTCAGAGCATCATTGTAGCTTGTGATCTCCGCTTCGGGGTGTGAAGCACGCACATGAACGGGCTTTATGAACGGAAGCAGATAGCAGTGTACCGGACCGTGCTCATCAGCAAGGTCGATGCATACGTTATCTCCCCGATATGCCGGGGAGATGTAGATCCTGCTGTCCTTCAGGATCCTGCCGGCAAAGGGCAGCCGGTCTGCGGAATCGTGGTTGCCGCTGATGATCAGGACAGGAAGATCCAGCCCGTGGAGCGCACTGAGAAAGTCGTCCAGCAGATGGACCGCTTCTGCAGAGGGAACGGGCTTGTCATAGATATCTCCGGCGATAAGGATGCCGTCCGGCTGTTCTTCCCGGATGATGGCAAGGATCTGCCGAAGGATGTATTTCTGATCTTCCAGCAGGGAATACTCGTTTAATCGCTTTCCCAGATGAAGATCGGACAGATGAATCAGTTTCAAGAAGATTCCTCCCGATTGGAGTGTTGGCGGTTGCCTTTGGATATCAGTGTACCAGTTCCGAAAAAGGACAACAAGAAAAACTACACAAAAAGATGCTCGGTTGCGGAGAAAAAAGGGTGCAGTTCGCCACGGATTATTAACAGAATTTAGGTATACAAAAGAGAAAAGGGATAGTATAATAAGGCCGAAACAGGGGAAGACCCCTCTGTGTTTTGTTGTCAGAGTAGGATATCGCGCGTTTTAGTGCTGCAGGATGGGATGTTGTCTGCAGACGAAACATGAAAATGTACGGTGCGTTATCCGCATCCGCTGCCACAAAAAGATGCAAATCTTTCGTGGCAACTGACTTGTCATGAAAGGAGCATTCTATTGAAAACTAAACAAATGGCATATGATGCCATCCTGACTGCAATGTGTGTGGTTCTGGGACTGGTATCGCTTGATTTTGGTAATCTGAAGATTACTTTTGAAGACCTGCCGATCCTTCTGGGTGCCGCGCTGTTCGGACCCTGGGACGGAATGGTCATCGGCGTGCTGGGCACATCCATCTATCAGATGCTCCGGTTTGGCGCCGATCCGACGCTTCCGTTATGGGTGATCCCGCTGATGGTGGGAGGCCTCGTAGCCGGCATGCTGGCCAAAAGAAGCAATTATTCGCTGGAAGGGAAGGACCCCTGGATCACGATGATTGGTGCAGAACTGGTGATTACCGCACTGAATACCGTTTCTCTGATCATTTACAGTCACATCTACGGATTCTTCACACCGGCATATATCTTGGCACCGCTTCTTCCGCGGTTCCTCATTGCCATTGCAAAGGGCAGCGTATATGCCAACGTGATGCCGCCGGTCATACGGGCGATCCGCAAGACACTGAACATCAGCATCAAGAAAACCGCATAAAGAACCTACAGACCAGAATATGTTGTTCTGGTCTGTTTTTTTAAAAAACGTGGCATATTATACTGTTTTACCTCCCTAAATTTGATACAATGACTTACGATCAATAAATTAAAAGACAGGGAGGTCTGTTTTTTGGAGAATAAAATGTTTTGTTATCAATGCCAGGAGACTGCCGCCGGAACCGGATGCACGGAATGTGGTATGTGCGGAAAGACGCCGGAAGTCGCGGCAATGCAGGATGTCCTTCTATATGTAACGAAAGGTCTCTGCGAGGCGTTATGCCAGTGCAGAGCGGAAGGAAAGAAAACACCCGGTGAGGCAGACCGTCTGGTGACGGAGAACCTGTTCCTGACGGTGACGAATGTCTGTTTCGATGCCGATTATCTGCGGGATCGCATTGCAGTTACTATGGACATGCGCGACGAGGTGCTGCAGAACGTTCAGGTTCGTCTGCTTCTTTCTGAGGCCGTAACGTGGCAGCCGGCAGATCCGTCGGAATATGAAGCCAAGGCAGCGGAGATCGGTGTCCTTGCCGAACAGGATGAGGATGAGCGCAGTGCCAGAGAACTGGTCATGTACGGACTGAAGGGCCTGGCCGCATATTCCTATCATGCCGATGTGCTGGGCGCCGGGGATGAACGCCTTCCGGAATTCATGGAACGCATGCTGGCCATGCTCAACGACGATCAGGTCAGCGGCGGTCAGCTGATCTCCTGTGCCCTGGAAGTCGGAAACTACGGTATGCTGGCCATGTCTACGCTGAACAAGGCCAATACCGATGCCTATGGAAATCCCGTGGCAACGAAAGTGGATATCGGAGTGGGAAGAAATCCCGGAATCCTGATCTCCGGCCATGATCTTCGTGATCTGGAAATGCTTCTGGAACAGACACAGGGAACCGGAGTGGATGTCTATACCCACGGAGAGATGCTGGCAGCCCACGGATATCCGGAACTGAAAAAATATCCCAATCTCGTGGCTAACTACGGCGGTGCATGGCACGAACAGACCAAGGAGTTTGAAAGCTTTAACGGACCGATCCTGCTGACCACCAACTGCCTCGTTCCGCCGGAAGATTCCTATAAGGACCGCCTATATACCACCGGTGTGGTTCATTATCCCGGAGTAAAGCATATTGACGGCGCTTACGGCGAGACCAAGGACTTTTCCGCCATCATCGAGCAGGCAAAGCAGTGCGCAGCGCCTGCGGAGCTGGAGACCGGTTCGGTTACCACCGGATTTGGCATGAATCAGATCTTTGAGATCTTTGACAAGCTGGGTGAAGCCGTCAAAGCGGGCAAGATCAAGAAGTTCGTGGTGATGGCAGGCTGCGACGGCCGTCACAATACGAGAAAATACTATACGGAATTTGCCAAGGAACTTCCGAAGGATACGGTGATCCTCACCGCCGGATGTGCAAAATACCGTTACAACAAGCTGGATCTCGGCGAGATCGACGGGATTCCCAGAGTGATCGATGCCGGACAGTGTAATGACTGCTATTCGCTGATCATGACGGCACTGAAACTGCAGGAAGTGCTCAACGCCCCGGATATCAACCACGTTCCCGTAGTCTATAACATTTCCTGGTATGAGCAGAAAGCGGTACTGGTACTGCTGACGCTTCTGTCACTGGATGTACGTCGTATCCATCTCGGACCGACGCTGCCGGGATTCCTGTCTGAGGTCATCGGCGGTCTGCTGATCAGCAACTTCAAGATGGGAACCATCTCCGGAGATGTCAAGGCAGACATTGAGAAGATCCTCAGCGATGCCAGAGATCCCATCAGCCGTACGACGATCATCGGAGATCTGCTGCAGGAGTATCCTGCTGCGGGGGATATCCTGATCAGCCTCGGACTTGGGTGTGTCGGCTGCGGATCCGCACTGACCGAATCCATCGAGCAGGCAAGCGTTGTTCACAAACTGAATCCGAAGACCATTCTGGAAGGACTGAAACAGGGCCTTGGCGGAGTGGAAGTCGATGTGAGCTGACAACAGACAACAAAACAGAGCCAGATCCTACGATCTGGCTCTGTTTTTTATTGTATTATTTTGCTTCTTTCCGCTCTGCTTCTTCCTGAGAGAGAATGGCGTATTCCTCTTCCGTGAGCAGTTCCTGATCCGTGGGATCGATGTCGATCTCCTGATAGGTGCTGTGGCGCAGGGGCTTTCCGGAAATGAGTTTTCGGTGTGACAGCTTCCGGGCAATCTGGCCGGCCTTTCCGTCTCCAATAGCATAGGCTGCCAGATGGACCGCGATGATGTCCACAAGATTGGAGTCGGGATCCAGATCGGCCACGGTGCCCTCCATGATGACAAGACTTCTTCCGTACATGTTGAGGTCGATGGGAATGTTGATATAGAAATTTGTCAGAAGGTCGATGATGTCGTCGATGACCTCCGAGGAGCTGTTCATATCACTGACGGTCATGGCACGGTACTTGTTCAGGAGCCGGTTGATGACCTCCGTCAGCTCGGCTCGCTTGGGATAGTTGTCCGGCATGTCCAGCAGGATCCAGCCCCACTCCATCAGTTCATCGATATCGTTTTTCAGGATCGCGTGCATGCAGTGATGCAGACACTCCGTTTCCTTGTCGGTCAGTTCACCCATCATCCCGAGATCCAGCCATACGATCTGGCCGTCTCGGATCCGGACATTGCCGGGGTGCGGATCCGCCTGGAAGAACTGGTCTTCCGCCCACTGCTTGATATAACTGCGGATCAGTTTCGTACAGACTTCACGAATGTCGTAGCCGGCGGCTTTCAGACCCTCGATATCCTCCAGATCAATGCCGTCAATGAATTCCATGACCAGCACATCTTTTGTCGTGTATTCATGATAGACACCGGGAGTAGTGGCAAAAGCCATGGGCTCCAGAATCTTGGCCATCCGCTCGATGTTATCGGCTTCCTTGATGAAGTCCATCTCTTCCTTGGCCACACGCCAGGTCTCATCGATGGCATTTTCCAGGATCCACTTCTTGTTTTCCAGCTCTTTTAACTTCAGAACATTCAGAGCACGTTTCAGAAGGCGGATATCCTGTTCCATCATCTGGTAACTGTCCGGCCTCTGGACCTTGATGGCCACGCGGGTGCCGTCCAGCAGCCTGGCCTCGTGGACCTGAGCGATGGACGCAGAGCCTTCCGGGATTCCGGAGATTTTGGAGAAAACAGTGTTCCACGGTCTGCCGTATTCCTGGGAGATGATATCCCGGATCATGGACGCATTGATGGAGGGAACGTCATTACGCAGCCCTTTCAGTGCTTCACAGTATTCCGGGGGAAGGACCTCTGGATGAAGGCTCAGTACCTGACCGATCTTGATGAAGGCAGTGCCAAGCTGTTTGAATGTATTGGCAACCTTCTCCGGGGTCAGTCCCTGAGTGAGGTTGTTCTTGTTTGCTACGGAGAGGATCTCAGCCAGCCGGCGTGCATCTCCTACAAAACCATAGCGCAGAGAAGTATTTTCCATCTATACAATTATCCCTTTCATAGCAGGTACATCAGTCGTGATGTTCGCATCCGCATCCATGATGGTGTTCGTGATCGTGGTGGTGATCATGATCTTCATCCGGCTCATCGGGATCAAACTTCAATATGAATGGTGTGTTGAAATTCAGTGCGATGACCAGTTCATTGAACTTGTTCGGTGCAAGAATATGGCCCATTTCTTCCACAGCTCTGTGAAACCTGTCGTCGATCTCCATGAGGTCATCGGTGGTCAGAGAATTGATCACTTCTTCATCGGTCACGTGCTGGAGCAGGCGGAAGGTCGTGCTTTCGGTATGATCCGGCAGGATCTTCACATATGCGGAGAGCTTCTCGGTCAGTTCCGCAACGATTCTTCATTGTAATCTGCCATGATGTTTTCTTCCTCTCATAGAATGAAAATATTCTACCATCTATTGAAAAGAAAAACAATTTCTCCGGCAGAAAGAATTCCCGGTTCCTGCAGATACAGGAACCGGGATAAAAAATGGGTTGAGATCAAAGATGAGTAAGAACGTACCAGATGCTCTTGAGAGAAACTCTTCCCTCAACCAGACCCGAGATGTCGTAGGTAAAGCGGTAGTCCGGATTGCGTTCTTTCAGGATGTCCTTCATCCGGTGCCGGATCAGGGGTTTGGTATTGGGATGCATCTGAATATAGAAGTTTTCTTTCTCAATGTTTTCGAAAACGAGCGGACCGACGGTGTCCACCGGGGAGCCGGTGGTGATCACGTGCTCGGCCTTCTTCAGTTCGTTCTTATAAGCTTCGCTGGTGTAATACGGATCGTCTGCCGGGATCTTGTAGCGTTCCGGACGGTGACGCTCATAATGATGAAGATCCGTATGCACATAGCTGGGGCAGAAGACCGACATCTTGATATTGTCGATCCCGGTACGCTGCAGATCATAATAGACACTTTCCGCAAGAGCAGTGGAGAAGTGCTTGGTGGCATAGTAAGACGGCATATCACCCATGGTCAGAAGACCGGCCAGAGAAGTGACGTTCAGAATGTGGCAGGGTGTGCCCTGTTTTTCCATGATGGGGATGACCCGTTTCATGGTATAGATATGGCTCATGCAGTTGATGTGGAAGATCCATTCCCACTCTCTGGAGGGAAGATCCGTGACCAGACCGCCGAAAGCGATGCCGGCGTTGTTCATCAGAAGATCGATCTGTCCGTAGGTCTCCATGGTGCGGCGTACGAGACGGTCGGCATCTTCTTCCAGAGACAGGTCGGCGACTTCCGTTTCCACGGTTCCGCCCTGCTCCAGGACCCACTGTTTGGTGCGTTCCAGATCTGCGGCATCGATATCTGCCAGCATCAGTTTCATTCCGCGGCGGACGGCCTCTTTGGTAAATTCAAATCCAAAGCCGTTCCCGGCACCGGTGATCAGAGCAACCTTATTCTTGAATTCTTTCACGATAACACTCCTTTTTTAAAATAATAC
>R23__coassemble_1374_pt1 | contig 11552 bp, 9 predicted proteins | sample R23__metabat2_high_PE_023 | metagenome-assembled genome bin R23
TTCGGACTGCCGGAGAAAGCCGATATGGTGGAGATGGAGGTTTCCGAGAAAACCGGAGCATTAAAGGAACACTACTGGGTGAACCTTTCCAAATTTAACGGAATGCCTGGTCTTATCATTGCGGAGGAGAGTATCATCGAGGCACTGGATCGGATGACGGAAGAGGATATCGAACATATTCAGGGAGTCGCCATTGAACGCTATCATGGGGATACCTATGAATCCATGGAGGATACCATCGAGTTTTCCGCTTTCATGAGCTGTTACCGTTTTGCCCGTTTCATTCTGGAGGGAATGTACCGCTGCCCCAATGATTTTGAGATCCCGGACAATCGGGAATAGACTGGTTTTAAGAAGGAAATAAAGCTGTAACCGGGTCATTTCGTTATCAGACCCGGTTACAGCTTTGTTTGGTTTGGCCGTTCTGTCATTAATTGATGCAAAAACTGTACAAATCGCACAATTTGTGCTTTTGGTTTGGTTTACAACTGATTATTTTTATTGGATTCGCACAATAAACAGTGTATAATACATTAGCTTTAGTTTCTGTAAGTACCATCACGAATAGCCGGGCAGGAAAACCAGTCGGAACCGAGAACGAAGGCTTCGGATATGAAATGATGGAGTTGCAGAAAAAATATGAATTGCAACTCTTTTGTGTATGTGTGTGTATTGTGAAATGTGGGACAGATGCGGTATGAGAGGGTAAGAGTCGTCATCTGTAATGTATTTTACGACGCAGGATTGTTGCAGATCTAGGAGGAAGAAAACTATGACTGCTTTAATAGCTGCAGTACCTATCCTGTTGGTCATCGTTCTGATGATCGCATTTAACTGGCCAGCCAAAACGGCATTGCCTCTCGGCTGGGCAGTTACTGTTCTGATAGCTCTCCTTTACTGGAGACAGGATTTCGGAACATCCGCTGCCTGGGCTCTGGACGGCTTCCTGGAAGCCATCAGCACTCTGGTAGTTATTCTCGGCGCAATCCTCATCATGAACACCATGAAGCATTCCGGCGCAGTTACCGCCATTCAGCGCGTGTTTAACGGAGTGAACCCGGACAGACGTATCCAGGCGGTCATCGTCGGATTTGTCTTTGCCGCTTTCATTGAAGGCGCAGCCGGATTCGGAACCCCGGCTGCTCTGGCAGCACCGCTGCTCATCGGTCTCGGTTTCCCACCGCTTTGCGCTGCTGTTGTGGCTCTCATCTATAATAGCACTCCGGTTGTGTTCGGCGCAGTCGGAACTCCGACATCCACGGCCGCTGCGGTTGTGCAGCAGTCGGTTGAGGAACTGGGCGGAAACGCAGAGCAGTTTACCATGGCACTGACCAAGTATTCGGCACTGGGACAGGCCGTCTGCGCACTCTTTATCATCTGTGCCGGCCTCTTCGTCATGACCAAGATGTTCGGACCGAACCGCTCCGGCAAGGAAGCATTTGCAGCATTCCCGTTTGCCATCTTTACCATTATTGTATTCGACGTATTCTATCTGATCATGGCCTTCTTCTTCGGCCCGGAGTTCCCGTCTCTGATCGGTGCAATCCTGACGCTTTTGGTAGTCATCGTTGCCGCAAAGAAAGGATTCCTCTGCCCGAAGAAAGTCTGGGACTTTGAAAACAGGGAGAAATGGGACTCCAGCTGGCTCTCCACGCAGGAAGTCAAGCAGGATGTTGATAACGGCATGTCCGCTGTTCTGGCATGGACTCCCTATGTGCTCATCGGCCTCATCCTTGTGGCGACCCGTCTGAACTGGTTCGGACTGAAGGATCTTCTGAAGGGACAGGCATTCACGGTAACCATCGCCAACATTCTTGGTATGGAAGGTGTTACCTGGAGCTGGAACTGGGGCTGGAACCCCGGCGTGATTCCGTTTATCCTTGTATGCATCATTACCTGGTTCCTGCACAGAATGCCCGGTGCAAAAGTGAAGGAAGCACTGCTGGACACTTATCATCAGCTGACCGGCGCTGCCATCGCACTTTTCTTCGGCGTCTCCATGGTTTACCTGTACCGCAACACCGGTATGAACGCATCCATCGACAAGTCCATGCTGTATGTCATGGCAGAAGCACTGGCCAAGATCTTCCAGAGCGCTTACATTATTATCGCACCTATCATTGGCGTGCTCGGATCCTTTATGTCCGGCTCCAACACTGTTTCCAATACATTGTTTGCCGGCCTGCAGTTCCAGACTGCCAGCATTCTTAAGATGAGTCCGGTCCTGATTGTTGCTCTCCAGAACATCGGCGGTGCTGCCGGCAATATGATCTGCGTGAACAACGTTGTTGCAGCATGTGCTACCACCGGCACCATGGGCAACGAAGGAAAAATCATCAAAACAAACGCACTGCCCTGCTTTATCTACTGTCTGATCGCCATCGTGGTACTGGGTGCCCTGATCCTAATGGGGTCGGATCCCCTGGGTCTCGGTGCCGCCATCTCTGGCTGATCCCATCAGTCGTAAATAAGTAAACAAAGGAAAAATTTGGAGGTATCTACTATGATTCATCTTTCCTATGATCAGGAAATAACCCTGATTAAAAAACTGCTTGCCCCGCTGAACGTCGTCGAGTACGATGCCGATTACGTGGCAAAAGTTGTTACTCACTCCGATTTCACAGGTACCTATTCTCATGGCCTGTCCCGTCTCTGCATTTACCTGCGTCAGTATATGGCCGGCGCTTTGAATGCACAGCCCGATTTCAAAATCGTACAGGACAAGGATGCATCTCTTGCATTTGAATGCGACCTTGGCTCCGGTATCGCAGCAGTAAACCGTGTATATGACGCAGTCCTCGAGCGCGCCCGCAAATATGGCGTTGCCGCAGGTGTTGCCCGCAACAGCGCAAACATCGGCTGCGGCGGTTTCTATGGCCACCGTATGGCGGAAGACAACGTGATCGGTTTTGTCGTCAGCAACACTTATCCCTGCCAGGCACCGTACGGCGGTGCTGACCGTCTCATCGGTACCAACCCCATCATCCTTGGCTGCCCCACCACCAATCCGGAGCGTCCCATCGTTATCGACGTTTCCACCAGTGGTGTCGCCATCGGTAAGGTCTTCGCATATCGTCGTGAAGACAAAGAGATGCCGGAAGGCTGGGCCAACGACTATGATGGCAATCCGACCACCGATCCGCACAAGGCTTACTGTGTCCGTCCGATGGGCGACCACAAGGGCTATGGTCTCGCGGTATTCGTCGATATGTTCGGCGGCGTTCTGGCCGATGCTCTCACCAGTGCTGAGATCCCCTTCGTAGAGGATATGGAACCGGAGAAGACCGGCTTTGCAGTCGTCCTTCTGGATATTGCACACTTCCTGGATGTCGACCGCTTCAAAGAGCACGCTTCCCAGTATGCAAGCATGCTGAAGAACAGCCGTACCGCCACCGGCGTAAAAGAGATCTTTATGCCCGGTGAGATCGAGGCTCGTCTGCTTGAGGAACGCAAAGTTTCCGGCGTTGATTTCTCCGATGCTCTCGTTGCTGAGCTGGAGGATCTGGGACGTCAGTGCGGCGCTCTCGGCGAAGGCGGAAAACTCGAAGATCTGCTTGCCTAATCGAAAGTATTTGCTTGACCGAACCGGCAATTTCCGGTTCGGTCAAATTAATATGTATCTGTCCGGATCCGCCATATATATGGAGCATGTCCCGGCATCCTGTCGATAATGACGGATCATCCGGAATATATTAGTATTTTTTGTTAAACAGGAGGATTACATGGCAACTTATAATAAAATCACGCCTGAGATCGCCGCGCAGCTGAAAGCTGTTGTCGGCGAAAGAAGATTCTTCGAGGGTGAGGATATCGATCCCAACTATTCCCACGATGAAATGCCGATCTACGGAAAATATCTTCCCGATGTCGCAGTTGACGTGGAGACCACCGAAGAAGTATCCGAGATCATGAAGATCTGTTCTGCCAACAAGATTCCCGTTACCTGCCGTGGCGCAGGCACCGGACTCGTTGGCGGATGTGTTCCCCTGGCCGGCGGTGTCGTACTGTGTACCCGCCGTATGGACAAGATTCTGGCATATGATATGGAGAACCTCGTAGTCCGTATCCAGCCCGGCGTACTGCTGAAAGATCTGGCCGCCGATGCCCTGGATCACGGCCTGATGTATCCCCCCGATCCCGGCGAAAAGACCGCGACGGTGGGGGGCAATATCTCCACCAACGCAGGCGGTATGCGTGCCGTCAAATATGGTGTTACCCGTGACTATGTTCTGGCGTTGACGGTCGTCCTGGCAGATGGCCGCATCATTGAGCTTGGCAAATCTGTATGCAAAACCAGTTCTGGCTACAGTCTGCTGCATCTGATGGTAGGCTCTGAAGGCACCTTGGGAATCATCACTGAGATGACCATGAAACTCATTCCGAAACCCATCTGTGATGTATCCTGTCTGGTACCGTTCCGTGATGTGGAATCCTGCATCCACTCCGTCCCGAAGATCAAACTGGCTAACCTCGATCCTCAGTCCATCGAATTCATGGACGCGGATATTGTCACTTCTTCCGCCGCATTCACAGGAAACCCCATTTTCCCGGAGAATGTCAATAATGAAGAAGTAGGCGCCTCCATCCTTGTTACTTTCGTCGGCAATGATGAGGACGAGCTGGATCAGAAGATGATCAAACTGGGTGAAGTGGCAGAAGAGGCCGGTGCCTTGGATGTGCTGGTCGTTGCCACCTCTGCCAATAAGAAGGAAGCATGGGCAGCCCGCTCCAGCTTCCTGACTGCAATCGAAGCAGACACCAAGCTCATCGATGAGATGGACGTGGTGGTTCCCGTGGATAAGATCCCTGACTTTTTGATCTATATCCGACAGCTGGGAGAAGAGAATGGAATCCGGATCCGCAACTTCGGTCATGCCGGAGACGGAAACCTGCATATCTACTGCTGCTCCAATGATCTGGAAGAAGAGGAATTCAAGAAGAAAGTCAAAGTCATTATGGACGCTGCATATACTAAGTGTGCAGAACTGGAAGGACAGGTATCCGGTGAGCATTCCATCGGTCATGCCAAGATGGTCTATCTGGAAGAGTCTGTTGGTGAAGACGTATTCAAGCTTATGGGCGAGATCAAGAAGGTCTTCGATCCGGATTACATTCTGAATCCGGGCAAGGTCTGCGACAGCTCCCTGGTCAGCTGATTCCGACATGTTTCTAGATAATCGATTATTGGAAGGAGTAACCTATGCTTAAAATACTTGTATGTGTCAAGCAGGTTCCGGATGTTGACCTTGTTACGATGGATCCGGAAACCGGCAACCTGGTTCGCGAAGGCGTACCGACTCTGACAAATCCCCTGGATCTGAATGCGCTGGAAGCAGCAGTTCAGGTCAAGGAAAGATACGGCGGCGAGATCACTCTGATCACAATGGGACCTCCCATGGCAGAGAGTACGCTGCGTGAAGGCCTCGCGGTGGGCGGTGACGATGCGATTCTGATCACCGGGCGCCCCTTCGGCGGTGCCGACACTCTGTCCACAAGCTATCCGATCCTGATGGCGGCAAACATGAAGGGCAAATTCGATCTTATCTTCTGCGGAAAAGAGTCTCTGGACGGGGCCACCGGACAGATGGCTTCCCAACTGGCAGAACGTTTTGACGCATCTCAGATTTCCTGCTGCTACAGCATTGAAGAAATCGCAGACGGAAAGATTAAGGCCACCCGTACTCTGGAGACCGGCAAGGAGATCGTTGAGGCAACGCTCCCCTGCCTTATTACGGTGGAAAAGGACAACTTCTACGGAAGACTTCCCAACCTAAAGGCCTATTTGGCATCCAAGACGGCTGAGATCACCACTTATACCGAAAACGACATCGACGGTCTGGATATGAATAAGATCGGTGTTCCGGGATCCGGTACCATCGTTCCGAAAATCTATCCGCCTGAACTGCCCGAACCCGGACAGATCATCAGCACCGGCAGCGCGAAAACCGACGTCAGCAAACTGGTTGAGCTGCTGGCGGAAAAAGGCTCGATCTAAGGAGGTCCTACTATGCAGAAATCTGATTACAAAAATATGTGGGTATACATCGAGCATGATGGCGAGACCGTCGCACCTGTGAGCCTTGAGCTCTGCTGTGAGATCCGCAAGCTTTGCGATGTAACCGGCGAAAAACTGTACGCAGTGATCATCAGTGATCTTCCTCACGAAGAAGTGGATAAGATCAGAGAATGCGGTGTGGACGGAGTCATTTATGTCAATGGTACCGGTTATGAATATTTCAATACCGATGCGTATGCCAACGTGTTCACGGTCCTGTCCCGCAAATATAATCCGTCCGCCATCTTTGTCGGCGGCACCATCTTCGGACGTGATTTCGCGCCCCGGTTTGCAGTTCAGCTGGATACCGGCTGCACCTCCGACGCCATGGAGCTGGAGTATGATCCTGAGACCGGTGATATCCAGTTCATCGAGCCGGCAGTCGGCGGCAAGATCATGGCCGTTATCACTGTGCCGGTGATGCGTCCTCAGGTGGGCACTATCCGTCCTGGCACCTTTAAGTATGCACCGGTAGGTGCCAAGGAGAATGTGGAGGCGATCTGCGAGGAGATCAGTTTTGATCCCGAAGCAATTCGATGCAAACATATCGATTTCATTCCCGATGACATGGATCCGGAACTGGATATCGCTAATGCCGATTGCATCGTATGTGTCGGTAACGGTCTGAAAGACTCCGAGCAACAGGAGCGTTACAGTTATATGGCAAAATTGCTTGGCTGCAAAATCGGCTGCACCACACCGCAGTTTGACCGCGGTATCCTTCCGTACAAATTGCAGATCGGACAGTCCGGCGTTATGGTCAAAACCAAGCTCTACATCAGCTTTGGTGTTTCCGGCGCAGTAAACCATACTGCAGGTGTTGACGCCGATGTCTTCGTTGCGGTGGATAAGAATCCGGACGCCCAGATCTTCAACTATTGTGACTATGGTATCGTAGGCGATATGGATGAGGTCTGTGATGAGCTGATTGATCAGCTGAAGGCAAGACAGGCCTAAAAACCCGATAAAACAAAAAATGACGGCTTCGGCCGTCATTTTTATTTGCTGAATCTTAACTTGTTATATTGTGGAGCCGCTGGGTCAAAGCAGGCAGGGTGCCATCCTCCAGTGCTTGAGCAATGAGTCCTGCTCTTTTCCGCTCCTCCTTAATATACCAGGTGAGGACTGTTAGGATCTCGTCCCGTGAAAGCGTCTCCACAGCACGATCCTGCAACTCCGTATAGTGTTCTGCATATTCCGGATCTCCAAGGTCCCAGCGAAGGAACAGCTTGATCCACTCATTGACCTCCTGAGAGTAATCGGGAAAACCGCGGGTTACGGTCTTTTTCATGATGGAGCGAAGCTCGACCCATTCCGTGGTCTGTATTTCCAGTACCGGAAGATCCGCGCATTTTTCATCAACAGTACGTTCTTCCTCCGGAAGACCGTGCGGGAGCTTCTCAATAAACTCAATATCCCCGGGCCCTGGTTCCCGCAGTTGGGAATAATCCAGAATACGCTGTAGTGTTTTGACACAAAGACCGCATCCGGTGCCGGCTCCGGTCTTTTCCTGCAGCTGTTCCAGTGCAGAGGCACCTTCGCCGATGGTCTTTCGGATCTCGCCTGCCGTGATATTCCTGCAGCGACACACCAGCTCGTCGTCCGGAATATCACGGACATGTGTGCGGCTTTCATAATCACGGCGGCCTAAGTTCTCCCATTTCATATCGATTACCTGAAACGAAGGTTATTTTTTCCCTACGAACAGAGTACCGACCTTTTTGCCGGCAATCACATCGTAAAGTGCCTGAGGGCGGTTTCCGTTGGTAATGATCACGTCAATGCCCTGGGCGGTGGCAAGCTCTGCAGCCTGCAGTTTTGTCTGCATGCCACCGGTTCCACGGCGGGAGCCGACGCCGCCTGCCAGAGAGTGTGTCTCCTCCGTGATCTCTTCGATCCGGTCGATGAGTATGGCGTTGGGGAAGAGACGGGGATCCTTGTCATAGAATCCGTCGATATCCGAGAGGATCACCAGCTTGCTGGCCTGACAGAGCACTGCCACAACCGCAGAGAGCTTGTCATTATCGCCGAAAAGCCGCTCTTCCGACTGGATCTCCGTGTAGCTGACAGAATCATTTTCGTTGACGATGGGGATTACACCGTTTTCCAGCAGCGCGTTGAATGTGTTGGCCAGGTTTTCCTTTTTCTCTTCCTGATGGATATCATCGGAATTGAACAGAATCTGAGCCACCGTCTTATCGTAATAACCGAAAAACTTATCATAAAGGAACATGTTGCTGCACTGTCCGACTGCGGCTGCCGCCTGTTTCATGCGCATGTCAGTAGGTTTTTCCTTCAGGTGCATCTTGTTGGCGCCGATGGCAATGGCACCGGAGGAGACCAGGACGACCTCATATCCCATGTTCTGTACATCGGAGAGTACCAAAGCAAGATCCTCGAAAGAACGGAGCTTGCTGTTTCCCAGTTCATTGGTCAGGGTGGAGGTACCAACCTTCACGACGATTCGGTTTTTATGTAACATACTACGATCTCCTGTCTGTGTGTAATAACATTCCTTCTATTGTGATTTCTGCCATGATACCATACTGCAGAAAAAAGGTCTATCAAAAGGCATGAAAATCCCCGGCGAATCGCCGGGGAAACGGTGCCTTAGCCTTTCAGACCGCGTTCCTGTCGGTCCATGTCCTCCACGACGATGTCAAAGATCTCACCGAGAGTAGAGCAATACTCCAGCACTTTCCATGGTTCGTTGGTGTGATAGTGGATCTTTATAAGATCCTCATCACCGACGGCCAGAAGGCTGTCCCCAACGAAGTTTTCCGTAAAATAATCAAAGATTTCATCCTCATCCAGATCGTGACCTTCGATGAGAAGCTGAGTATCATATCGAAATTCTACCATTGAAATGAATTCCTCCAAAAAGAAAGATTACACCAATTGTAGCGAAAACACCGTATCTTTGCAACAATCCGGGCGGGCGAAAAAGGCACGGAACAGGAAAAAACGAAGGGAGAACCGAAAAAAAGTGTCGTAATAATTAACAAAAATTTTTAAGTAAATCATGTGAAGATATCTTTGAAAAAAGAGAAACACAAGGAAAAAGTCAGACAGATTTTGAAAGATTGTTGGATTGAAAACAATCTAAAAAGAAATGATGAGCGCATTTCGGAAAATCGGGAGGAATTTCGAGGTTTGACATTATCAGCAAAATGTCCACAGACTCTTTCGGAAAATGAAAAAATCATTGGACAATCTGTCACGGGACACTTTATAATAGGTCGGAAGATATGCCGACTCAGCCGATGACCATCGCGAGCCGGATGGATCCGTCCCCCAATTATAATCGGATCCGCAGCAAAAAAAGAGAAGGAGTAAACGAATGAAAAAAAGTACAAAGCGTCTGATCAGCATGCTGCTGTCTTTGACATTGATCGTCAGTATCGCCGGGATCAGCGTATTCGCAATGGACGACAGCGGCGTTCCCGCGGCTGCCGAAAAGACCTATGATACCTATACGGTCCTGGGTGACAGTATTCCCACGGGCTATGGTATTGTACAGGGTGCCGACGGAAAGTACTGGTCTCCCCACGGACACTATGTGTATAATTCCTATCCGGCCATCGTCGAGCAGACGCTGGGCGTGAAGAACTTCAACATTCAGTGCCGTTCCGGATTCCGTACGGTAGAGGCCCTTCGCATGATCGACCCGTCCGTGTATGATACATGGACGGAAGACGAGCAGTTCTTCAGCGACTTCCTGCTCCAGTATCTGGACCAGATGAAGCCGGAAGAGATCGCAGCCATGCAGGCAACGGCTTATGATGAGATCAAGAATTCCGATCTGATCACCATCAACCTTGCCAACAATGATATCCTGTCCTATTCTTCCATGAAGTCCACGATCGAGGCTCTGAACGGTACGGGCAACACCGCTCTGTTCACACAACTCGGCGTTGTGGCTGCTGCCATCAAGGAGTATGGTTCACTGGGAGCTCTCATGTCGACACTTATCTCCAATGGAGTGACCATTGCCTATCTGGGCCAGTATATGCTCGAAGGCTTCCAGCTGTATATGAAGAACTGGAACATCCTGATCAAAAAGATCCGTGAGATCAACCCGGATGCGGAGATCCTGGCCATCGGCATGTACAATCCGTTCAACACCCTGAAACTGACGGATGCCTCCCTGATTGAGATCGGCCGCATGATGGATCCCATGATTCAGATGGTCAACGCGTACATCTCCATGGGCAGCGAGATGCGCAATGAATACAAGTTTGTTGATGTAATGGGAACCGAAGCATTCAAATTCCCGTCCTTCATGGATCCCACCGTATTTTCAAACTTCACTCTGATGGTGCATCCCACCGTCGCAGGCCACGCCTATATGGCGGACAAGATCCTGAACGTCCTGGGTGAAGGTGCACAGGGTTCCGTGAAAGGTGCAGACTTTAAAGTCAATGTTCCCTCTAGCGTGCCCGGCGGCACCGTAAAAGCGACCCGCACTACCGCAAAGGCAGGGGAAGCGGTGACCGTATCTGTAAAACCGGATGCCACGCACGACTTCAAGGAGATCTCCTTCACCACCGGCGGAGGAAATAAGATGATGATCGCTCCGGACGCGGAAGGAAACTACAACTTCAATATGCCGAGCTCCGATGTCAATGTCGCTGCTGTGTTCGAGGCCTGCCCCAGCGCGAAGTTCAAAGACCTTGACCGCAAAGCCTGGTATCATGAAGAGACGGACTTCGTCCTCGGCAAGGGATACATGGCCGGTATTTCCGAGACCGCTTTTGCTCCGGAAGCAAGTCTGACCCGCGGAATGATCGTCACGATGCTGTATGCCATGTCCGGCAAGCCGGATGCCGGCAAAGCACCGTTCAGTGATGTCAGTGCCGCCCGCTATTATGCCAAGGCAGTGGCATGGGCAGCCGCAAACGGGATTGTTGCCGGTTTTGAAGACGGAACCTTCCATCCCAACGACAACGTGACCCGCGAACAGCTTGCCACCATTCTGTGTGCCTACGCAAAACACATCAAAGCTGCCGAAGTCACTCCGGGAGATATCTCGAAATTCCCGGATGCCGATTCCGTACACGAATATGCCAAAGAGGCGGTAGCCTGGGCCGTTGGTGCCGGACTGATCTCCGGACGTGCCGACGGAAACATTGCTCCCACCTCCAGCGCCACCAGAGCCGAAGTTGCTCAGATGATTACGAATTTCTGCGGCGCATTCATGCCGGCAGCCTAAACATAACCAATGAATATGATGCTGCATCCCATCCCGGGATGCAGCATTTTTTTCGTTTCTGCAAAAAAACGGAGGATTCCATTCCGGTTTCGGTCAGCAATGAGAGAGTTTGTATTGAAAAAAATGAATTTTGGTACTATAGTTAGAAAAGTCTCTCGCTTTTTCGTGGCAATTCGGAAAAGCAATCAGAACTGCAACACCGCTGCCGTCCGGGCAGTGGTGAATACGATAAGAGGAGGAAATTGGAATGGCAGAGAACAATGGGTACTTCCTGACACTTCCGGC
>R23__coassemble_1390_pt1 | contig 11468 bp, 9 predicted proteins | sample R23__metabat2_high_PE_023 | metagenome-assembled genome bin R23
CGGACTTATCATAAGCCATTTAGGATCGTTTTGCAACGTTTGACAGATTCTAGGCATGGAAGGCAAATACCTTTTTTCGGAGCGTGGACAACATATTAGTTGTCAGTGAGCCTAAAAAAAGGTAAAATAATTAATCAATGAAATTTAGACAGAGGTATTTTAGTGGATCACAAGCAGTCTTACACCGCGAATAAGCTGTCCCATGCCTATATCGTAACGGGCAATGGAGAGGATGCGCTGGAACAGGCAGGAGAACTTGCCGCTGCAATGATGTGCCGGTTTCCAGAGCAGGCTCCCTGCGGCCATTGCGAAAACTGCCGGAAGATCCGGGAAGGGATTCACCCCGATCTTGGACATGTTACACGGGAAGTGGAGAACGGGAAACAGAAGAAATCCATCCTGGTCCGGCAGATCCGGGCGCTGATCGCCGATGCCTATGTGATGCCCAACGAGGCAGACCGAAAAGTCTATATCATTGAAGATGCAGATACCATGAATCTTCAGGCACAGAATGCGATTCTGAAACTGCTGGAAGAACCGCCTGCCTTTGATTCATTCATCCTGATCGCAGCAAATCCCATGCTGCTTCTTCCTACGGTACGTTCCCGCTGCGTTCTGGTTCGGACGGACGCGGCGATCGAGGAGGACCTGTCCTCCGAGGAAAAGGAACTGGCCAGGGGGTTCCTCAATACCGCACTGAGAGGAACGGAAGCGGCACTGTTTCAGTGGTGCATGGAGCATAACTCCATGAATATTCAGGAGACGAACCGCTTTCTGGAAGCGGTAAAGAGCACCGCCGTCGCAGGACTGTCTGCTGCGAACCGCTCCCTCGCGCAAAAAAAGAAGATCAACCATCTGATCCGGCTTGTGGATCGATGCAGGGAGTTCCTGGCTGTCAACACCGGACCCAAGCATGTCATGGCTTATCTGGCAGTCAATGCGAACCCTGATAGAAAGGAACATTCATGACAGAAGTAATCAGTGTAAAATTTAAAAGTATGGGCAAGACCTATTTCTTTGCTCCCAACGGCAACACCGTTGCCACCGGAGACTCGGTGGTGATCGAGACCGCCAAGGGTCTGGAAATGGCGGAATGCGTATACGGCAATCATATGGTGGAGGACACCAGTGTGGTGCAGCCTCTGCGGCCGGTGATCCGGATCGCGACGGAATCGGACCTGCGGGTTGCCGAGATCAACAAGGAAAAGGAAAAAGAGGCCTACGACATCTGCAAACAGAAGATCTCCGAGCACGGGCTGGAGATGAAGCTGGTAGATGTGGAGTGCAACTTTGAAGGAACAAAAACCACTTTCTTTTTCACGGCAGACGGCCGCGTGGATTTCCGTGATCTGGTAAAGGATCTTGCAGGAATCTTCCGGAACCGCATCGAACTGAGACAGATCGGTGTCCGTGATGAGACAAAAATGCTGGGTGGCCTCGGAATCTGCGGAAGACCGTACTGCTGCAATCAGTTTGTGGACGAGTTTCAGCCGGTTTCCACCAAGATGGCCAAGATCCAGAATCTGTCTCTCAATCCGACGAAGATCTCTGGAAGCTGCGGAAGGCTGATGTGCTGCCTTCGCTATGAGCAGGAAGCCTATGAGGAACTGATATCAAACGTTCCCAAGCAGGGAACCTTCGTGGAGACACCTACCGGTTACGGTGTGGTGTCACAGGTTAATCTTCTCCGTCAGACGGTAAAAGTAACACTGGATGGCGAGGGAGATGACGTGATCAAGACCTATGAGGCAGACGAGATCGCCGTTGTTCCCGGGGGACGTCCCGCTAACGGAGAGACCCCTCCCCACGTGCTGAAGATCAAACCGAAGAAGAAAAAGACGGAGCAGGAAGCGGATGACTGGCTGGCGCCGGTGCTTTTTGCTGAGGATATGACCGGAGAAACCGCAGAGGAAAAGAATCCGGAAAAATCCGGTGCGTCCGGAGGAAAGAAACGACGCAGAAACCGTCGACCGAAAAAGAAATCTGGAAATGCACCGGAGAAAAAGGTTTCTGCAAATGCGCAGGAAACCGCAAAAAAACAGGAAAACAAGGCCAATGCGCCGAAAGGCGGAGCCAAGACGGCTCCGAAAGCGGAAAACGGATCTGCGGAAAAGACCGGAGATAAGGCAAAGGCGAAAAAACGGCGGCGTCCCAACCGCAGAAAACCGAAAAAGAAGACACCTGCCGGAGAATAATTCTCTGGAGCGGGAGAGGAGAAGAGATGGCGAACGGAAACAGGAAGGACGAAACGAAAATCAGTCCGTATTTCATAGCCATAGCAGCTGGGCTCCTGATCATACTGCTGGCAGTGCTGCTGGTCATGAGCGGGATCCTGGACCATGCTTTCAGCGGGAAGTCCGTGGAGGAGTCTCCTGCCGCAGAGACTGCTGTAACCGAGGTGCCATCCGAAGCGCCGGAGAGTGCCGCAACATCTCCCACGCCGACCGAAACGCCCACATATCAGATCTATGTTACTTCCGGAAGCGGCGGGGATGCATATGCAACCACCAATACCGTGAAGGACGGCGAGACAGACCATATTACGGTCATTCCCGATGTGGGGTATTCAGTGGGCAGCATCAACATCAACGGAACACCGAGCGGATACTACGGCTCCTTCGATCTGACAGAGATCCATATGGATACCGTGATCCACATTGAGTTCGTTCCCATGCAGACGGAAGAAGAGGCCGCTTCGGATAACGAGGAATAATTCTTTCGGGGAGGAAAAACCCGGAGAAATCGTCAGGGACAATATCGCTCCGGACGGCAGACACGGACTCCTTATAAAACCGCAAAACGCATTGTATACAGCCATTCTGATCGGCTGAACAGAAAAACATACATAAAAGGTCACTCCATTATGTTTGAACGCATCAAAACATTTTTAGTTGGAAACGCACTGAAAGATACCGACCTGAGTACAGAAAAATTCAGCGTCAAATGGGGGCTTCCCATTTATTCCAGCGATGCGATCTCATCGGTCGCATATGCAGGAGAAGAGATGCTGATCGTTCTTGTGCCGGCACTGTTCATGGGGGCATATAAATACTATATCCTCTGTATCGCAGCGATTCTGTTCCTTCTTGTCATACTGGCAATTTCCTACAGTCAGACGATAGACGCCTATCCAAACGGAGGTGGCGCCTACGGCGTTGCCACGGAAAACCTTGGAAAAATCCCCGGACTGATCGCCGGTGCGGCACTGATCATCGGATACATTTTGACGGTGGCAGCCAGTTCTGCGGCGGCTACTGCGGCTATCTATTCGGCCTTCCCGGTGCTGCAGCCCTATCGGGTGTTCATCGCACTGGGAATCATTGCCCTTCTGACCTGGGGAAATCTGCGAGGCATGCGGGAATCTGCCGTGATGTTCGGTACCCCTACGTATATGTTTATTGCCATTATCGTAATTACGATCCTCGTGGGGGCCGTCAAGGCAGTTGTCCATCCGGAGATGGTACCGAAGGCGGCTTCCTTCAACTATCAGCCAACGATGCTGGAAGGAGCGACCCTGTTCCTCGTTCTCCGCGCATTCGGTGCTGGATGTACCGCCCTTACCGGTGTTGAGGCAGTCAGTAATGCAGTCCCCAATTTCCGGGATCCGGCAACGAAAAATGCGAAGAAAGTACTTGCCCTGCTGGCGATGGTCTGTCTGGTCTGTTTTTTAGGCCTGTCAATCTTAACCGCGGTTTATCATGTTACCCCGGATCCTTCCGGAGGGATCACAGTAATCGCACAGCTGGCAGAGCGCGTTTATGGAGAGGGAAGTGTCGGTTTCTATATCGTTCAGGTCGCTACGGTCGTCATTCTGGCGCTGGCGGCGAACACCGCTTTTGCAGGAATGCCGGTACTGCTGGCACTGATGGCCAAAGACGGGTATATGCCGCGTAAAATGACAAACCGCGGTATCCGGCTAGGCTTTTCGAATGGAATTGAGATGGTCTTCCTTTCATCCGCGCTTCTGATCATCATCTTCCGCGCAGATACACACTCTCTGCTTCCTCTGTATGCCACCGGTGTATTTCTGGCATTTACACTGTCTCAGACCGGAATGCTGATCCGATGGATCCGAAAAAAGAATTCCGGATGGAAGCACCGTGCGGTCATCAACGGCATTGGTGCTGCCATGAGCGCAACGACCTGCCTGATCATTGCAATCTCCCGTTTCACGGCGGGCGCATGGATGGTTCTGGTGGCGATTCCGGTGATCGTGCTCGTGATGGAGTATATCCACCGGCATTATCACGGAGTGCAGAATGATCTTGGGATGGATTTCGGGGATGAACGGCTTTCCGATGTGTATGTCCCGAAAGTCAAAATCGTGATGCCCATCAGCAACTTGAACCGCGCATTTTTGAAATCGCTCCATTACGCCATGAGTATCCAGGGAGATCTTCCCATCGAACTGTATCATGTGGCATCTTCCGAAGAAGATCAGGAACGGTACCGGGAGCGCGTTGAGGAACTGAAAGAGCTTATGAATCTGAATGCGGTGCTTGTCATTGAAGAGACTCCGTACCGGAATTACAGCGAGATGCTGCTCCGGCATGTGGATATGTGTCTGGAACAGCTGGACCCGCATGAAACACTGACGGTAGTCATGAGTCAGATCATCATCCGGCACTGGTGGCAGCGAATACTGCATAACCAGACTTCCGAGCAACTGAAAAGACAGCTGGAGCACAAACGAAACGTTTCGGTGGTCTCAGTTCCATATCTGCTGAAATAATCAGCGCTACAGACAATCCTTAGAGAAAAGGTATTGAAAGAAGGCTTCAAATCATGAAGATCGTTGTTGTCGGCGGCGGGCGCGTTGGGCTTGCCATTATCCGACTGCTTCTCAATGAACAGCACGATATCACCGTTGTGGAGAGCGACCCGGAACGGGCGGAATTTCTTGCCACAACAATGGATGTCTATGTGATCGAAGGAAGATCCGATGTGGAACATCTGAAAGAAGCAGGCACCGCGGAGGCAGACCTGCTTATCGCCGTTACGCCCTCGGATGAAAACAATCTGATTGCATGTGCAGTCGGACGAAAACTGGGCGCAAAGCATACCATCGCACGCGTGCGGGATGAAGAGTACTATCAGGATATGGTCCTGTTAAGGGAAGAGCTTGGCCTGTCCATGTCCATCAACCCGGAGCGAACCGCGGCGAAGGAGATCTCAAGATGTCTTCGATTCCCTTCCGCGGTAAAAGTGGAACCGTTTGCACGCCGGCAGGTCGAACTGGTGGAATACAAGGTCTCAAATGACTGCAAACTGTGCAATGTCGTTTTGACAGACTTTCGTGAAAAATTCGGGGACCGGGTCCTTGTGTGCACCATCGAACGGGACGGACAGGTCTATATCCCCAGCGGCAAATCCCAAATCGAAGCAGGTGATACCATCACACTGGTGGGGGCACCGGAATCGATTCACAAGCTGTTCCGGCAGATCAAGGAATTCCGGCATGAAACTCGCAACGTCATGCTTCTGGGTGGAGGTCGCTTGGCAGAACGTCTCGGCCAGGAACTGCAGAAACTTCATATTAGATTTACCATTATTGAAAAAGACATGAAGCGGTGCATGGAGCTGAAAGCAGCCTTTCCGGAAGCCACCATTGTGTGCGCGGACGGAACCCAACCGGATTTTCTGAACGAAGAAGGTCTGTAAAAAATGGATGCGCTTGTTGCCCTGACCGATTCCGACACGACTAATATGGTCATGTCCTCTTTTGCCAAAGCAGAAGGAGTCCCGCAAAACACGACGCTAATCAATGAAGACCATTTTGTAAAGATGACGGAAGCCAATGGACGTACGACTGTGATTCAGCCGCCGAAAGTGACGGCGGAACGGATTGTGGAATATGTCCGATGGATGCAGAACTCTTCCCGCAGTAGCGAGATAGAGACCCTGCGAATGATCTCGGACGGACAGGCGGAGGCGGTGGAATTCGTCGCTCGAAGCGATATGGATGTTTTGAATGTTCCCCTGAAAGATCTTCCGCTGAAATCATCGGTTCTCATTGCTGCAATCACCCGTGGAAGACAGTGTATCATTCCTAACGGCAATGATACCATTCAGGTGGGAGATCATGTCGTCGTTGTAACGACGCGGCACGGGATGAAAGAACTGGGTGATATCCTGGATCATTCCGCCGCAAATGACCGGAAACCGTCAAGAAAACTATTTGAAAGAGGAAATAAGAATTGAATTACCGATTCATTTTCCATATTACAGGGCAGGCCATTTTAGTTGAAGCGGGGCTTCTTCTATGTCCTGCTCTGGTTGCATTGCTGTACCATGAGAACAGCGGGTGGAGTTTTCTGATTACCGCCGCGATAGCGCTGGCGGCAGGAGGAGCTCTTTTTCTGCTGGGAAAAGGTGCAAAGAAAACGGTATATGCAAAAGAGGCGTTTTGCGCAGTCAGCCTCGTTTGGATCAACCTGTCTTTGGTGGGCGCGCTACCGTTTGTGCTCAGCGGACAGATTCCGAATTTCATAGATGCATTATTTGAAACGGTAAGCGGTTTTACCACCACAGGAGCCTCTCTGGTAAATCAAGTTGAGAATCTGGATCACGGTATCCTCTTCTGGAGAAGTTTCACCCACTGGGTCGGAGGAATGGGGATCCTTGTCTTTATCGTGATGTTTGGTACCCGCACATCGGATAATGCACTGCTCATTTTCCGGGCGGAAATGCCGGGGCCGGATGTGGGAAAACTTCTTCCAAAGGCAAGCGAAACGGCTAGGATCCTGTATCGGATCTATCTGGCGTTGACTCTGCTTGAGATTGTATTGCTGGTCTTGGGAGGAAGCCCGCTGTTTGACAGTGTTGTCCATGCGATGGGAACTGCAGGAACCGGCGGTTTTGGCATTCGTTCCGACAGCATTGGCGGATACAGCAGCTACATACAGTGGGTCATCACGATCTTTATGCTGCTGTTTGGTATCAACTTCAACCTTTATTTCTTCCTGTTATACAGAAAATTCCGTGCAGTCGTGAAAAGTGAAGAACTGCGGGCCTATTTGGGAATTGTGATCGCAGCGGTACTTTTGATTCTGTGGAATATCCGGCCTCTGTATTCTTCCGCATCTCACGCACTGAGAGATTCTGCGTTTCAGGTCGCGTCTATCATCACGACAACCGGATATTCAACAACAGACTTTGATCTCTGGCCTGCCTTTTCCAAGGGCATCCTGCTTATCCTGATGGTCATTGGAGGCTGTGCGGGATCTACTGCAGGCGGACTGAAAGTATCCCGGATCGTGATACTTGCAAAGACAATATCTGCGGAGATCCGGAATGCGCTTCATCCCAGACACGTCACCTCTGTGACACTGGATGAAAAACATGTGAAAGATGCATCTGGAAAAGGAGCAGCCATTTATTTCGCGATTTATTCCGGCGTTCTGGTACTGGTTTTTCTGCTGGTCAGTTTGAATGGATTCAGTATGGAGACGAATATCAGTGCAACATTTGCCTGCCTTAACAACGTTGGTCCTGGATTTGCACAAGTGGGTCCCAGTGCAGGTTATGCGCTGTTTTCTCCGTTCTCCAAGGTGGTATTGACATTGGCGATGCTGTTTGGACGTCTGGAGCTGTATCCCATGCTGATCTGTCTGTCACCACTGGTATGGCTCCCAAATCGAACTCATTTTCGTTGAACGATTTGTGGTTTTTTGACCGCACGATCCACAAAGACGAACCATAGAATAGAAAAGAAAAATCCTGAAACTCAATGGAGTTTCAGGATTTTTTATATGTGTGTTTATTTATCCCGCCGGAAAAAATGGTGTAAATGCCAGGATATAAATCCGTTGTCATCGATCTCCAGGATCCCCCATGTGGGATCATATCCCGTACCGGCGGAACCGGGGTTGATGAGGGTGATGTTTCCCAGCCGTTTACATACAGGAATGTGCGTATGTCCGAAAACGGCAACCGAAGCGCCTGCTTCTCTTGCGGCATAACCCAGCCGGTCCAGATCACCGTACTTAACTCCCAGAGTATGTCCGTGGGCAATGTAGATCTTCACACCGGCGATATTCACGGTACGCGCAAGGCGCATGTTATCCCCGAAATCACAGTTGCCTGCGACGTAATAAAAGGGGAGTCCGGGAAAATCCGGTTCCACGGAACGAACATCACGGACACCGTCTCCACAGTGGATCACTGCATCAGGTTCACACAGGCGGATTGCTTCCCGCATCGGGTCGGGACTGTTATGGGTGTCGGAAAACACCGCTACTTTTACCATAGGTATACTCCTATAAATCAGTTGAGTTCGTGATACGGGTCAAAGGGAGCCGGGATCCTGTCGGAGAGACCGGCGTGACACAGGATCGCATCAGCAATGCGTTCGCATGCATGGCCGTCTCCGTAGGGATTGACCGCACGGGCCATTTTTGCATAAGCGGACGAATCGGAAAGAAGCTCGGTGGCATCCTCAATGATGGCAGGATACTCAACGCCGGTCAGGCGGACCGTACCGGCGGCAACGGCTTCCGGACGTTCCGTCTCTTTGCGAAGGACCAGAACCGGTTTGCCCAGAGCAGGAGCTTCCTCCTGAATTCCGCCGGAATCGGTCATGACAAAATAGCTGCGGTCCATGAGACGGTGCATATCAATGGCATCCAGCGGTTCGATCAGACAAATATTATCGATCCCCGACAGAATGGGTTCTGCGGCATCCCGTACGACGGGGCTCATGTGAATCGGATATACGATAAGCAGATCCGGGTTTTTCAATGCAAGATCCCGAACGGCTGTGAAGATCTGTTTCATGGGTTCCCCGTAGTTCTCCCGACGGTGGCAGGTGAGAACGATAAGGCGGCGCCCGTCAAGATCCAACGCATTAAGCTCATCCGACGAGAAACTCCCGTTGTCGCCGATGGTATATTTCATCGCATCAATAACGGTGTTGCCAGTGATGAAGATCTCGCCCTGAACATTTTCCCTCTTCAGGTTTTCCGCGTTTTTCGGAGTGGGGGCGAAATGAAGGGTCGCGAGCCGTCCGACGAGACTGCGGTTCATCTCTTCCGGAAAAGGACTGTAACGGTCATAGGTGCGAAGGCCTGCTTCCACGTGGCCTACCGTCACCTTGTGATAGAAGGAAGACAGGGCAGCGGAGAACGTCGTCGTCGTGTCGCCGTGCACCAGAAGAAGATCCGGCTTAGCATCTTCCAGAACGGCGGGAAGACCGTTCAATACGCGGGAAGTAACATCGGTCAGAGTCTGATTCTTCCCCATGATATTCAGATCGTAATCTGCCTTCAGATGAAAACAGTCCATCACGGAGTCCAGCATCTGACGGTGCTGTGCCGTTACACACACCTGACTGACGATGCCGTCCCGTTTTCCGAGCTCCAGAGCCAGAGGAGCCATTTTGATCGCTTCCGGACGGGTGCCGAAAACGGAGAGAACGCGGATGTTATTCATGGGAGTCCTCCTTATCTGGATCCTTTTCCCGGGTGGATGGACCCTGATCATGATTCCAGCGAAGGACGAAGATCCACAGGGACAGGGCGATGGCAAAAGCCAGAATCGCCAGGATCACACGAAGAATACCCCAGTTAGAAGCAAGGACCACCGCGGCGAGACCGATGATGGCGGAGATGGAGTACAGGATCGCAACCGCCTGTTTCTGGCTGAGTCCCATATCCAGAAGCCGGTGATGGAAATGTCCGCGGTCTGCATGGAAGGGACTCTGTCCTTTCATCAGACGGCGAATGAAAGCAAATGCCGTATCCGACAGAGGGATCGCGAGGGCAAGGACCGGAACGACGAACGTCACGATGGCATAGTATTTGAACATGCCCATGACGGAGACGGTCGCCAGAACATAACCCAGAAGCTGAGAGCCGGTGTCGCCCATAAACAGCTTCGCCGGATTGAGGTTGTAGGGAAGGAATCCCAGACAACCTCCGACAAGGGCGGAAAGAATGATGGCAACATTGCCCTCGGCAACCATCAGAGCTACTGCCAGCATGGTCAGACTGCTGATGACGGATACGCCGCAGGCCAGACCGTCCAGGCCGTCGATCAGATTAACGGCATTCGTGCATCCGACGATCCACAGGATCGTCAGAGGGATGGCGAGTTTGCCGGTGTTAAACATTGCATAGGCCGAAAGGAACGTTGGATTCGTCACTACATGGATCACGATCCCGTAGTAAATAGCAACAGCGGCGGCTACGATCTGCACCGCAAGCTTTACCAGCGGCGGCAGATTCATGATGTCGTCGATGGCACCCATGACCACGATGATAATGGAACCGATCAGGATACCTTTGACCTGATTGGTGATATCTGCAAACAGGATCACTCCAATGATGAATCCGAAAAAGATGGCCAGGCCGCCCATACGGGGGATGGGGTGATCGTGAACACGCCGGGCTTCCGAAGGCACGTCGATGGCGCCCACCTGTTCGGCGAACATCTTCACAATAGGCGTTGTAGCCAGTGCGATGAGAAAGGATATCAGGGCGCTGAGGCCGATTTTGATCCAGACTGCAGTGGAAAATAACATAACGAAGATCTCCTAATGAAGTTTGCCGCCAGCTGTTATTTGCTGTCCGGCGAAGTCCGTAATCAGAAAGGTTTTTCTACGAAACCGACACGTTTGTATACCTTGCGCAAAGTTTTGCGGGCCACATAAGTAGCCTTCTGGGCGCCCTCGGTATATACGCTTTCAAGATAGGCCTTATCGGCAAGAATGCGTTCCGATTCCTCACGAAGAGGACGAAGAGACTCGATAACGGCATCTCCGACCGTGGGTTTCAGTGCACCATAGCCCTGTCCGTCGAATTCTTTTTCGATCTCCTCCAGGGTCTTTCCGGTAACGGAAGAATAAATCTGCATCAGATTCGATACGCCCGGCTTTTCCTTTGGCGCATAACGGACACAGTGTTCCGTATCGGAATCCGTGACTGCCCGTTTGAACTTGCGGGCAATGTCCTCCGGTTTATCCATCACGAACACGCAGCCGGCGGGATCGGATTTGGACATCTTGGAGACGGGGTTGGACAGGCTCATGATACGGGCGCCCACTTTGGGGATAAAGGGTTCCGGAACCTTGAACGTCTCGCCATAGATGTTGTTGAAACGAATGGCGACGTCGCGGGTCAGCTCACAATGCTGTTTCTGATCTTCCCCGACAGGAACATAGTCTGCCTGATACAGCAGAATATCTGCTGCCATCAGAGCCGGATAGGTGAACAGCCCGCCGTTGATGTTTTCCGTATTCTTGGCGGATTTATCCTTGAACTGGGTCATGCGGCTCAGTTCTCCGAACATGGTGTAGCAGTTGAGGATCCAACCCAGCTCGGCGTGTTCATGAACGTGGCTTTGTATAAACAAGGTACATTTCTCAGGATCCAGACCACTGGCGATATACTGTGCCAGCTGCGTCTTGGAGCGGCGGCGGAGGTCGGCCGGGTTCTGGCGCACGGTAATTGAGTGGAGGTCTGCCATAAAAT
>R23__coassemble_1442_pt1 | contig 11067 bp, 10 predicted proteins | sample R23__metabat2_high_PE_023 | metagenome-assembled genome bin R23
CTCTTGTGCCTAATTCATAAATATTCTATGTGTCCAGGATTCTGGGTACATATCAGAAGTGATCCGGTTCTTTCTTTTTGTATGGAAGGGAACCCCGGTGGCACAGATCCGCCGGAGTGTGCCTCTTTGCCACAAAACCGCAGGGGTGGAACCGGGGCGGTTCCGGCTCCTGTGATATATTAGACACAACAAGAAAAATGTCGAGACAAAGAAGAACTGCTGCAGCATGCCGACACTGCAGCAGTTTCCGATTCAAAGCGTGATCAGAGATATTTTTTCAGACACTCCGGGGTGCACAGACGGAACAGATATACCGCCTGCTCCGGGGAAGGGGTCTCCTTCATGTTTACCGCTTCTTCCACATACCGGATCATGCCTCCCACCAGGAAGTTCACCGCCAGTTTTATGTCCTCCGTGACGGGATCCCCGTAGGTCTCCCGGATGATGCGGAAAAAGGTCTCCGCGTAGGGCGCGTGCACCGACAGGCGCATGGCGTTCTGTCCCTGATACCGGATGATCTTCCGCAGGGCGTTGCGCTGGTCCCATACCGTCTGGGCGCTGACGCGGAACCAGTCGGTGAAGGTCATATGCTCCCGGTGGGATTCGTAGTATTCCTCCAGAACATGGAGATAAGACCATTCCACCAGTTCATGCTTGTCCTTGAAATGATTGTAGAAGGTGCGCTGGGACAGGCCGCAGTTGGCGGCGATGGCCCGGACCGTGATCTGCTCGTAGGGCTGCTCCCGCATGAGCTCGTACAGCGACTGCACCAGAAGATCCTTGGAAGAAAGACGTGCGACCATGAGGATTCCCCCTTTATTATTCTCAAAATAGATTATGTCACAGGTCACATTATTTCGCAATATGGACAAAGTGTGAAGCATGACACATTTACCACAAAGTGAGCTGTTGGTATAATATCGACAGATTGAAAATATGTAAAAACTGCACCGGGAGGACCGGTGATTTCGTTCGGAAGATCGGAAAAAAGACAGGACTTCCGGACCGGGAAAGGAGTTTCTATGGGAGAATGGAAAAAGACCCAGTGCACCCTCTGCGGCGTCAGCTGCGGTCTGGAAGTGGAAGTGGAAGGGACGAAAGTCGTCTCGGTCCGTCCGGACAAGGACAGCCCCCGCTCCCACGGCTATGCCTGCCGCAAGGGGAGAAACAGCAAATACTTTTTTGATCATGAGGACCGGCTGAACTATCCCATGAAGAAAGTGGGGGATCATTTTGAGCGGATCTCCTGGGATCAGGCCATCGACGAGATCGGCACGAAGCTGAAGGACATCGTGGAGGAGTACGGCCCCCGGGCCGTGTGCGGCATCGGCGGCGCTTCGGGCGGCGGCCAGAGCGAGCTGGTGTTCCTGCGCTTCCTCATGGGGGCTCTGGGCAGCCAGTACATGTTCAATCCCATCGGATTCGAGTTCATGGGATACTGGTGGAGCCACGGCAAGATCTGCGGGGATGAGATCTGCTTTACGGAACCGGACGACACGGGCCGCGAGGTCCTGGTCCTCTGGGGGTCCAACTCCTACGTGACCCATCAGATGGGCGATGCCCGGAAGAACATCCGGGAGCACTCCGAGAATCCCGATCAGATGCTCATCGTCATCGATCCCCGCATGTCGGAATCCGCCCGCATGGCGGATCTGCATATCGCCAACCGTCCCGGTACCGACGCGCTGATGATGAAGGGCCTCATCGCCCTCATCCTTCAGAATCACTGGGAGAATACGGAATACGTCAATAAACACGTGGCGGACATGGATGAGGTGCGCCGCTGGTTCCGTCTTACGAAACCGGAGGAATGCTTCCGGGTGGCCGGCGTCACCATGGAGGAGATGGAGAAGCTGGCACGGATCCTCACCACAAAGAAGTGGGGCATCCATCAGGACCTGGGCCTGTTCTGCGGCCGCCACAGCACGCTCAACAGCTATCTGTGCCTGATGCTGGAAGTCATCTGCGGCGTGGCGCTGGTACCCGGTGCTACCATCGTCCACGAACCCTGGGCCGCCCGGGGCAAGACCATCAACGAGGATGATCCCAAGATCTGGCGCGGTCCGGAGACCGGATATTTCCCGGTGCTTCAGACCTTCCCGTCCTGCATCATGCCGGTGGAGATGCTCTCCAACCGCAAGGACCGGATCCGCGCCGCCATCCGTGTGCTGGGATCCCCCATGCGCTCCTATCCTGACAGCAATATGGTGCGCAAGGCCTTCGACAATCTGGACCTGCTGGTGGTGGCGGATGTCACCTGGACGGAGGACTGCGAGTACGCCGACTACGTCCTTCCCGCCAAGAGCCATTTCGAACGCTACGAATTCAACGCCTTCCAGATGAACTTCCCGGAGGTGGTGTGCACGCTGCGTCCTCCCATCATCGAGGAGACCATCGGCGAGCGCCGGGAGATCCCGGAAGTGCTCCTGGACATCGCCAAGAAATGCGGCGCCATGCCGGAGCTTCCACGGTGGCTGTACGAAGCCGGCGAGAAAGCGGCCCGCACCGGCGACCGCATCCCCTTCCTGATGAAGGCCCTGGCCTGGGTGGCACAGGGGAACTTCAGATTCTCGGATACGGATCTGCTGGCCGGCGTCATGGGTGAGACCTTCGGACGGGCCTGGGGCTCCGCCACCAAGGGCGTGGCCTGGGCAGCCTTCATGGTGACCCCCATGGCAAAGGACGTGGTAAAACGGGCCAACGCTCCGAAGCTGGGATTCCATCCCATGCTGGAGAAGATGCCCGGTACGTCGGACTTCTGCATGCTGGACGCGACCTTTGAACAGGTCCTGAAACATCCGGAGGGCGCCGTGGTGGGCGTGGCCCGCAACGACGAACCGGAAACGTACATGCGCCAGCATATCAAGCACAAGGATCACAAGATCCATCTGTACTGCGACACCGTCAATGCCGTCATCGGCGACCTGAACCCGGAGAACGAGGAGAAGGCCCTGACGCTGACGGAGGAATTCCCGTTCCTCATGTCCTCGGGACGCCATACGGAAGACGGCGTCAACGCCATGATGCGCAATCCCCGTATGAACCGTTATCACGACAGCTACTACAAACTGGCCCTTAATCCGGATGACCTGAAGGAGATGGGCTTCGAGGAAGGCCAGATGGTGAACATTACCACCAAGGCCGGCTCCATCCAGGCACCGGTCACCGCCGACTGGCAGATCTGCCGCGGATACGCCATGATCCCCCATCACTTCGGACTGAAATTCCAGGGCGTGGCGGAAGGCGACAGCACCGGCGAGATCACGGCCTGGGACAATATGGACGAGATCACCGGCAACCCCTGTGTGCGGTACGTACCGTGCCGGATCGAAGCGGTCTGAGGAGGTGCTGAACATGAAAAACATCAACATTACCATCAATGATCAGAAGATCAAGGTCCCGGAGGGCACCACCATCCTGGAGGCGGCCCGGGCCAACGGGATCGAGATCCCTACCCTGTGCGCCTATGAGGGCATGGGTCCCCACGCCGCCTGCCGCCTGTGCATGGTGGAAGTGAAGGGGGAAGCGAAGGAGAAACTGGCCTGCGCCGTGAAAGTGGCGGCAGGCATGGAGATCACCACGGATTCTCCCGCTCTGACGGAGAAGCGGAGAGAGGCTCTGCTGGACATGTTCCGCCAGCACACGGTGGACTGCCATCACTGCTCCCGCGTGGGAGGGACCCGCATCGAGGATCTGGATCCCTGGTTCTGCGAGAACTGCTTTTTCTGTGACTGCGTCCGGGACGGCTTCTGCGAACTGCAGGATCTGGCCCGTCAGTTCGGCATCAGCGAGCTTCCCTTTGAGCCGAAGACCGCGGACTTCCCCGTGGACGACAGTACCGGCGTGCTGGTGCGCAACGGCAACAAGTGCGTCAAATGCCGCCGCTGCGTGGACGCCTGCAAGAACAGCCAGACCGTGGGCATCCTGGGCATGGTGAAGACGGAGAACGGCCAGACCGTGGGCGTCACCGGCGGAAAGCTGCTGAAAGACAGCGGATGCATCCGCTGCGGCCGGTGTGTGGACGTGTGTCCCACCGGCGGCGTGATCCTCATGGAACACAAGGATCAGCTTCCGTACTATGCCCATGAGCGGAACGTGAAGACCGCAGCTCTGGTGGATGAGAGCGTTCTGGAGGAAGTGACGGCCCTGTACGGCGCCGCCTCCGGCAGCGTGTCTCTGGGCCAGCTGGCCGCCGCACTGAAGAAGATCGGTGTGGATGAGGTGTATGACGCGGAGGAAGAGCGCCGCATCACCGCCGCCGAGACGGCAAAGGTCCTGGCAAAGCGCCGGAAGAAATCACCGGCCATCATCGCCGCGGATCCCGCCGCCAAGCAGTGGCTGAAGGAGAACCATTCCGAACTGGAAGGGGATTTCGTCTTCATGGAGAGTGCCCAGGTGCGCTTTGCCGCGGAGACGAAAGGCCGGTTCGACAAGGTCTTCCGCATCAGCGGACGCAATTCCCTGGCCGCGGAAGTGCAGGACACCGGATGCGCGGATTACTTCTACAATGCGCGGGAACTGTTCCGCATCCTGAAACGTACCGGCGCCGATCCCACCCGTCTGACTGCCATCCCGCTGGAGAGTCTGGGAGGCGGCACCGCGGCAACGGAATACGAGCCCGTCCTGGGTTCCGTGGACTGGGTGCCGGGCGGAGCTCCGGAGATCGTGGATCTGAAGGTGAAGGGCAAGGCGGCAAAGGCCGTCATCTGCCGCAACCCGTCTCAGGTGAAGGAAGCCCTGAAGGTGAAGGATGCCGCCTTCATCCGGGTCAACGCCTGACGACTGAGACAGAAGGGGCTCATCTGTCCCGTATCGAGGGATGGATCCCCGCAAATATCATAAAACGGCAGGGGGGAGTTTCGTGGCTTTCCACGAACTTTCCCCTGTGTTCTTGACGGAACGGAACAGGGCTCCATATAATCAGAGAGAGGTGATGGACCGATGATCATGGATCTGGGATATACGTATCACTGCAGGGTCTTTGTGAAATCCTTCCTCGGTCCTCTGGATATCCCGGGGGAATTCGAACAGGTGGACCGATACCATTTCAAAGGCAAACTCAGGGTGCTGGGGAAATGGCGTCCCATGAAGGACTGCATCGTGACGGAGGACGAGGAATACCAGTACGGTTTCGACGTCATCGGCTACCGCATCCGGATCTTCGCCCACCTCACCGATGAGGGCGTGATCCTGGCCTATGCCACGGCCAGGGGCAAGAAGAACATGCCGGTGGAAGGCGGTTTCCTCAAACGGGTGTCCCATGCCGACGGACACGAGGAGCCCTTCAACTGGCCCGGGATCGAACGGTTCCGGTAAACAACACGGCTTTGACCGAAAAAGATTTCGGTAAAGTATAAATATCAGAATGTTTCCGAGCCGGTGTGCCTAAAGCAGTCATGCCATGGCAGGCCGGCCGGGGCAGTACCGGAAACGGTGCCGCCTTCCCTTGTTTGAAAAGGAAACGACCTTTCGGCACCCGGGAACGGGTGCATCCGACGACAGGAAACGAATGCGGTCGCTCTTTTTCGGAGCGGCTGTTTTTTTCTCTCGGCGGAGCGGGGAGAAACAGGCAGACAGTGCCCTCAAAAAAGAGGGAAGAAAGGAGCATTTCATGAAACACATGAAAAAGACACTGGCCGTGATCATCGCGGTCCTGGTCCTGCTTCTGGCTCTGAGCGCCTGTGGAGAAGTTCAGCAGGAAGAGGCTGTGAGCTCGGCAGAACCGGAGGAAGTGGAGGAAGTGACCCTGCAGGTCTTCGCCGCCGCTTCCATGACAGAGACGCTGGACGCCATCATCGCCCAGTACGAGGAGGAGAACCCGGGCGTCACCATCGTTCCCACCTATGATTCCTCCGGCACGCTGAAGACCCAGATCCAGGAAGGGGCGGAATGCGATCTGTTCATCTCCGCCGCCCAGAAGCAGATGAACCAGCTGGACGCCGCCAAGACGGAGGAACAGGGCAATGAGGAAGGCCTGGACTTCGTCCTGTCCGACACCCGCGTGGATCTGCTGGAGAACAAGGTGGTCCTGGCCGTTCCCGATGACAACCCCGCGGACATCCAGAGCTTTAAGGATCTGGCCACGGACAAGCTGACCCTGCTGTGTATCGGCAACGAGGACGTTCCCGTCGGCGCCTACTCCGAGGAGATCCTGAACGCACTGGAGATCCTGGATGCGCTGAAGGCAGCCAATAAGATCACCTACGGCACGAACGTCAAGGAAGTCACCACCCAGGTGAAGGAAGGCACCGTGGACGCCGGCATCATCTACGCCACCGACGCCTACTCCGCGGAACTGACCGTGGTGGACGATTCCGGCAGCGATTACTGTTCTCCCGTCATCTATCCCGCTGCGGTGATGAAGGGGACGGCCAATGAAGAAGCAGCAAAGGCATTCCTGGATTATCTCCAGTCCGCCGCTGCCATGAAGATCTTCAAGGAAGTGGGCTTTACCGCTCCCTGAGATCGTCCGTAAACCGATCCGAACGAACCATCTTTAAACAAACCAGGAAAGGAGGCGATGGAAGATGGATCTGTACCCGTTCTGGAACTCCCTGCGCATCGCGGCCATCAGCTGCGGCATCGTATTCTTTCTGGGGATCCTCTGCGCCCATTACGTGGCGAAGCTCCCCCGGGTCATCAAGGGCGTTCTGGACGTGATCCTGACCCTGCCTCTGGTCCTGCCGCCCACGGTGGTGGGCTATCTGCTGCTGGTCCTGCTGGGACCCAACCGGATCTTCGGCAGCTGGATGATGAGCACGTTCCATACGCGGATGACAATGGTATGGTACTCCGCGGTGTTCGCTTCCGCCATCGTGGCCTTTCCGCTGATGTACCGTACCGCCCGGGGTGCCTTTGAATCCTTCGATCCCAATCTGCGGGATTCCGCCCGCACCCTGGGACTGTCCAACACATACATCTTCTGGCGCATTCAGATGCCCTGCTGCCGGCAGGGCATCCTGGCGGGCACGGTACTGGCTTTTGCCCGTGCTCTGGGGGAATACGGCGCCACCTCCATGGTGGCCGGCTATACCCCGGGACGCACCGCCACCATTTCCACCACCGTGTATCAGCTGTGGCGCACCAACAATGAGGCCCTGGCCTTCCGGTGGGTGATGATCAACATCGCCATCTCCTTCGTGGTGCTCATGGCTGTGAACCTGCTGGAGCGCCGGGAGAAGAGGGAGGTGCGGAAATGAGCCTGCTTGTGGATATCGAGAAACAGATGGGGGATTTCCATCTGGATGTCTCCTTTGACACCGGGGACGGTTTCCACGGTCTGCTGGGGCCGTCCGGCTGCGGCAAGTCCATGACCCTGCGGTGCATCGCCGGAGTGGCGAGACCGGACCGGGGACACATCGAAGTCAACGGCGTGACCCTGTTCGACAGCGAACACGGCATCGACCTGCCGCCGCAGCAGCGGAATGTGGGACTGCTGTTTCAGAACTACGCCCTGTTTCCCAACATGACGGTGGAGCAGAACCTGCGCACGGTGACAAGGGGCATGGAGCGCCGGGAAGCGGACCGCCGGATCGACAGCATACTGCATCGGTTTCATCTGGAGAACCGGCGCGGCCACCTTCCCCGGCAGCTGTCCGGCGGAGAACAGCAGCGTACCGCTCTGGCCAGGATCCTGCTCACGGATCCTCAGATCCTTCTGCTGGACGAACCGCTGTCGGCACTGGACAGCTATCTGCGGTGGCAGACGGAACTGGAACTGATGGAGACGCTGGAAGACTTTGCCGGCACCGTGGTGCTGGTGACTCACAACCGGAAGGAAGTCTACCGCATGTGCCGCACGGTCTCCGTGCTGGACCACGGCCGCGCGAAGGGAGCCCACGGTACAGAGAAACTGTTCCGTCATCCCCGTACGCTGCAGGAGTGTCTTCTGTCCGGATGCAAGAACTACAGCCGGGCGGAACTGCTCCCCGACGGGAGACTGTATGCCGCCGACTGGGGCGTCACCCTGACGGTGGCGGACCGGCCGGAAGGACCGGTATCCTACGTGGGCATCCAGTCCCATGACATCCTCCCCGTGGACGAAGAGGGGGAGAACGTGGTGTCCTGTCAGATACAGAGACTCATTCACGACGTGAATTCCGCCATCGTGATGACGGATACGCCGGGAGGGACCGAAGGCAACCACCGGTTCCATGCGGAGCTGTCCGGTGAGCAATGGGATGTCCGGGAAGGCCGGAAGGAACTGAAGCTGTATCTTCCGCCGGATAAACTCATGCTGCTGCGATGAGAAAAAAAGAAGAGGACCGAGGAATGACCTCTGCACAGTAGCAGATGCCATACCAAAGGTCCTTTTTATGTGATATACTCACTGCTAGATCCTGAAAAAGGACGGATACGCACAAAGGAGTTTTAAGATGAAGATCGCAGTAACGTATGAAAACGGGAACGTGTTCCAGCATTTCGGACACACCGAGGAATTTAAAGTATATGACGTGGAGGACGGAAAGATTCTCGGCAGCCAGATCATCGGATCCAACGGATCCGGACACGGCGCACTGGCCGGCCTTCTGGACGGTGAGGGGATCGACGTGCTTATCTGCGGCGGCATCGGCGGAGGCGCCCAGCGGGCGCTGGAAGAGCACGGCATCGAGCTGTGTGCCGGAGCCTCCGGCAATACCGACGAGGCGGTGGAAGCCTACCTGCGGGGAGAGCTGATCAATACCGGAGCCAACTGTGACCATCACCACGGCGACGACCATTCCTGCGGGGACGGCGGCTGCCATGATCACCATGACTGCGGAGACTGCCATGGCGGTCCGGGGATCCAGGGACCCAATGTGGGAAAGCTCTGCCGGGTCCATTACCGCGGCACCCTCAACGACGGGACCCAGTTCGATTCCTCCTATGACCGGGGTTCGCCTCTGGAATTCGAGTGCGGTGCCGGCATGATGATCCCGGGGTTCGACGCGGCGGTGGCCGGTATGAGCGTGGGAGAGATCGTGAACGTCCATCTGATGCCGGAGGAAGCATTCGGGTATCCGGATCCCTACGCCGTCTTCTCCGTGGAGATCGCCAGGATGCCGGGAGCGGATGAAGTGTCCGTGGGACAGAGAGTGTATCTGCAGGACATGAGCGGACGTCCCATGCCGGCGGCGGTGGTGGCCAAGGATGATACCATGATCACCTTTGATGCCAACCACGAGATGGCAGGAAAGGAACTGAACTTCCAGATCGAACTGCTGGAAGTGCGCAGCGATTAAGATGGGGGAATCCCCGGATCGCCGCCGGGATCAGAAACTGTTGCGGTTGGAGAAAACGATGATCGAGAAAGCGAAATGCTCCGCGGCCGTACTGGCCGGCGGATATTCCTCCCGCATGGGACAGGACAAGGCGGCTCTCGCCGTGAATGAGAGCACCATGCTGGAACATATGGTACGGAAGCTGCGGGCGCTGGGCCTGGAGGACATCATGATCTCCGGCTCGGTTCTGACCGCGGAGGGCGCCCGGAACATTCCGGATGTCTATCCACACCGGGGCCCCTTGAGCGGGATCCATTCCTGCCTCCGGGAGGCGAAGGGGGACGCGGTGCTGTTTCTGAGCGTGGATCTGCCGTTCTTTCCGGCGGAGACCCTGCAGTCCCTGCTGGATGCTCACGGCGGTTCCGTGACCCTGCTGCGGCAGGGCGGGCAGTGGGAGCCTCTCATCGGCATCTACGACAAGTCCGTACTGCCCCTGTGCGACACCATCATCCGGGAGGAGAACACCTCTCCCTGGCGGGTGATCAACGCATCGGACACGGTGACGGTGGAGTATACGGGCCCGGAGGAAGGCCTGTTCAACTGCAATACCCCGGAGGACTACGCCGAGCTGAAGCGCCGGCTTGCCCATGAATAAGGGAAATGAGAAAGACCGGTACGGTTTCTGACCGTGCCGGTCTTTCTGCGCCATTCCTTCGATGAGTGGAAACTCCTGCCGGAACCGGTCAAGGTCTCAGATCGAAACAATTGTGCTCTTTTTTCGCAGAACCTGAAAATTGCGAAAGTCAATTGCCCTTCGGTTCGTTATAATAAAAACGAAGAAAGAAATAAGTAATTGATCATAGAGGTTTACAGGGAGGAAATACTATGAGCAAAAACGTGATTTTCTGCTGGTCCGGCACCGGCAACTGTCTCACCATGGCGAAGATCATCGCCGGGGAGCTGGAAGACACGGATATCATCATGGCACGCAAGAAACCGGCACGTCTGGACGTGACGGATGCCGAGCGTGTGGGATTCCTATTCCCGTGCCACGGCGGCGGCGCCCCAGTGGATTTTCTGGAGTACATGAAGGACGTGAAGATCAGCCCCAATGCCTACACTTTCGCCGTCAGCCAGTCGGCAAGCTATGCCGGCATCGGCCTGCATAAGCTCAGCCAGATCCACCGTCTGGACTACTGGAAGGCCGTGCATCATCAGTGCACCTGCATCTGGCTGTTCCCGCACTGGATCATGATCCCGCCCATGCCCGCATCTCTGGCGACGAAACTGGCGGACAAGAAGGCCGTCTCCATCGCCAAGGACATCCTGTCCGGCGCCAGAACGGAGAAGAAGCCGCCGAAGAATCCGCTGAACGTCATCGAGAACGCCGGCTGGTCCACCGTCACCAAGCTCGTTACCCGCGGCTTTAAGGTCAGCGACAAGTGCATCGGCTGCGGCCAGTGCGTGGAGCTGTGCCCCCGTGAGAACATCAAGCTGGAAAACGGCAAGGCTGTCATCGGAAGAAACTGCATCCAGTGTCTGGGATGCCTGCAGTTCTGCCCGCAGGAAGCCATCTCCATCACGAAGCTGACGCAGATCCGCAAGCACTACACCAACAAGCACGTCAAGGCAAAGGATCTCAGCGACGTGGTCATTCATATCAACTGATCGGACATTACCAATTTCTCTCTTTTACGGGGCGGTCCCATCCGGGACCGCTCCATTCTCATTTCCGGAAGTTCGCAAATGGTTATTGAAGTGAAGCCGTTTCGCATCTGCATCAAAACGTGAAGTGTCCGGCGGCCTCTTGTCTTTCTATAATAGGATCAGGAAGAAAGGGTTCCGTACGTACGGAACGTGTTTAAGG
>R23__coassemble_1454_pt1 | contig 10955 bp, 9 predicted proteins | sample R23__metabat2_high_PE_023 | metagenome-assembled genome bin R23
ACACACATCCGGACCTGTGGTCTCCCGGTGTGCTGGATGAGTCCATGATCCCGGAAGGCTGGACCTATGCCTATGATCTGAATACTCCCTCCTGCCGTCTGCTCAATCAGCCCTACAATCCGGAAGATACGGAAAACACGCAATATTATGTCATTGACGGATTCATCGTTTCTCCCAACCTTGCAGTAAACGGCGTCCGGACTATTCCGGTCGACTTCGCCAATTCGGATCACAATCCGGTCCGAGTCAGCATCACTCTGAAATAACTCAAATCACTCGTTAACAAGGATGAGCACGTCGGCATCCGCATATGAATGCGCGGCGTGTTCACCCTTTCCATGAACAGTAACGGTGCATCCTAATCTCCTCCTTAGGAACTCCTTTCTGTTCCCGTTATCCTGCGGATCTGGGCCCCGGATAATGGAAGTCCGTTTAATAACACTGTCCCAGCGCAATCAACTCAAGCATTTTCTATGCATATATGATTAGGAGGTCTCAATATATGCTAGGCGTATATAACTACACGGTGATCCTTACCTATATCGGAATGTTAACCGGATTCACCGGAATCACTTGTGCGATCCACAATGATCTCAAAGGAGCACTGATCTGTCTGATGATTGCCGGTGTGTGCGACATGTTCGACGGAAAGATCGCTTCCACCATGGAACGCACCAGAGAGGAAGAACGGTTTGGAATCCAGATCGATTCCTTCAGTGATCTGATCTGCTTCGGTGTTCTTCCCGCTGTACTTATCTTTACCACCGGCAGCACCAACTGGATCCTGGTTCCCACGATGCTTTACGTACTGTGCGCACTGATCCGGCTGGCTTGGTTCAATGTCGATGAAGAGATGCGTCAGGATGAAGAAGGCGGCTGCAGAACGATCTATTACGGTCTTCCCGTCACGACTGCGGCTCTCATATTTCCCGTGGTCATATGTCTGTGTGCCAAGGAGAACTGGATGATCAACCGTCTCAGTTCCGTTGTGATGGTCATCACAGCCATCGCCTTTCTTACGCCGTTTCAGATCAAAAAACCCGGACTGCCCGGTAAGATCGGCATCATCATTCTGGGAGTGTGCGGTCTTCTGTTCGTGTTATCGACGGGGATGAGTATATGAACAAGAACGACTCGATGGTTCGGTTCATGTATTCCACCCTCACCGGTCGGATCATGCTGAAGTTCATACAGGTTCTCCGGTTTGACCGGGTGATCGTTGCATTTCTGCGGTCCCCCCTGTCGAAACCCTATATGATCCGATATGCACGTCGTCATGAGATTCCCCTGACCCGGGAACAGGCAAACCAGTTCCGGACGTATCGGAACTTTTTCCTGCGGCAGAGAGATGATCTTCAGATCGATCCCGATCCCAATCATTTCATCAGTCCATGCGACAGTCTGCTGAGTGCCTATACCATCGATGAAAACAGCAGTTTTTCCATCAAGGGATCCCGATACCGGATCTGTGATCTTCTTGAGGACGAATCTCTGGCAAAAAAGTATGAAGGCGGAATCTGCCTGATCTTCCGTCTCTGTGCCTCTGATTATCATCACTATTGCTATATTGACAACGGCTATCAGGGAGAACACCATTTTATCCCCGGAGTACTCCACAGCGTGCAGCCGATTGCCTGTGAAATGGTTCCCGTATTCACGCTCAACCGCCGCAGCTGGTGCCTGCTGGAAACGGAACATTTCGGGCCTGTCGTTCAGACAGAGATCGGAGCTCTTGTCGTCGGCGGGATCGTCAATGCAAAGGAAAACAGTTCTTTTGTCCGGGGCGAGGAGAAAGGCCATTTTGATCTTTCGGGCTCTACCATTTCCCTGTTGCTGGAACCGGGACGTATCTGTCTCCGTCCTGAATTGCTTTCCGTTCTCGATTCGGGAGAAGAATCCCGTGTGACACTCGGTCAGTGGATTGCCTATGCAAAAATTGATTAAGTTGATAAAAAAGATTTTCCGACTGAAATCGGAATCAGACTTTTATTTCTGGATATCGGCTGCACTGATGCTGCTGACGAATCAGCTCGTCTACAGCGGAACCCGGCTGATCAATCACGGATTGTTTCATCACAACATGACCATCCCGCTGGATGCAAGAGTCCCGTATACACCATGGATGATCGTTTTCTATTTCGGCTGCTTTCTCTACTGGTTCATTCATTATTGGATCATGTCAAGGCTTCCCCGGGACGATTCGGACCGGTTCTTCTGCTCCAACTTGATGGCGAAATTGATCTGTCTGCTGTTTTTCATCTTTCTTCCCACTACGATGAGCCGCCCGCCGATCACCGGCGACACCCCGCTGAGCCTGATCTACCGTTTTTTATACTGGGTCGATCCCGCGGATAATCTATTTCCTTCCATGCACTGCATTTTCAGCTGGCTGTGCTGGATCGGAGTCCGCCGGCGGAAGGACATTCCCTCATGGTACCGATGGATGACACTGATTCTGGGACTCGGCACCTGCTATATGACCCTTGCCATCCGGCAGCATGTTCTTGTGGATACCATCTCCGGTGTCCTTCTCATCGAGATCTGCTACTGGTACTGCGGAAGATCCTTCCTTCTTCGCAGATATTCGGAATTCATGGATAATCTGATGGCAAGAACAATGACCTGGTATCACAATCTGACCGCATAAAAAATGGTCTGCAGAATTTCTTCTGCAGACCATTTTTTTGTTCTTTTATTCTGTGGGAAACTCCACGCTCTCCAGTGCATCGGCAATGGGTGCCAGGAATTCCGCAGGAATATGTTCCACTTCTCCGGCATCCACCATGGTGGCATATACCGAATCGATGGGCATCTTGGCAACATTGGGGATCTGGAACTTTGCAGCGACCTCATCCACCTTGCTGTCACCGAAAATGTGATGCTCCTTACCGCAGTCCGGGCATTTGAAATAGGACATGTTCTCCACGATTCCAAACACGGGAATATTCAGCATAGCAGCCATATTCACAGCTTTTTCTACGATCATGGAAACCAGATCCTGAGGAGATGTGACGATGATGATACCGTCGACAGGAAGGGACTGGAACACCGTCAGGGGTACGTCACCGGTTCCCGGAGGCATATCCACAAACATGAAGTCTACATCCTGCCACATGACCTGATTCCAGAACTGTGTGACCACGCCGGCAATGACCGGACCTCTCCAGACAACGGGATCGGTCTGATTCTCAATGATCAGGTTGGTCGACATGACCTGAATACCGCTGGTGGAATAGTTCGGAAACAGATAGTCCTCAGTAGCCGTGGCATGCTGGTTGATACCGAATGCTTTCGGAATGGACGGACCGGTGATATCAGCGTCAAGGACGGCGGCCTGATATCCTCTGCGCTGCATCTCGGAAGCCATCAGACTGGTGACCAGAGATTTGCCGACGCCGCCTTTACCGGAAACAACAGCATATACTTTTTTTACGGAAGCACCAGGAAACAGTTCTTCTTTTACGATCCCGCTGCGTTCTGCACAATCTTCCCCACAAGTTGAACAATCATGGGTGCAATCTTCTGCGCTCATACATACCGCTCCTTTTTTTCTTTCTTCTAAATGTTTTTAACACAACCATGGCATAAATACAATGGTTTTTCACTTCCAATTTACGCATTTTAAACGCTTTGAGAAAATTGTCTATTGTTGAGGTATTTTCGTATCTGTGTTATTATTACAAAAGTTTACGACCCAACCATTTATGCGGAAAGGAGGGTTCGGAATTTGGAAGAAATGGTACGCATCGTCGTGGATGCGAGTAAATATGTTCTGCCGTTTCTGTCACTGTGGATACTGATCCGCTGTGTGCGCTCCATGCTCCGTGAAAAATACGAGCCGGAGATCTGGGGATATATCCTGGACGGAAGAAACAAAACGACCTATCCCCTCACGCACTGGGAAAACATGCTGGGGCGTACCCGCAACGCCGATGTCCACCTGACAAACCGTTCGGTGCAGCGTGTCCATGGAGTCCTGATCCGTGATGACAACGGCAAGTGGAAGATCTTTGACACCTTCTCCCGCGGCCGCATCGCGGTTAACGGGAAACAGGTTCAGCCGGACGGCTCACCCATCAAATCCGGGGACAGTCTGGCCATCGGCAATGAGCCTCTGGTCTTTGCGGAGATCTCCTCGGCGAAACACGCACAGCTCGAGTCCCGGCGCACCCGTGCAGGACGAAACGTGGGACCCGGACTGACCCTGTTCGGTCTGACAGTATTTCAAAGCTTCCTGCTTCTGCAGCATACTCTGTCCGCAAGGGATGAGCATATCAACAATGTGATCCTCGGTTTTGTGGCACTGATCCTGATCGAGTGGTTCTGCTACTTTCTGATGCGAAGCATCCGAAGGAACGGTTTTGAAGTGGAGATCCTTGCGTTCTTCCTGACGACCCTCGGACTGAGCGTTGTGGCCACATCCACTCCGGAAGACATCTTCAAGGAGATCATACTGATCGTCATGGGCATCGTCCTGTTCTTTATGGTGGGATGGTGGCTTCGGGATCTGGAACGGTCCAAAAAGTACCGGCTCACCGTCGCCATTGTGGCCCTGATCTTTCTGATCCTGAACCTTCTGGTGAGCCGTGTGACCAACGGTGCCAAGAACTGGATCCTGCTGGGCGGATTCTCCATTCAGCCCTCCGAGATCGTTAAAGTCGCATACATCTATGTGGGCGCTGCCACACTGGACCGACTTTTCCAGAAACGAAACCTGATCGTATTCATCGGGTTCTCTGCCATCTGCGTCATGGCTCTGGCTCTTATGGGAGACTTCGGAACGGCACTGATCTTCTTTGCCACCTTCCTCGTGATCTCCTTCATGCGGTCCGGATCCTTTGCCACCGTGGCTCTGGCCATTACCGGTGCCGGTCTTGCCGGCTTCCTGGTGCTGTCCATCAAGCCCTACATTGCTCAGCGTTTTGCCACCTGGGGCCATGCCTGGCAGGACATTTACGGAGCCGGTTATCAGCAGACTCGCGCCATGTCCGCCGCGGCATCCGGAGGGATGTTCGGCAAAGGTGCCGGCAGCGGATGGCTTAAGGACATCGTCGCCGCCAATACGGATATGGTGTTCGGTGTCATCTGCGAAGAGAACGGCCTTCTCATCGCTCTGTGTGCGCTGCTTGCCATTGTGGTCCTGGCATTTTTCGCCGTTCGCTCGGCACAGCACGGACGCAGTTCCTACTATGTGATCGCGGCATGTGCCACTGTCAGCATGCTGATGGTGCAGATGTCTCTGAACGTATTCGGTTCCATGGATATCCTTCCCTTTACCGGTGTAACGTTCCCGTTTGTATCCAAAGGCGGCACTTCCCTGCTGTCCTGCTGGATGCTGCTGGCGTTCGTCAAGGCTTCGGATACCCGAAAAGGAGCAAGCTTCGTGGTGAAGCCTGCGCAGGAAGAGGAGGGTTGACGGATGAAAACTGTAACTCGACGCGCAGGATTTGCCATTCTGATTGCCATGCTGGTGATTCTCGGGATCCTCACCTACGGATTCCGTTATATCCAGGACGGCGCCAACTGGGCATCGTTCTTCGGCAATGAAAACGTCACCGGCACCAGTGTCCTGACGGACCGGTACGGTGTGACGCTGGCAACCATGTCCTCCGGTTCCATTACCTATGCCGATGACTATACGACCCGTCTGGCCTGTTATCAGGTCATCGGAGACAAGTCCGGCAATATTGGCACCGGTGCTCTGACTCATTTTGCCGGACGTCTTTCCGGATTCAACTATCTCTACGGAACGACCAACAGCAAAGGCAAAAATGTCAGCCTGACGCTGGATGCTTCGCTGAATGTCCGTGCCTATGAAGCGCTGGGCGACCGTCCCGGAGCGGTACTGGTCTCCAACTACCGTACGGGCGAGATACTCTGCATGACTTCCACGCCGTCACAGGATCCCGCAGATCCGTCGGATTCCCCTGCCGAAGGCACGTACCTTAATAAGGGGATCTCTTCGGCTCTGACTCCCGGTTCCACGTTCAAACTGGTAACACTGGCTGCTGCCATCGATACCATGCCGGATATTTATAACAGAAGCTATACCTGCAGCGGCAGCGTCGATATCGGCGGAGATACCATCAACTGCACCGGAGTCCACGGAACACAGGATATCTACGGTGCGCTGGCCAATTCCTGCAACTGTGCCTTTGCGCAGATCGCACAGGAAGTGGGGCCAAATGCGCTGGAGACGTACGCGGACAAGCTTGGATTTACCGAATCCCATTCCATGAACGGAATACCCACTGCGGCAGGCCGTTTCGACAAGGCCTCGAAAGGATCTTCCTTCCTGTCCTGGGCGGGTATCGGACAGTACAACGATCTGGTCTGTCCCTACTCCATGCTCCGCTACGTATCTGCCATCGGAAACGGCGGTTCCACGCTGGAACCGGCGATCCTGAAACACGGCGCCACGGATCGTCAGACCTCCCTGCTCTCTTCGGAGACTGCAGAAGCGATGAAGGGTTTCATGCGCAACAACGTCACCAACAACTACGGAACCGGAACCTTCCCCGGTCTTCAGATCTGTGCAAAATCCGGTACTGCCGAAGTGGGTGACGGAACCAGCCACGCCTGGTTTACAGGATTTCTGGATGACCCGTCTCATCCCTATGCCTTCGTGGTCGTCGTGGAACACGGTGGCGGCGGACTGGCAGCGGCCGGTCCCATCGCCAACACCGTCCTGCAGGCACTTGTGAACTGAAACAGAAGGAAACACAAAGCAATGATAGATATTTCCGTGAAGGATCTTGTAAAATCCTATGAAGTCGGATCCAACGTCCTGGACGGTCTGTCCTTTGATGTGAATACCGGCGAACATATCGGTATCCTCGGCCCCAACGGCTGCGGCAAGACCACTCTGTTCAAGATCCTCACCGGCAGTCTCGATTACGATGAAGGGCAGGTTTCTGTTGCCAGGGGAAAACGCATCGGTCTGATCTCTCAGATCCCTCGCTTTCCCGACGGATGGACGACAGAGGATGTTCTGAAATCTGCCCATCAGCATCTCTATAACATCCAGGAACGGATGCAGGAATTAGAGCAGCAAATGGAGCAGGATTCATCTCCTGCTCTTTTAAATGAATATGACCGGCTGATGGAACAGTTCAACACCATGGACGGTTATCAGATCGATGCCATCCGGAACCGTGTGGCAAACGGTCTGGAAATCACGGAGACCATGAGAAGACAGACCTTTGACAGTCTCTCCGGCGGAGAAAAGACGCGGGTCAATCTGGCCCGGCTCATTCTGGAAGATACGGATATCCTACTTCTGGATGAGCCAACCAACCATCTGGACATGCAGTCCATCGAATGGCTGGAAGACTACGTCAATCATTTCCATGGTACCGTTCTCACCATCAGCCATGACCGCTATTATCTGGATGTAGTGTGTCAGCGATGTATCGAGATCTCATCCGGCAAAGCCGAGTTCTACAGCGGTAACTATTCGTTCTACGTGGTGGAACGGCAGAAACGATATGAGGAAAAGCTCCGTCAGTATGAGAAAGATCAGGAAAAGATCGAACAGCTGCAGCGGGCTGCGGAACAGATGCATCTCTGGGCATTTCTGGGGAATGACAAGCTCCACAAACGTGCTTTTTCCATGGAAAAGCGTATCCAGCGAATGAAAGAGCGTGGTGCGGAAAAACCAGTTGCCGCGAAGAAACTCAATACCCGTTTTCAGGAGATGGAGTTTCTTGCCGATGACATGCTCACCATCGACGGAGTCACGAAGAACTACGAAGGCCGCACCCTCTTTTCCCCGCTGGACATGAAAGTTCAGGGAAAGGAACGCATTGCGGTCATCGGCAATAACGGCACCGGAAAATCCACCCTTGTCCGCATGATCATGAACGAACTGGCCCCGGATACCGGAACGATCCTGCTGTCTGCCAATGCCAAAGTCGGATATCTTCCCCAGATCGTCACCTTTGAAGATCCTTCCCGCAGCTGTCTCGATACCATGCTTTATGAGGCCGGGTGCAAGCCGCAGGAAGCACGGGACCGTCTTGCCGCATTCGGGTTCCGCGGAGAAAAGGTATTTACCCCGGTGAACTCCCTCTCCGGAGGTGAACAGAGCCGTTTGAAACTCTGTATTGAGATGGGAAAGAACATTAATCTTCTCGTTCTGGACGAACCGACGAACCATCTGGATATCGACAGCCGTGAATGGATTGAAGACGCCATTGAAGACTACAATGAAGCGCTGATCTTCGTATCCCACGACCGTTACTTCATTGAACGGTTCGCCAATCGGATCTGGGCATTTTCCATGGACGGAACGGTATTGGATTATCAGGGGACCTACCCGGAATACCGCTCCTATCTCGCACGACAGATCGTATTCCGCAACAATGAAGCGGAAAAGAAGAAGACCGGTGCGGAAACGGAATCGAAGCCGAAGAAGAGATCTCCCAATTCCAAGACTGCGGCAAAGATTGAGCGGGAGATCGCGAGGAAAGAAGAACGGATGGCCAAGCTGACGAAAGATGAGGAAACGTTCAGCACTGATTATGAGAAACTCATGGAACTGAGCGAGGAAAAGACGCAGCTGGATCAGGAGCTTCTGGAACTGTACGAGCAGTGGGAGCAATCCGTATAGCGTATAAAAAACAGGTGAAGGAATACGATTTTTCCTTCACCTGTTTTTTGTTATTCTGTGACGATACGGTTCAGTTCCGCCACCACCGGTCCGGGTCTGAGATTATGTGCGTGACACGCCTCGCTCAGAGTCTCCAGCTGGGATGAGGAACAGGACAGACAGTGCATGCCGATCCCCGCAAGATATTCCACTGTTTCGGGATAAAATTCGATGATCTCCGCCATGAGATCTTCCCCGCTGATAGGGCCGTCATCCAGCCAGTCCATAGGGTCTCCTCCTGTTTGCTTATTTCTCTCCGGTCCGCTCCTGAATATAGTAGCGAGGCCGGTCTTTTACTTCAGTATAGGTTTTTCCGATATAGGTTCCCAGAATACCGGAAAGATAGAACTGGATACTCTGCATAAAGCAGATCATTGCCATGATCCCGGCCTGAGACTTACGGTCTCTCATCGCTCGGAACAGCAGCACCAGTGCCGCTCCGTCTGCGGCGGCACCGAATCCGAAAGAGATCTTCAGCGGTGCCGTGGAGAAGGAAGTCACTCCGTCTTCCGCCAGAAGGAGCATCTTTTTCAGCGAATATTTGCTCTCTCCCGCCGTCCTCGCCTTTCTGGAATAATACACGCAATCGGTCTTCAATCCGATATCCGTGGCGATACCCCGCAGGAACAGATTGACCTCCCGGTACTGGCTCAGCGCCTCCAGCGCTTCGCAGTCCATCAGCCGGAAATCGGCATGCTGAGGAATCGTATGGACTCCCAGCGCATTGAGCGTCCGGTAATACCAGTCCGCGGTGGTGCGTTTCATCACGGTATCGGTAGTGCGGTCATTTCGCACGCCGAACACGATATTGGCGCCTTCCCCCGCCTTGCGGATCATTTCCGCCATGGATTCCACATCGTCCTGAAGATCGGCATCGATGGAAATGGAAAGATCACAGTCCTTCCGGGCTTCCATCAATCCGGCATACAGTGCATTCTGGTGCCCGCGGTTATGGGCCAGCTTCAGCCCCCGGAACATGGGATCCTTATCATGAAGGGCACAGATCTCCGACCAGGTGCGATCTTTCGATCCATCATCCACCATCAGGATATAGCTGTCTTCGGATACCGCTGCGGAATCGATCTGTGTCTGCAGAAATATCTGCAGGATCGCGGCAGATTCCATCAGAACTTCCTCTTCGTTGTAACAAGGGACTACAACTGCGAGAACCGGTCCATTCTTACTGTTTTTCATCATATTATTCTCACCTTCCGGTCTCTTCGATCACGTACAGTTCCGATCCTCCGTCGCTCACCAGCCGCTGATTTCCGTCATATCCGGAACCGGCAAAGAGGGGCATGGGAACAAATCCGCCGGCCAGCGCCCGTCCGGAATGCGTCCGGTCTTCCGTGGCGGCAGTAATATGCAGCCTCTGATCCACGACAAAGAACAGCGGACCGTTGGGATTGATCTTGATGGGTGACAGATAATTGATATTGCCTCCCACCCTGCTGAAATTCACGGTCTGAGAACGTGTCGTCACATGATACTCCTTCTCAGGATCCAGTGCGTAGATACAGATCTTCTCAAATCCGGGAGCGGCAGACCCCAGTCTGCGGAACACACCGACCATGGAGACATCGTCCTTCAGGACCTGCCACTGCTCATGGTCCGCGTCCGTATCATACCGGTAGAACGTTCCGAACTGGAAGACCTTCTGATATTTTCTGTAGAATTTGATCTGCTCTCGAATCTTCTTTTTGTTCTCATACGAAGCATGATCCAGGTCCAGTTCATACCCAAGATCCCCGAAAAACGCCACATTGCCCCGGGTCTCCATCTCCGAATGGCGCATGGTCTGCATATGAGGCGACGCGGAAACATGACAGCCCATAGTGGACTGGGGATAGAAATAGGACAGTCCCTTCTGGGTATGCAGACGTTCCATTGGATCGGTATTGTCCGAAGCCCAGATCTGCGGAGAGATCGTCATCATGCCGAGATCGAACCGGTTTCCGCCGGAGGCGCAGGATTCCAGAAGAATCTCCGGTCTGGGATCAAAAATGCGATGCATCACATCATACAGTCCCAGAATATATTCCATACTTCCGGCGCCAAGGATATTGGAATGCCGGTTCATATCCCATTTCACGTAGGTGATGTTCGCGGAATCCAGCACATCGGAAACAGAACTGACGATATAATCCCGCACACATTCCATACGCAGATCCAGCAGATATTCGTTTCTTCCCTGCAGCGGTTTCCGTCCCGGTTCCTGCAGGACCCAGTCCGGATGAGCCCGGTACAGATCGCTGTTCTCGTTTACCGCCTCCGGTTCAAACCAGAGTCCGAACTGCAGTCCGAT
>R23__coassemble_1481_pt1 | contig 10773 bp, 8 predicted proteins | sample R23__metabat2_high_PE_023 | metagenome-assembled genome bin R23
GTGGTGCCCTTTACCCACATACAGGAAGAGATCCAGATGAAATGTCCGGAGAAGTACTTTACGCTGATCATGCGGCGTTTCATGATGCGCATCTCCGTGGCGCTGGCAAAGAAATACGACTGCAAGGCCGTCGTCACCGGAGAGAATCTGGGTCAGGTGGCTTCCCAGACCATGGAGGCCATGGCCTGTTCCCAGGCCGTGAGCGATCTGCCGGTGATCCAGCCCCTCATCGGAATGGATAAGAGCGATATCATCGACATCGCCCGGAAGATCGGCACCTTTGAGACTTCCATTCTGCCTTACGAGGACTGCTGCACCGTATTCACACCGCGGCATCCCGAGACCCACCCCATCGTGGAAAAGGTGGCGGAAGCGGAATCGGTGATGGACATCGACGGTCTGGTGGAGGAAGCTCTGGCAGGCATTGAAAGGATCCGGGTGCAGGCATGAGAAAGGAATATACCGCGGAGATCATCTCCATCGGAACGGAACTGCTCCTGGGACAGATCACCAACACCGACGCCCGGGACATTGCCCAGCGGCTGGCCCGCATCGGCATCAACGTGCTGTATACCACGGAAGTGGGGGACAACCCGGAGCGGCTGGCCCGATGCATCGAGATCGCAAAGGAGCGGGTGGATATCATCATCACCACCGCAGGCCTCGGCCCCACGGTGGACGATCTGACGAAGGTGCTGCTGGCCCGATCCTTCGGACTGGAACTGGTGATGGATGAGAAGGAGAAACAGGGCCTTTACGACTACATCACCAACGAAGGATACAGCGAGGAGATGAGCCGGAACAACCTGCAGCAGGCCATGCTGCCGGAAGGATGCACCGTGTTTCACAACTACTGGGGAACCGCCCCGGGATGCGCCTTTCAGAAGGACGGAAAGGTCGTGCTCATGTTTCCGGGACCGCCCAAGGAATGCATCCCCATGTTTGACCGGTACGGGATCCCGTACCTGAAGCAGTTTTCCGATGAGGAGATCTTCTCCCATGAGATCCGGGTCTTCGGCACCAGCGAGAGCGCCATGGATTTCATGCTGCGGGACCTCATGAAGGACCTCACCAATCCCTCCATGGCACCCTATGCCAAGGAGGCGGACTGTTTCCTCCGCGTCACGGCAAAGGCCCGCAGCGAGGAGGAAGCGGAGGCCATGATGAAACCCGTCATCGAGAAGACGGTGGAGATCCTGGGAGACAACGTCTACGGTTTTGACATCTCCTGTGTGGAGGAACGGGTGTTCCAGCTGATGAGCCAGCAGAAGAAGACCTTCGCCACCGCGGAGAGCTGCACCGGAGGCGACATCGCCCGGCGGTTCACCGATATGTCCGGCGCCTCCGAATTCTATGTGGGCGGCGCGGTGACCTACACCGATGATGTGAAGGCAAAAGTGCTGGGCATCGATCCGGAACTGATCCGGGAACACACCGCCGTCAGTGAGCCGGTGGCCCGTGCCATGGCGGAGAACATCCGCCGGATCACCGGCGCCGATTACGCCGTGAGCACCACGGGACTTGCCGGTCCCGACGGAGACGGCATCCACGAAGTGGGCACCGTGTTCTGCGGACTGGCCATGGAGGGAAAGACGGAAGTCATCGAACTGCATCTGGGGGCCAACCGCACCCGGGACTACATCCGGCGCTGCGCCGGAAACTTCTGTTTTGACATGCTCCGCCGTGCCATGACCGGCCTTCCCATGATGAACATCACGGAACCGAACTGAAAACAGAAAAAATCCGTATCCCGTTGAGGATACGGATTTTTATTATTCTTCATCCAGCTTGAGGACGGCGAGGAACGCTTCCGTGGGGATCTGCACGGTCCCCAGCTGTCGCATCTTCTTCTTGCCTTCCTTCTGCTTCTCCAGCAGTTTCTTCTTTCGGGTGATATCGCCGCCGTAGCATTTGGCCAGAACGTCCTTGCGCAGGGCCTTGACGGTCTCACGGGCGATGATCCGGCCGCCGATGGCTGCCTGGATGGGCACTTCAAAGAGCTGGCGGGGGATGTTCTCCTTGAGCTTCTCGCACAGCTTGCGGGCGCGGCCGTAGGCCTTGTCCCGGTGGGCGATGAAGCTGAGTGCATCCACCTGATCGCCGTTTAACAGCACATCCACCTTCACCAGATCCGAGGGCCGGTAATCGGAAAACTCGTAGTCCAGGGAGGCGTAGCCCTTGGTGCGGGCCTTCAGTACATCGAAGAAGTCATAGACGATCTCGTTGAGGGGCATGTCGTAATGCATCTCCACGAGATGGGTGTCCAGATACTGCATGTCCCGGTACTCGCCGCGGCGGTCCTGACACAGGGGCATGATGTTGCCCACATAGTCCTGAGGCGTGATGATGGAGACCTTCACGTAAGGCTCATGAGCCTCCTCGATGGAGCCGGGATCCGGATAGTTGTGGGGGTTGTCCACGGACACCATGGTTCCGTCCGACAGATAGACCTGATAGATGACGGAGGGCAGGGTGGTGATGAGATCCAGATCGAACTCCCGCTCCAGACGCTCCTGGATGACCTCCATGTGGAGCATTCCCAGAAAGCCGCAGCGGAAGCCAAAGCCCAGGGCTGCGGAACTCTCCGGCTCATAGGACAGGGAAGCATCGTTGAGTTTCAGCTTGTCCAGCGCATCCCGCAGATCCGGATACTTGGATCCGTCTACGGTGTAGATGCCGCAGTAGACCATGCTGCGTGCCGGACGGTAGCCGGGAAGGGCCTCCTTTGTGGGATTGGCCGCCTCCGTTACGGTGTCGCCCACGCTGGTGTCGGCCACGTTCTTGATGCTGGCGGTGAAGTATCCCACTTCGCCGGCGGTCAGCTCCGGTGCCGGTTCCAGACCGATGGGACGGAGATGTCCCACTTCCAGCACTTCATATTCCGCCCCGGTCTGCATCATCCGGACCCGGGATCCCTTGCGGATGGATCCGTCAAAGATGCGCATGAAGACGATGACGCCCCGGTAGTTGTCATACTGACTGTCGAAGATCAGTGCTTTCAGCGGCGCGGAAGGATCGCCCGAGGGGGGCGGGACCTGCCGGACGATGGCATCCAGCACGTCATCGATGTTCAGTCCCACCTTGGCGGAGATCTCCGGAGAATCCAGGGCGGGGATGCCGATGATGTCCTCAATCTCCTGCTTGACCCGGGAGGGGTCGGCGGCGGGAAGATCGATCTTGTTGATGACGGGAACGATCTCCAGGTCCGCGTCCAGCGCCAGATAGGTGTTGGACAGGGTCTGGGCCTCCACGCCCTGGGAGGCGTCCACGATGAGCAGGGCGCCTTCGCAGGCGGTAAGGGAGCGGGAGACCTCATAGTTGAAGTCCACGTGGCCCGGCGTGTCGATGAGGTTGAGTTCATACACCTCTCCCGAGGGATCGGTATAGCTCAGACCCACGGCACGGGCCTTGATGGTGATGCCCCTTTCCTTTTCCAGATCCATGTTGTCCAGGATCTGGTCCTCCATGATGCGCTCCTCCACGGCGCCGCATTTTTCAATGAGACGGTCGGAGAGAGTGGACTTGCCGTGATCGATATGGGCGATGATGGAAAAATTGCGGATATGGCTCTGATCTTTCATTCAATCTCCTCCAGCTTCTTTTCCGCTTCACTCGCCAGCTGCTTCAGCTGCTTGAGGAAAGAGCGGGCGGCGTCTGCCGAGGCACCCTCCAGACGGGTGTTGTTGCTGCGGCAGAGAAGATAATCCGCCGAGACATTGTAATAATCGCAGACGCGGCAGACGAAGTTCAGCCCCGGTTCCCGGGCGCCGTTTTCATAATGGCTGAGAAGAGCCTGACTGATCTTAAGATCATTTGCCACTTGTCTCTGGCTCAGGCCGCTGGTGCGGCGAAGCTCCGCCGGAGTGGAAGCAAATGTGCGTTTCAATGAATTCACCTCACAGTGATAACTATCTGTAATTATACTGACAGCCCGGCGCCTTTGTAAAGTTGGGAATTTGCGAAAAAAAGAAGGAGAAAAACGGGCAAATTTTTACACTCCCGATGGAGCATTCCCTTCGGGAAAAAAACAACGGCAAAGAGGTGAAAACTGGGAAAACCCATTGAAATCATGACAGCCGGGTGTTAAAGTAGAAAGACAGAAATAATGATCCCGCTGCCGGGCAGAATCACCGACATTGGCACCGGGATCCAATGAAAAGAATCTAAGATCGGAGGAGCATTTCCATGTTCGAGAATCTGGTAGAAGTATTGAAACAGAATCCACGCAAGATCGTGTACACCGAGGGTACCGACCCCCGTATCCTGGAAGCAGCTGCACGGCTGAAGGCCGACGGCTTCCTGACCCCCATCCTGGTGGGCAATGTGGAAGCAGTGCAGAAGGCTGCCGCCGACGGCGGATTTGATATCGACGGCCTGGAGATCATCGATCCCGAGACCTATGAGGGATTTGATGAGATGGTCGCCAAGATGGTGGAACTGCGCAAGGGCAAGATGACCGAGGAAGAGTGCAGAGCCGCTCTGGCCAAGAGCAACTACTTCGGAACCATGCTGGTGAAGATGGGCAAAGCCGACTCCCTGCTGGGCGGCGCCACCTATTCCACCGCGGACACCGTTCGTCCCGCACTGCAGCTGATCAAGACCAAACCCGGCGCCAGCCTCGTCAGCTCCTGCTTCATCCTCTCCCGCGGAGATGAGATGATCGCCATGGGCGACTGCGCCATCAACATCAGCTATGAAGACACTCTGGACAAAGCTACCGGCGAAGTGAAGCAGACTGCCGCAGACAAGCTGGCGGAAGTTGGCCGCGAGACCGCACTGACCGCACAGAAATTCGGCATCGACCCGAAAGTGGCATTCCTCAGCTACTCCACCAAAGGCTCCGGCAAGGGCCCCGGACCGGATCTGGCCCGCAACGCCTGTGCCAAATGCAAGGAGATGCTTCCCGACATCCCCGTGGACGGCGAGATGCAGTTCGACGCTGCCGTCTCTCCGGAAGTGGGCCAGCTGAAGTTCCCGGGTTCCCCGGTGGCCGGCTACGCCAACACCTTCATCTTCCCGGAGATCCAGTCCGGCAACATCGGCTATAAGATCGCACAGCGTCTCGGCGGCTTTGCCGCATACGGCCCCATCCTGCAGGGTCTGAACGCACCCATCAACGATCTGTCCCGCGGCTGCAACGCCGAGGAAGTCTATACCATGTCCATCATCACTGCCGCCATGGCATAAGGGACAGCAGGAAAACATCCGCAAACCGAAAAACACCGCTTCCGTCCGGGAGCGGTGTTTTTTTTCGCCATGTGACAGAAACGGCCGGGAATGGATCCCGGCCGCTTCCTTAAGAAGTGAACGCGTATTTACGCAAAGTTATCTAGTTTTCTCAGCGGGAGATGTAGGCACCGCTCTGGGCATTGGGAAGTCCTCCGAATCCGAAGAAGTTGTTCTGCTGCTGTTGCTGCTGATAGGATTCGTTGGAGGTGTTGGATTCATCGAAGGTGATGCTGAGCGTGCTCTCGTTTCCGGAACGGTAGACCGTGATCTCCACCGTGTCCCCGGCGCTGTAGCTCTTGATGGCGCTGGTGAGATCCTCATAGCCCTTGATCTCCTTGTCGCCGCATTTGGTGATGATATCTCCCGGCTGGATGCCGGCCTTTTCCGCCGCACTGCCGGTCTCCACGTATTTGACGTAGGCACCTTCCGGCATGTCGTAATACTGTGCCACGGTGGAGGAGTAGTTCTGGTCGATGGAAACGCCCATCTTGGCCTTGCCGGTGACGTATCCGTTGGTCATCAGATCGTTGGAGATCTTCTTGGCATCGTCGGCGGGGATGGCGAATCCCAGACCTTCCACGGTGGCGTCGTTGCCGGAGGAAGAATACTTGGCAGTGGCCACACCGATGACTTCGCCGTTGGCGTTATACACCGGGCCGCCGGAGTTTCCGCTGTTGATGGCAGCGTCCATCTGGAACATGTTGATGGCTCCGCCGGACTGCTCGGTAGTCACGGCGCGATCCAGTGCGCTGACCATGCCGGAGGTCATGGTGAACTGCAGTTCACCCATTGGGTTACCCACCGCATAGACGGTATCGCCGACGCTCATGTCGCTGCTGGACCCGAAGGTCACGGGGGTGCAGTCCGTGGCGTCAATCTTCAGAACGGCCAGGTCGTTGGACTGTTCCGTTCCCACCACCGTGGCGGAGTAGGTGTTTCCGTCATGGGTCAGGACGTTGATCTCGCTTCCGCTGGCGGCGGCATCGCTGATGACATGGTTATTGGTCAGGATATAGCCGTCATCGCTGATAAAGAATCCGGTGCCGGACAGAGCGGCCTGAGTGGTCTGGCCGAAGAAATTCCGGTAGGTGATGTTGCTCTGGATACCCACGACCTGTTTGGTGGCCTGGTCATAGATCTGAGCGGCGGTCATGGTCCCGGTCTGTTTCTTTGCCACTGTGGTGGTCCCGCTTCCGGATGCCTGTGAGGATTCGGAAGCAACCGGTGCGGCACTGCCGGAACGGCCCGTCACCATGCCGGTGATAAAGCCTCCCAGCACACCCCCGAGAAGGGCAATGCACAGACCCAGCGCCGTGGCCTTGACCTTGGCGCGGTCCCAGACCTTCTTGGGCTTCTTTTCCGGAGGAACATAGTACCGGGGAGGAGCCGTGGTGTCCTCCTGACGGGTATAGTCCGCATCGGAATACAGACGGCCTTCCGGTCGTACGTAGTGATATTCCGTATTCTCTTCCGAACCGGTTTCAGGAACGGTTTCGGCTGCGTTTTCCGCAGCTTCGGCGGCTTTGGCCGCAGGATCCTCCTGGATGGGATCAAATTCGTTGTTGTCTGACATGGCTGTTACTCCGTGTTTTCATGGGATCGCGGGATCCCTGATATTTCTTTGACTCTATCTTACGGTTATTTTATGAACAAGTCTTAAACAAACTTTTTCAAAGAATTTAAACTTTCCGCGGTGAGCCTGATGCCGGATCCGGCACCGGGGATTATTCTATATGTTCAACTTTAAAAGAACATAAAAAGTGCGGTGCGCAAAAACGCACCGCGTGGTGTTTTAATGAAGGATCATCCGTGACGGGATTCCATCCATATCATGAGAACGCTGATATCCGCCGGGGAGACGCCGGAGATACGGCTGGCCTGCCCGAAGGAACGGGGCCGGATCTTCTGCAGCTTCTCCGCCGCTTCCAGACGCAGTCCGCGGATGGCGGTATAATCCGTATCTTCCGGGAGAGGACGGTTCTCCATGCGGGAAAACTCCTCCACCTGTGCCATCTGCCGCTGGATGTATCCGTCGTATTTCAGACGGATCTCCACCTCATTGATGATCACCGGGTCCAGCGAAGGACGCTGCGGATCGAAGGGGGCCAGGCAGGCATAGTCCAGCTGTGGCCGCCGCATGAGATCCGCCAGGGAGAATCCGGTGGCAATGGGATGGGTACCACGGCCGGTGAGGATCCGGTTGAGTTCCTCCGAGGGAGGAACATGGGTGTGCTCCAGCCGGTCCAGTTCCTCTTCCACGGCCGCATACTTGTCCAGCACGCTCTGATGCCGCTCCGGAGAGACCAGCCCCACCCGAAGTCCGTAGGCACTCAGACGCTGGTCGGCGTTGTCCTGACGGTTGATGAGACGGTACTCCGACCGGGAGGTCATCATCCGGTAGGGTTCGTTGGTGCCCTTGGTGACGAGGTCGTCGATGAGGGTGCCGATGTATCCGTCGGACCGCTTCAGGATGAGAGGTTCCTCGCCTTTGAGCTTCAGTGCCGCATTGACGCCGGCAATGAATCCCTGCGCCGCGGCTTCCTCATAGCCGGAGGAGCCGTTGAACTGACCGGCGCCGTACAGGCCGCGGATGGCCTTCACTTCCAGGGTGGGAGCCAGTTCCGTGGGGTCGATGCAGTCGTATTCAATGGCATAGGCGGGACGGGTGATCTCCGCGTGTTCCAGTCCGGGAATGGTGCGGATAAAACGGATCTGCGTATCCTCCGGCATGGAGGAGGACAGACCCTGCAGATACAGCTCTTCCGTGTTGAGGCCCATGGGCTCCACGAAGAGCTGATGGCGCTTCTTGTCCTTGAAGGTCATGATCTTTGTCTCGATGCTGGGACAGTACCGGGGACCGACGCCTTCGATGACGCCGGAGTAGATGGGACTGCGGTCCAGATCGCTCCGGATGATGGCATGCGTATCCTCGTTGGTATAGGTCAGCCAGCAGGTGACCTTGTTTTCCGGTTTTGTTTTTGTGGTAAAGGAGAAGGGCTCGGCATCCTCGTCCCCCAGCTGGATCTCCATTTTGGAGAAGTCCACGGTGCGGGCGTTGACCCGAGGAGGCGTGCCGGTCTTGAACCGCCGCATGGAAAGACCCAGCTGACGGAGACGGTCTCCCAGAGCATTGGCGGCAGCCAGACCGTCGGGACCGGAATGGGAGACAGCTTCACCGGTGAAGGTCATGCCTTTCAGATAGGTGCCGGTGGCCAGTACCACGGCACGGCAGGAAAAGACCGCACCGGTGGCGGTGGTCACGGAGGTGACCTGTCCGTCCTCCACGCCCAGATCCACCACTTCCGCCTGACGTACCCGGAGATGCTCCTGCTGTTCCAGCGTCTGTTTCATCACTTCCTGATAATGCCGCCGGTCCGCCTGCGCGCGCAGAGAATAGACGGCGGGCCCCTTGCCCCGGTTGAGCATCCGGTACTGGATGCAGGCCTTGTCGGCGGCCACGCCCATCTCTCCGCCCATGGCATCCAGCTCCCGCACCAGATGGCCCTTGCCGGTGCCTCCGATGGCGGGATTGCAGGGCATGTTGCCCACACTGTCCAGATTCACGGTAAAGCATACCGTGTCCAGTCCCATCCGTGCGGCGGCAAGAGCCGCCTCGATGCCGGCGTGGCCGGCGCCGATGACAGCGATATCACATTGTCCTGCGTCATATGTCTGCATGGGCAAACTCCACTTCTTCGGAATAGATGGCGATGAGGGATCCGTCCTCCACCGTTACGGAGGAGGGGATGCCCAGAAAGGAATTACTGCATCCCACGGGAAAGTCCGAGGTGACGTCAGCATCCGTCAGTTCATATTTCATTCCCCGTATGGTGACGCCCCGTGCGATGCCGTCGAGGCAGAACAGGGAAACGTCTCCCCGGGCGAAAGCCGGGAAGGTGACGGTCTCGTTGCAGATCCCCCGGAAAATGATGCCTTTGCCGTGCATCCTGCCCCGGGCACCGTGCCGGTGCAGGAACAGCAGGCACTGGAGATTGGCAATGGTGTGATCGGCACGTCCGCCGGTCACGCCGTAGAGCTCGAACTGCCGGTACCCTTTCTCCAGTCCGATGCGGATGGCGGCCAGGGTGTCGGTGTCGTCCTTCTCCACGGGCATCCGTATGATGTTTGGATGATCCGGCGCGGTTCCCAGAGAATCAAAATCTCCCACCACCAGATCCGGCGTGACCTGCTGCTGCACGCACCAGCGGTATCCGGCATCGGCGGCAATGAGAAGATCCTCCGGCGCGGGATTGGAATGGAATCCGAAAAAGTCCCCGGCGCCGACGATGATGCATCTGCCGTCCATAATGAAAAACTCCTGCTTAAAAATCTTTCCTCAGTATAGCACACCGCCGGAACAAAAACATCAGAAAAATCGAAAAAGGAGGACGGAGCCTGAGCTTCCGTCCTCCGGGTATTTCTGGAGCATATACTATTTGTTGAAGGTGCGGTCACGATCGGAGACCCCGCCGGCCTCCCGCAGGAAATTCCGGATGGCGTCCATGGCACGGGACTGAAGGGCCGGTTTCAGGAAAATATGTCCTGCACCGGGAATGACCACAAGACGGGCGATCCGGGGACCGTTCTGTTCCGGCACTTCCTCCTGTACCCTTCGATACATCTCCGCAGCCCGCCGGGAGTAGGAGAGCGGCACCAGTTCGTCCCGGTCTCCGTGGAGGAGAAGAACGTTGCCCCGGTACGATCCCAGAATCTCGAAAGGATCCAGATCCATGACGGAGGCAGCATACTCCCGCCCCAGCATCATCGGTCCGCACCGGAACGTTTCCGGGATCGCGTTCGGATCAAACTTCGACATCATCATCGTTCCCTTCCGGGCATCATCGGGGATGGACAGTGCCGGGTAGAGGAGGATCAGCATCTCGATCTGTTCCGGATGACGGGCCGCCACCAGTCCGGACACCAGTCCGCCCTGACTGCAGCCCAGCAGAGTGATGTGGTGTTCATCCGTGTATTCCCGGCTGAGGGCATAGGCCATGACCGCTTCCAGATCCCGGCATTCCGTGAAGACCGACATGTCTTCCGACCTGCCGCCGCTGGATCCAACGACACAGCCTCCGCAGAAATCATAGGTGAAGGCAGCATAGCCCAGTTCCGCGAACATTTTGGCATAGCGAGCAACGAACAGACGGTTTGTCATGAACTCATGGCTCAGGATCACGAAGGGCAGACGGTTTCCGACCATTCGCCGGTATACCGCACCCCGCATGCTGAGACCGTCCCGGGTGCAGTGAAACGATGTCCGTGTTATTGACATATCTGTTTTCCTCCCTCCTCCGAAAGGGCAAACGTACGGTGACACCGGGTCCCGTCACCGGCCGACAGCAAAGCGGCAGAACCGCTCAAGGGAACTGCCGCTGACTGGAGATTCGATTAACATAATAAAAGAAAGGGGATCATCCGCGAAGAATGTAGACATCCGCCTCCCGGACACCGAAGGCGTTGCAGGAGGACACATCCCCCAGATAGATATCCATCCAGTTGGAGGAGTGCCAGGACGCTCCGCGATCCTCCACCACGCGCTCA
>R23__coassemble_1489_pt1 | contig 10719 bp, 5 predicted proteins | sample R23__metabat2_high_PE_023 | metagenome-assembled genome bin R23
AATAGTCAAAAATGGCATGTATAAAACTCCCTAACATTTTTATTCATGATATTTGTGAATAAATCTACCTCAAACCGTTTCCAGTTCACGGTCCCGGATCTGTTTCGTAACGGTTTCGGCAAATTCATCCAAGGAGATGCTTCCCTTGTCACCGCCGCTTCTGGTACGGACGGAAACGGTTCCGTTCTCCACTTCCTTGTCGCCAACGACGAGCATATAGGGGATCTTCTGTCCCTGTGCCTCACGGATCTTGTAGCCGATCTTTTCATTGCGGAGATCCACTTCTGCGCGGACGCCCTGTGCCTTCAGTTTCGCTACCACATCCTCGGCGTATTCCGCGGACCGGTCCGTAATATTCATGACACGGACCTGAACCGGAGCCAGCCATACGGGGAAAGCGCCGCCGAAGTGCTCAGTAATGATTCCGAGGAAGCGCTCCACGGATCCGAACACCACACGGTGGATCATCACGGGAGTGTGTTTCTCACCGTCCGATCCGGTGTATTCCAGATCAAAGCGTCCGGGAAGCTGGTAGTCCAGCTGGATGGTACCGCACTGCCAGGTGCGTCCCAGAGAATCCTGTACATGGAAGTCCAGTTTCGGACCGTAGAATGCGCCATCACCTTCATTGATGATGTATTCCTTGCCGATGCTGGTAATGGCATCTGCCAGTGCTGCCGTCGCCACATCCCAGTCTTCCTTGGTGCCGATGTGATCTTCCGGCATGGTGGACAGTTCGATGTGATACGGGAGACCAAACTTTTCATAAACTTCATCCACCAGCTTCGTGATGCGAACCACCTCGTCCTGGATCTGCTCCGGAGCCAGAAGGATGTGGGCATCGTCCTGAGTAAATGCCCGGACACGGAACATGCCGTGAAGCGCACCGGACATTTCATGGCGGTGGACCTTTCCCAGTTCCGCGCAGCGCATGGGCAGATCACGGTAGGAATGCGGCTCCAGATCATAGACCAGGATCGTTCCCGGGCAGTTCATGGGTTTGATGGCAAAGTCCTCTTCATCGATGACTGTTGTATACATGTTGTCCTTGTAGTGATCCCAGTGTCCGGAAGTCTCCCAGAGAGAGCGCTTCATGATCTGCGGAGTGGAGATCTCCACGTAGTCCCACTTGTCGTGCATCTCATGCCAGTAATCCAGCAGAGTATTTCTCAGGACCATTCCTTTCGGAAGGTAGAAGGGCATACCCGGAGCCTCATCCCGGAATGCATAGAGGCCCAGTTCACGTCCGAGGCGGCGGTGATCCCGCTTCTTGGCCTCTTCGATACGGTGCAGATAAGCATCCAGCTCGTCCTTCTTGGGGAAGCCGATGCCGTAGATGCGCTGCAGGGATTCCCGGTTGGAATCGCCGCGCCAGTAGGAGGCGTTGCAGGCAGTCAGTTTGAAGGCATTTGCCTTGATCCGGCCGGTGGAATCCACATGAGGTCCGGCACAGAGATCCGTAAACTCTCCCTGACGGTAAAAGCTGATGGCCTCGTCTTCCGGAAGATCATTGATCAGTTCCACCTTGAAGGGCTCGTCCTTCATGAAGTCCAGTGCTTCTTCTCTGGGCAGCTCGAACCGTTCCAGCGGCAGTTTTTCCTTGATGATCTTTTTCATCTCCGCCTCGATCTGCTCCATGTGCTCCGGAGTAAATGCGAAGGGAGCATACAGATCGTAGTACCAGCCTTCCGCGATGGAAGGACCGATGGCAAGCTTCACTTCCGGCCACAGACGTTTGACTGCCTGTGCCATGATATGGGAGCTCGTATGCCAGTAACGTTCCCGGTATTCCGGATTTTCAAATGTATATTTTTTTGCTTCATCCATTTGCTTCGACCTCTTTCCAAAAAATAAAACACCCTTGACGATACGGTCAAGGGTGCAGTAACTTGCACGGTTCCACCTTGGTTTTTCACTTCATTGGAAACGACGTAACGTGTCAGCACGGATATTCTTACTGAGCGGTTCGGAATATCAGCTCGGGAGTGGTACTCTGCGGGCCGTGCTGCCGCCTTCTCAGCCTGGGTGCGGCTCTCTGAAAGCACGGTTCTCCGTTCGTTTCTCCGTCATCGCTTTTCACTGTAGCCACATAGTATCACTTGGGTTTTTCCGTGTCAACCGGCAAATTGGAAAGAAGAACAGCACACCCGAAGATGTGCTGTTCCATGTTTTCAAAAGAGAAGATTGATCCGAAGATAAATCTTATTTGTACAGCTCGATGAGTTTCATGAGGTGATCGTATCTCTCTTTTGCGTTCTCCTCGTTCTTCGTGAAGAGGCCTTCGGCTCTCTCCGGGAACTCACGAGTCAGACGGCTGTAACGAGCCTCATTCATCAGGAACTCACGGTAACCGTCCTTCGGCTCTCTGCTGTCCAGAGTGAACTTGGCACCCTCAGCAGCAGGATTGTAGCGGAAGAGGTTCCAGTAACCGCAGTCGACTGCTTTCTTCATCTCGCCCTGGCAGTTGGTCATGCCACCCTTGATGGAGTGCATCTCGCAGGGGGAGTAGCCGATGATCAGGGACGGTCCCTTGTAAGCTTCTGCTTCGCGGATAGCTTTCAGGGTCTGGTTCTGATCGGCGCCCATGGCGATCTGTGCTACGTAAACGTAACCGTAGGTCATTGCCATCTCGGCGAGGGACTTGGACTTGATTTCCTTACCGGCTGCCGCGAACTGTGCGACCTGACCGATGTTGGAAGCTTTGGAAGCCTGTCCGCCGGTGTTGGAGTAAACCTCAGTATTGAATACGAAGACGTTGACATCTTCGCCGCTGGCCAGAACATGGTCGACACCGCCGTAGCCGATATCGAATGCCCAGCCGTCGCCGCCGAAGATCCAGCAGGATTTCTTGTTCAGGTAATCCTTGCCGGCCATGACCTTCTTGTAGTTCTCGCAGTCGCAGGGTTCTGCTTCCATGACTTCGAGGAACTTCTTGGTGGCCGCCTGGTTGGCTTTGCCGTCATCGTAAGTTGCCAGATACTCTTTTGCTGCAGCAGCTTTTGCTTCGCTCTTGGAGTTCTCAGCAATGTATTCCACGGATGCTTTCAGATCATCGCGGATCTTCTTCTGGCCGAGGTACATGCCGAGGCCGTGCTCTGCGTTATCCTCAAACAGGGAGTTTGCCCATGCAGGACCGTGACCGTTCTTGTCGACGGTATACGGGGAAGTTGCAGCCGGGCCGCCCCAGATGGAGGAACAACCGGTAGCGTTGGAGATGAGCATATGATCGCCGAACAGCTGGGTTACGAGGCGAGCATAGCTGGTCTCAGCGCAGCCTGCGCAGGAACCGGAGAACTCGAGGTACGGCTGGTTGTACTGAGAAGCAATGACGTTTGCATCGCTTGCCAGATCTTCTTTCTTGGAGACCTCTTTGACCATGTAGTCAAAGATGGGCTGTTTATCTGCCTGGCTGTCCAGAGAGACCATGGTCAGGGACTTGGTCGGGCAGACATTGGCGCAGACACCGCATCCCATGCAGTCCAGCGGGGAGATTGCCTGGATAAATTTATATTTACCCTTGCTCATCTTGTGGTCGACAAGCGTTGCACCCTCAGGAGCATTGGCAGCTTCCTCTTCGGTCAGTGCGAAGGGACGGATGGTGGCGTGCGGGCAGACGAATGCACACTTGTTGCACTGTACACAGGTCTCTGCTTTCCACTCGGGAACGAATGCGGAAACGCCGCGTTTCTCGTAAGCGGAAGCACCGAGCTCGAAGGTACCGTCTGCGTGATCGACGAATGCGGATACCGGCAGGGAGTCGCCGTCCATCAGGTTGACCGGCTGGAGGATGTTCTTGACCATCTTCACAGTGCCTTCGCGGCCTTCCAGAGCAGCTTCTTTTTTGGTATCAACAGCGTCAGCCCAGTCTGCGGGAACTTCGACCTTCTGATAGGCCGTTGCGCCGGCATCGATAGCCTTGTGGTTCATATCGACGACGTCCTGGCCCTTCTTCAGGTAGGACTTGGTTGCTGCGTCTTTCATGTACTTCAGTGCATCGGCTTCCGGCAGAACTTTTGCCAGGGAGAAGAATGCGGACTGAAGGATGGTGTTGGTTCTCTTGCCCATGCCGATTTCGATTGCCAGATCGATAGCATTGATGGTGTAGAGATTGATGTTGTTCTTTGCAATGTAGCGCTTGGAGGCTGCATCCAGATGCTCGGACAGCTCATCCAGGTTCCACTGGCAGTTGATCAGGAAGGTTCCGCCGGGCTTTACGTCACGGACAATGGGGAATCCCTTGGTGATGTATGCCGGAACGTGGCATGCCACGAAGTCAGCCTTGGTTACATAGTACGGGCTCTTGATGGGGTTGTCGCCGAAGCGCAGATGGCTGACAGTGACACCGCCGGTCTTCTTGGAGTCGTACTGGAAGTAAGCCTGAACATACTTGTCGGTATGGTCGCCGATGATCTTGATGGAGTTCTTGTTTGCGCCCACGGTGCCGTCGCCGCCGCGACCCCAGACCTTGCAGTCGATGGTGCCGGGTGCTGCGGTGCTGGGTGCTGCTTCCTCTTCCAGAGACAGCTCAGTCACGTCATCAACGATACCAACGGTGAAGATCTTCTTGGGTTCTGCTTTCTTGAGCTCGTTGTACACTGCGAAAACGCTGGCAGGAGGAGTGTCCTTGCTGCCCAGGCCGTAACGGCCGCCGATTACGGTGACGTCGTTCTTGCCGGCATTTGCCAGAGCGGTGACAACATCCAGATACAGAGGCTCGCCCTGTGCGCCGGGCTCTTTGGTGCGGTCCATAACTGCAATCTTCTTGGCGGTTGCGGGAATGGCCTCAATGAGCTTATCGGCACGGAACGGACGATACAGGCGGACCTTGACGATGCCGACCTTCTCACCCTGTGCATTCAGGTAATCGATAACTTCTTCTGCGACGTCGCAGAGGGAGCCCATGGTGATGATCACGCGGTCTGCATCGGGTGCGCCGTAGTAGTTGAACAGTTTGTAATCAGTGCCGAGCTTGGCATTGATCTGATTCATGTAATCCTCGACGATCTCGGGGATTGCATCGTAGTACTTGTTGGAAGCTTCACGGTTCTGGAAGAAAATGTCGCCATTCTCGTGGGAACCGCGCATGGTGGGATGGTTGGAGTTCAGTGCGCGTGCGCGGAACTCGTTGACAGCATCCATATCGACCATGTCTGCCAGATCCTTGTAGTCCCAGACAGCAACCTTCTGGATCTCGTGAGAAGTACGGAATCCATCGAAGAAGTTGATAAACGGAACTCTGCCCTTGATTGCTGCAAGGTGAGCAACCGGAGCCAGGTCCATGATTTCCTGTACGCTGGTCTCGCAGAGCATTGCGAAACCGGTCTGACGGCATGCCATAACATCGGACTGATCACCGAAGATAGACAGAGTGTGGCTTGCCAGTGCACGAGCGGAAACGTGGAACACGCCGGGGAGCAGCTCGCCTGCGATTTTGTACATATTCGGGATCATCAGCAGAAGTCCCTGAGATGCAGTGTATGTGGTGGTCAGTGCACCTGCGTTCAGCGAACCGTGAACTGCACCGGCTGCACCAGACTCCGCCTGCATTTCCTGAACCTTTACTTTAGAACCGAAAATGTTCTCTCTTCCCTGTGCAGACCACTGATCAACGAAGTCTGCCATCGGGCTGGACGGAGTAATCGGGTAAATTGCCGCGACTTCCGTAAATGCGTAAGACACATGGGCAGCAGCGGTATTGCCGTCCATGGATTTGAATTGTCTTTCCATTGCGTCATCTCCCATAAAAATTTTTTGCTTTATTACTGTGCTCAAAATATGCACACTTTTGTAACCTTATTCTAACACACAAGACTTTAAATGCAACGGTAATAACCCCAGAAAAACCGCTTTTGGTTATTTTATTAACATCCTTTCGGATCTTTTGTGCTAATTGCACTTTATCGAGTTGAATTTTTGCTTTAAATCGCTAAAATTTAATTGGACCGAGACGAATTTTCGTCTCGGTCCGTTGATTTTATACGTTAAATCGAAACAATGTGACATCTCCGTCCTTCATGACGTATTCCTTGCCTTCGGAACGGATCAGACCCTTCTCTCTGGCGGCGGCCATACTGCCGCAGTTCTTCAGGTCTTCAAACGCCACAATCTCGGCACGAATGAAACCACGTTCAAAATCGGAGTGGATCTTTCCTGCCGCCTGCGGTGCCTTGGTGCCGTTACGGATGGTCCATGCCCGGCACTCATCTTCTCCGCAGGTCAGAAATGAAATCAGTCCCAGCAGTGTATAGGAACACTGTATCATACGGTCCAGTCCCGACTGTTCCAGTCCCAGATCCTCCAGGAACATCTGGCGGTCTTCCGGCTCCATAGCCGCAAGTTCCGCTTCGGTGCGTGCGCTGATGGGAAGGACCTGCGCGCCCTCCGCTTCCGCGATCCCCTTCAGCACCTGATAGTATGCATTTCCGTCCAGATCCGTGATCCCGCCCTCATCCAGGTTCGCCGCATAGATGATGGGCTTTGTGGTAAGAAGGTCGCATGTCTTCAGGAACGCGGCGTCATCTTCGCTGCACTCGAAAGTACGGGCGGACTTTCCTTCATCCAGATGGTCTTTCAGTGCATGGAAGAGCTCTGCCTCATGACGGGCTTTTTTATCTCCGCTCTTCCCTGCTTTCTCCGCTTTTTCAATGCGGCGTCCCACCAGTTCCATATCGGACATGATCAGTTCCAGATCGATGGTCTCCACATCCCGCTTGGGATCCGTGGAGCCTTCCACATGGATCACGTTTTCATCATCGAAACAGCGCACCACATGGACGATGGCGTCCGTCGCACGGATGTTGTCCAGAAATTTATTGCCCAGACCTTCTCCCTTGGATGCGCCTTTCACCAGTCCGGCAATATCCACGAACTCGATGACCGCATGTGTTTTCTTCTTCGGATGATACATATCCGCCAGAAAATCCAGTCTCGCATCCGGCACGGTCACCATGCCCACATTGGGCTCGATGGTGCAGAACGGATAGTTCGCCGCCTCTGCGCCGGCATTGGTAATCGCATTGAATAAAGTGGATTTTCCTACATTGGGCAGTCCCACGATGCCTAGTTTCATGATGTTACACCGATACGGACACGGCATTCCGTCATCGGTTTCTCCTTCCTCTGTATGATAACTGCAACGGTTTTGTTGTCTTGTTGATCAAGTGCGATTGAAATTATATCGAATTACAGACACTTTCTCAACTGTTGTTTTGGATACCTTTCCTTCCCGGGAAGAAACGGTAGACCGTTTTCTCGCTGAACCGGCTCCCCGGAGCGAGCACGGTGTTGGGAAAGTCCGGAAAATGCGGACTGTCCGGATAGTGCTGGGTCTCCAGACAAAAGCCTCCGTACTGTGGATACTTGGCTCCCTTTTTTCCGAACCGCACGGAGTCTTCATGGATATAGTTTCCGGTATAGAACTGCACAGCCGGCTGAGTTGTCCAGCATTCCATGGCGATCCCGCTGACTTCTCCCCGGGCCCGGGCGGCCAGCCGGAGTTCCGGTGCTGTCCCGTTAACAATATAATTATGGTCGTATCCGCCTGCCATGCTGAGGACCGGGTCGGGATTCATGAGTCCCTTGCCGATAAGCTTCTCCCGGCGGAAGTCCATGAGGGTTCCTTCCACCGGCAGGACCCGCCCGGTTGGAAGCAGTTCCTGATCTGCTTCCGTGTAGCAGTCCGCGTCGATCTGCAGACGATGCCCGTGGACAATGCCAAATCCGTTCAGATTGAAATAACTGTGGTTGGTCAGATTGAGGACCGTCTCCCGATCCGTCTCCGCTCCGTATTCAATATGAAGAGCGTTTTCCTCATCCAGCCGATATCTTACGGATACCGTGAGGTTTCCGGGAAGACCGTCCTCCCCATCGGGGCTCAGGTAGGTCAGCACCACGGAATCCTCTTCCATCCGTCCGGAGAACACGCGGTGGGAGAAACATCCGTGAAGATGATTGTTCCCATCATTCTTCTCCATCCGGTATGTGCTGCCGGACAGAGTGACTTCTCCGTTCCGGATCCGGTTGGCATAGCGTCCTACCACTGCGCCGTACACGCATCCGCCTTTTTCGTAGTCCGACAGCCGGTCATATCCCAGAACGCCGTCCACAGTTCTCTCACTGCCCGTCGGAACACAGATGGATTGGATGGTGCAGCCGTATTCCAGAATATCCACCGAAACACCGACGGAGTTTTTCATCCGGAAACGAAATACCGGTTCTCCCTGCTGCGTCCGTCCAAACAGCTCCTTATTGATCGTGATCATATTGCACACTCCTTCTTTCGGAGAAAAACGGGCGGCCTTCCGGCCGCCCATCGTATCTTATTCTTCGTCCGATTCCGGTCGCTCTTCCGCAGGTTCCTCCGGAATATCTTCCGCGGGAGTCTCCGGTTCTTCCGGTTTCGTCTCCGTCGGTTCCTCTTCCGGCTTCATTTCTTCCGTCGGTTCAGATTCTTCCGGTATGGCTTCCGGTTCATTGCCAAAATTCATGGAAATATGCTTGGCAGGCGGCTCAATGGTATGATCTCTTACCGGTGCCGGCTTCTTAACCGGCATGAACTCGCCGTGCTCAAAGTAGTAGTCAAACTCTTCTCTTTCCATGGTCTCATGGACAAGAAGATACTCTGCAATATCGGTCAGTTCCCTGCTGTGCTCGGTCAGGATCTTTTCACAGTCTGCCATGGCCTGATCGAAGATCTTCTTCACTTCCTCATCGATGGCAGCTGCCGTTTCTTCGGAGTAGCTCTTGGTCGTACCAAAATCACGTCCAATAAAGATGGAATGATCGGAACTGTCATACAGGATGGGTCCAAGTCGATCGGACATACCATAGCGTGTGACCATGTTTCTCGCCGTCGTTGTCGCCTGCTGGATATCTCCGGAAGCACCGGTGGAGATATCATCCAGAAACAGTTTTTCTGCGATCCGTCCGCCCAGAGACATTACGATGCTCTCGTACATCTCACTTCGGGACTGGAAATTCTCCAGATCGTCATCCGGCCGGTATAGCGTAAATCCTCCGGCGGGTCCGCGGGGAATGATGGTAATATAGTGCACCGGATCCACATGTTCGAGGAAACGACTCACCACCGCATGTCCGGATTCGTGATATGCCGTCAGTTTGCGGGCCCGTTCGGACATCTTCTTGCTCTTCTTTTCCGGGCCCATGGCCACTTTCAGGATCGCTTCGTCGATATCCTCCTGCATGATGAACCGATGGTTGCGGCGCACCGCCATGATCGCGGCCTCGTTCAGCAGGTTCTCCAGATCTGCACCGGAAAAACCGGGCGTTCCTTTCGCGATGCTGTTCAGGTCCACGTTCTCTCCCAGCTGCTTGCCGCGGGAATGGACTTTCAGGATTGCTTCCCTTCCACGGATATCGGGCAGTCCCACATAGACCTGCCGGTCAAAACGGCCCGGACGAAGCAGTGCATTATCCAGGATATCTGCACGGTTCGTCGCAGCCATCACGATAACACCTTCGTTGTTGCCGAAACCATCCATCTCTACCAGCAGCTGGTTCAGGGTCTGTTCTCTTTCATCGTGGCCGCCGCCGAGGCCGGAGCCGCGCTGACGTCCCACTGCATCGATCTCATCGATGAAGATGATAGCCGGAGCCACTTTCTTGGCCTGCTCAAACAGGTCGCGGACACGACCCGCACCGACACCGACATACAGCTCCACGAAATCCGAGCCGGAGATTGACAGGAACTGAACACCGGCTTCTCCTGCCACTGCCTTGGCGATCAGGGTCTTACCGGTTCCCGGAGGGCCAACCAGAAGGACGCCTTTGGGGATCCGGGCACCCATTGCTGTGTTGGCTCTGGGGTTTTTGAGGAAGCCGACGATCTCCTGAAGTTCTTCCTTCTCTTCATCACAGCCTGCCACATCGGCAAAGGTCTTCTGATCCTTTTCCTCGCTGCCCATACGGGTACGGGCACGGGAGAACTTGGCAACTCCGCCGGCACCGCCGCCGGCCCGGTTCATCATGACATACCACAGGATCATAAAAACGCCCATGACGAGCAGGTACGGAAGGAAACTGAGCCACCAGGGAGCCTGCCAGCCCTGATCATAATCATAGCTTTTCAGGATCCCGGCATCGTATTGCTGCTGTACGATCTCATGAAAATCTTCATAGAATACGGCAAAGCTGTACAGCTTGTAGGTCAGCTGCTCCTTTCCGTCTTTGTTGGTCGTGATCTGCGGGCTGTTGGATTCCACCGATTCGCTGGCATCGGTCTTCAATGTCAGCACCAGATTTTCTCCTTCCACATAGAAGGACTCCACCTGTTCGTTGGCAAACAGCTGATAAATATCCGAATATGTATATTCCTTCCCGTCCGACGATGGTTTCGTCATGGAAAAGATCGTTGCAATAAGGATCACAATGATCAGGATATAAAAGCCTATGTCTCTCGCTCTGTTAGGCTGCTTTTTCAATCTACCACTTCCTTCGTCCGGTTTTGCTCCACCGGTGAGTATTCAATATCGTATCAGGAATAGATTTCCGGTTTCAGGATTCCCACATACGGAAGATTCCTGTATTTCTCATCATAGTCCAGTCCGTATCCGACGACGAATGCGTCCGGAACCTCGAATGCAAAGTAATCGGCATGGACATCCGCTTTGCGGCGGGACGGTTTGTCCATCAGGGTCGCGATACGGATGGAGGCAGGTTCACGCACCTGCAGGTATTGTTTCAGATAATGCAGCGTCACTC
>R23__coassemble_1495_pt1 | contig 10691 bp, 9 predicted proteins | sample R23__metabat2_high_PE_023 | metagenome-assembled genome bin R23
GTCAACCGCTCCACCTATTACAGTTATTTTGAAGATCCTTACGACCAGTATCAGAAGCTGGAGGAGGAACTGGGCACGGATATCGCCGCCCTTCTGGCCGCCACCCTCTTCGGGGAAGTGCCGGGCAACGAGAAGCTGTACAAGCTCTTCACCTCCGTTCTGAACTACATCATGGAAAAACGCCTGGAGTTCAAGATCCTTCTTTCCTGCAATCTGGATCTGAGCCTTCTGAAGGATATCATCTTCAGTCTGTGGGATGCCGTGTTTCCTCCGGAGGACGGTGCGGACATCGATGATATGGAACAGCGCTTCCGCTACCTCTACTGCAGTTCCGGCTGCATCTCCCTCATCTTCCAGTGGGTCACCAGCGATGACATCAACACGCTGGACGCCGACCGTCTGGCACGGATGCTGGTGGACTTTACCCGCAACAACTACAAGCTGGCCAAGACCCCGCCTCCCATGATGGACTTCTGATCCGACAACATGATAGAAGCAGCGTACCGTTTCCGGTACGCTGCTTTGTTTTTTGTCTACAGAATCAGGATCCCCAGATGTTCCAGGAGGATCTTCAGGCCGATGAGGATGAGGATGATGCCTCCCGCCAGTTCCGCCCATTTTTTGAAGCGGCTGCCGAAGAAGGCGCCGATGTAGGTCCCCGCGGCGGAGATCACGAAGGTGGTCACGCCGATGAGTCCCGCAGCGGGCAGGATGGAGACTTCCAGAAACGCGAAGGTGATGCCCACAGCCAGCGCGTCGATGGACGTGGCGACGGCCAGCAGCACCATGGCACGGGGACCGAAATCGTCGTCCGCTCCCTCGTCCTCTCCTCCCAGAGCTTCCCGGATCATGTTGCCGCCGATGACGGCCAGCAGAACAAAGGCGATCCAGTGGTCCACACTGGCGATGAGGTTCTGGAACCGGACTCCCAGCACATAGCCCAGCACCGGCATCATGGCCTGGAACAGACCGAACCAGCCGCCGGCGATGAGTGCATGGCGGGGCCGAATCTTCCCGACACTGAGTCCCTTGCAAATGGACACCGCAAAGGCGTCCATGCTCAGGCCCACACCTATGAGAAACACATCCCAGATTCCCACGAAACTTCCTCTCTTTTCCTCTGTCTTTTTTCTTCCGTTTCGTGCAGTATAACTCTTTTCATTCCGGGATGCAATGATGTCACACGCCGCTGTCCCCGTAGTTTTTCAGGACACGGGCGGAGGGATCGTCCACATCGCATCCTTCCCAGGCGCGGTTTGGCATCCAGTAGTCCCGGATCATGGCCGCCTGTCCCGGATAGTACTTCTCGAAGATCTCCCGGTAGAGAAGGCTCTCCTTGGTGAAGGGAGGACAGTAGTCGTACTGTTTCCTCTTCTCCTCAAACTCCTCGTCGGTATACTGTTCTTCCGCATACTCCTTCAGATCGTCCACCATGGAGTGGCCCACCGCATCGGAGAAGGCCGCCTTCTGCCGCCACAGAATGGAATCCGGCAGCATGTGATCGTCCTCGAAGGCATGACGGAGCAGGTATTTCCCCATACCGTAGGTGTTCATCTTCATGGCGGGATCGATGCTCATGACATAGCGGGCAAACTCCAGATCCCCGAAGGGCACCCGCGCCTCGATGGCGTTGGCGGAGATGCACCGGTCCGCCCGGAGGACGTCATACATGTACAGTTCCCGCACCCGCTTCACGGACTCCTTCTGGAACTCCTCCGGGGAGGGGGCGAAATCCGTATACTTGTATCCGAAGAGCTCATCGGAGATTTCTCCCGTGAGGAGCACCCGCACGTCCGTCTGTTCATGGATGGCCTTGCAGCACAGATACATGCCCATGGATGCCCGGATGGTGGTGATGTCCCAGGTGCCCAGCAGGGCGATGACTTCCTCCAGGCTCTCCAGCACCTGCTTTCTCGTCATATAGACTTCCGTATGATCCGCCCCGATGTACTCCGCCACCTGCCGGGCGTATTTCAGATCGATGGCATCCTTGTCCATGCCGATGGCAAAGGTCCGGATGGGTTTTCCCAGAAGACGGGCGGCGATGGCGCACACCAGACTGGAGTCCAGTCCCCCGGACAGGAGGAATCCCAGCGGCGCATCCGCGTCCAGACGCTTGTCCACGCCGAGGATGAGAAGTTCCCGGATCTTCCGGCAGATGTCGTCCAGCTCGCCTGTGACCGTCTTTTGGACATCCGTCACATCGGCATAGCGGACGAACTCGCCCTTGTAGTAATAGTGTCCCGGCGGGAAGGGGCAGATTTCCTCACACAGTCCCACCAGGTTCTTCGCCTCGCTGGCAAAGACCATGGATCCGTCCGACATGGTCCCGTAGAACAGGGGCCGGATACCGATGGGATCCCGGGCGGCGATGAGGGTCTCCTCCTCCGCGTCGTAGATCAGCATGGCAAATTCCGCGTCCAGCTTGGAGAACATCTCCAGCCCGTACTTGTGGTACAGGGGCAGGATGATCTCACAGTCGGATCCGCTCTGAAAGGTGTAATCCCGTTCCAGTTCCGCCTTCAGCGGCCGGAAGAGATACAGTTCTCCGTTGCATACGCACATGTCCCCGTGCATGTGGAAGGGCTGCATTCCCTCCTTCGTCAGGCCCATGATGGCCAGACGGTGGAAACACAGATATCCCGTCTGCGTCTTCTCGATGCGGGACATATCCGGTCCCCGGGGGATGGTCCGGTCAAAATACTCCCGGATCTCCTCCTCACTCAGTGTCTGACTGGTAAATCCCATAATTCCGCACATAACAAAAAGCACCTCCGAATCAATTTGCGGCAGCTGTCCTGTTTTCTAGGACGAATAGCTGCTCATGATCCGCGGTGCCACCTAACTTACTGTTACCAGTCACTTTTCCGGGCCCCATTAGGCCCTCACGCCATAACGCCGCGCTTGTCGCGTCTTCCCTACTGGGTCTTCCCGTTCAGGTCGCTGCTCCGGAGTGTTCTTCCCCTGCCGCCGCGCACCGGATTTTCAGCACCACCGGTTCTCTGTGCCGCTTCTGGCAGGATACTTTTCTCTTTCAACGCATTTATTGTTATTTAGTTGATTTTTGCTTTGTTTATGGTGCAATAATACTCGTCTTGCCGAATTTTGTCAACAGAAAAGTGCAGATTCGTTCCTATTTCTTTTCGGTTGCCGCTGCCGGCGTTCGGTTGCTTTTTGCAGGGCCGCTTGATATAATTTTCTGACAGACCATTACATTATAAGAAAACGAGATGATACTGTGAATCTGCTCTACTGGTTAGAAAGTATCCGCACCCCGGCGGTCACCGCGGTGATGGAAAAGGTCACCTACTGCGGCGGAGAACTTGTTCTCCTGGCGGTGGGCATCATCGTGTTCTGGTGCATCAGCAAACCCTGCGGCTACTACGTGCTGTCCATGGGTTTTCTCGGCACCACCGTCAATCAGTTTCTGAAGATCCTGTGCCGGGTGCCGCGCCCCTGGGTCCGGGATCCCAGCTTTACCATCGTGGAATCGGCCCGGGCAGACGCCGGGGGATATTCCTTCCCCTCGGGGCACACCCAGAACGTGTTCGCCGCCTTCGGCGCGCCGGCCAGATATCTGAAAAAGGCCGCTGTGGTGATCCCCTGCGTCCTCATCATCCTGCTCACCGCCGTCTCCCGCATGTATCTGGGCGTCCACACGCCTTATGACGTGGGATTTTCCGTCCTGTTCGGGCTGGTACTGATGTTTCTTCTCTACCCCCTGTTCCGGGATATGGAGGAGCGGCCGGACAACGTCTATGTCTTCATGATCCTCATGCTTCTCATCTCCATCGCCTATGTGGTGTATCTGGAGTGTTCCGCCTTCCCGGCGGATGTGGACGGGGAAAATCTGGAGGAGGCGTTTAAAAACGGCTACATCACTCTGGGATGCTCTCTGGGACTTCCCATCGTGTTCCATCTGGACCGCACGAAGCTGAAGTTCGACACGAAGGCCGTCTGGTGGGCACAGATCCTGAAAGTGGTGCTGGGCTTTGCCCTTATCATGGGCATCCGCATGGGACTCAAGCCCCCTCTCACCGCTCTGTTCCACGGCCACGCGGCATCCAACGGTGTCCGCTATTTCTGCATGGTGATCTTCGCCGGCAGCATCTGGCCCCTCACTTTCCGCTGGTTCGGAAAGCTGGGACGGAAATCGTAAACGGGAGGACCTCACATGGAAGAGAACAAAAAACAGTCCATTTATGAGCTGCTGGATTTCAAGGTGACGGACATCGAGACCCACATCGGGCAGTCCCTGACGGCGGAGGAGCTCCATCTCAAGATGGAGAACCGCATGGGGACCCGCATGTCCACGGAAGAGGAAGGCGTGGTCTTCCTGTACTTGAACTACAAGATCTATGACGGGGACGACGGAAAGTTCCTCTTTGATCTGTCCACCCAGTCGGTGATCCGTCTGCCGGAAGGCGAGAAGGAAGTCTCCGGGGGGAACATCAAGGACCTGTCCGTCATCGCCACCGACGAGACCATCAAGGTCATTTACGACATCACGGAACACATGGGCATCGCCCCCATCGACCTGCGTCCCAAGGACCATCACGGACACCGGGAAGGTCGCCCGTAAAGGAAAGGAACAACGATTATGGCAAAACCTGCACTGGTCATCATGGCCGCCGGCATGGGCAGCCGTTTCGGAGGACTCAAGCAGATCACTCCGGTGGATGACTACGGCCACGCCATCCTGGATTTCTCTCTCTTCGATGCGAAGAGAGCGGGATTCGACACCGTGGTCTTCATCATCAAGCATGCCATCGAGAAAGAATTCAAGGAAGCCATCGGCAACCGCATGGAGCGGTACTTTGACGTGCGGTATGTGTATCAGGAGCTGGATGTGCTGCCGGAGGGATACTCCGTTCCCGAAGGCCGCACCAAACCCTGGGGCACGGCCCACGCCATCCTCACGGCGGCTCCCGCCATCGACGGATCCTTTGCCGTCATCAACGCCGATGACTTTTACGGCCGCACCGCCTTCTCCACCGTCTTCGATTTCCTGAGCGCTCAGGACGACGAGAACAAGCATGCCATGGTGGCCTACCGTCTGCGCAACACCGTGACGGAAAACGGTTCCGTCTCCCGGGGCATCTGCACCGCGGAAGACGGATATCTGAAGGATGTGACGGAGTGCCTGCGCATCGAGAAGGACGGAAATGACGCCCGTACCACGGAGGACGACGGCAAGACCTGGACGGCGCTGTCCGGCGACACGCTGGTCTCCATGAATCTGTGGGGCTTCGGCCACGGCATCCTGGATGCCTTCCGGTCCGGCTTCCCCGCGTTCCTGGACAAAAACCTTCCCGTCAACCCCATGAAGTGCGAATACTTCCTGCCGGTGGTGGCGGATCAGGAGCTGAAGGCCGGACGGTGCACCGTGCGGCTCCTCCCCTGCGACGAGACCTGGTACGGCATGACCTACCGGGAGGACATCCCCTCGGTCAAGGCAGCCATCGACAATATGAAGAAACAGGGCATCTACCCCGAGAAGCTCTGGGAATAACAGGAGGATAAGTATGAATGTACTGGTAACCGGCGGCACCGGTTTTATTGGAAGCCACACCTGCGTGGAACTGCTGGAAAAGGGCCACGACGTGGTGATCATCGACAATCTGGTCAACTCCAGCCCCAAAGTCGTGGACCGCATCCGCACCATCACCGGCCGGGACGTCACCTTCTACAAGGAGGATGTCCGGAACCGCAAGGCACTGGATGAGATCTTCGAAAAACACAACATCGGCTGCGCCATCCACTTCGCCGGCCTGAAGGCCGTGGGCGAGAGCGTGCGCATGCCCCTGGAGTATTACGACAACAACCTGAACTCCACCATCACCCTGTGTGAAGCCATGCGGGATCACAACTGCAAGAACATCATCTTCTCCTCCTCCGCCACGGTGTACGACAGTGCCAACAAGGTCCCTCTGAAGGAGACGGATCTCACCGGCAACTGCACGAACCCCTACGGATGGACCAAGTACATGTCCGAGCAGATCATGCGGGATACCGCCTTCGCCGATGAGGAATGGTCCGTCACGCTGCTGCGTTACTTCAACCCCATCGGGGCCCATCCCTCCGGACTCATCGGAGAGGATCCCCGGGGCATCCCCAACAACCTCATGCCCTACATCTCCCAGGTGGCGGTGGGACGTCTGGACCATCTGAACGTGTTCGGCGATGACTACGACACTCCCGACGGCACCGGTGTCCGGGATTACATCCACGTGGTGGATCTGGCGGCAGGCCATGTGGCTGCCATCGATTACATGGAAGACCACAAGGGCGAGAACGTCTTCAATCTGGGGACCGGAACCGGCTACAGCGTGCTGGACATGGTCCACAGCTTTGAACGGGTCAACAACATCAAGATCCCCTATGAGATCGCCCCCCGCCGTGCCGGCGATCTGGCCACCACCTACTCCAGTCCGCAGAAATCCGCGGAAGTGCTGGGATGGAAGGCCAAATACAATCTGGACGACATGTGCCGGGATTCCTGGAACTGGCAGTCCAAGAACCCCATGGGATATGACACCGAGGAATGACAAACATATCAAAATTACTCCCGCAGATCGAATTGATCTGCGGGAGTTTGTTGTTGTCTTGGTCTGTTACAGCTTGGTTGCGGTGACGGTGACCACGGTATCGTCGGACATGGTGCCCTTCTGGAGATCGTAGCTGAAGGAATACTCCGCCACTTCCACGGGAACGCATTCCACGGAGAAATCCGTGTAGTTGGGGATTCCGGCAACGATCATCTCTTCGCCGTCTCCCAGCTTCGCCGTGCAGGTTCCGTCCTTCACATTTCCCTTCTGGCTGCCCGGAGCCACGAACAGGGTCCGGTTGAGGCTGGCGCCGGCCACGTTCTCGATGACGATATTGGCCATGAATTTCTCGCCCAGTCCGGGAGCTTTCATCCGAACGGTCAGGTTCAGGCTGCCCTCTCCATTGGGATCATCCACCACCGGGGCCTTCACGGCACCTCCGGCTGCAGGTTTCTTTGCTTCCTTCTTTGCAGGTGCGGGTTTGTCTCCGCCTTCCTTCTTCTGTCCTCCCAGGACTACGGCGGCAGCGGCTGCACCGGCCAGTGCAATTCCCGCAGCGATCAGTTTCACATTCAAACTCATGATTGTCCCTCCATCCTGTTTTGGATGCAACTTACTTGCTTCATGAGTTTAAAGTACCATATTTCCGGTTGTTATACAAGATTGTCTTTCTGTATGGAAAGGACCGTTATTCCGCGGCATCCTTGCGGACTTCGGTATGCACCGGCACGCCGTTGACTTCCACGCCGCCGTCCACGGGGATCACGAGACACATGCGTCCGTCCACCATCTTCGTTTTCACCTGATGGGTGTATTCCGGCACAACGGAGACCTTCACCACCGGAGTCACGATCTCGAATTTCCGGCTCTCGATGATGTTGCCGGGGACCAGGCCGGCATCCTCGCCGAACTGTTCGCCGCATTTTTCCCGGAAGGAATCCACACGTTCCTCGTCCACGCCGCTCTGGCGGAGGATCTCCGCCACATCGTCGGAGGACAGCTCCAGCGGCTCCGGCACCTTGGCCTGTTTATATTCCTCCATACGGTCCCGGATCTGCTGATGCACGGACTGCACCACATCAAACCGGCACGCTCCCTCCAGCGCCTCCGTAATGGCATCGGCAAAGGCTTCCTTCTGCTCACCGGGAGCCATGGGAGATTTTGTCCGGAACACCGCGTCCACAAACTCACGGTGCATCATGGACGTATCCTTGCAGTACAGCAGAGCATTGTAGATATTGGTGTGACGGTCATCGAAGGCGGGGAACAGAAAGCCCAGTTCCGGCGCTCCCACAACCGGGACGGATTCGTCCAGACGGAACTGCTCCTCCCCCGTATCGTAGCCCAGCTCCGCCTTCCGGCTCTTCACCGGGCAGATGGCACAGAGGATGAATCGGAACGTTTCATCGGAGTTGTCCATCTGGGTCTGGCGGTCGCTTCCCCGGAAGGGAACGTCATAGACATCATAGGCCAGAAGGATGAGATAATTGGACTGATCCTTCAATGACAGCACCTCGATGATCTTCCGGCACAGCGCTTCCCGCAGCTGCGGATCCTCCAGTTTGGTCTCCCGCAACGCCATGAGGAGCTTGTGCTCCTCCCCGTCGATGACCTGCTGAGACGTAAACTCCAGATCGTTCAGAGTGCGTCCGATCTTACCCGACAGGGCCTTTTTCATCAGTTCGATGTATTTTTCCGTATCGTTTTTCTCCATCACCGCCAGAGACTGTTCAAAGGAGGAGATGATCTGTTTCTCCCCGTTGACGTAGCAGCCGTAGATGCGGGTGATATTGGTACGCTCCGGCGTCAGGTGCCGGCGCAGTTCGCTGATTTCCCGTTGATTCATAGTATTCCTCAAAAGCAAAATTTCGCACCTGCCGTGAACGGCAGATGCGAAAGACATCTTATCATATCCGGGATGCTCTTTCCAGCATCTTTTTGTTCTTTACAGCACTTCCGGGTGCGCTTTCAGATAGTCCAGAAGCTCGCAGACGTAGGCATTGCAGTGACCGCCGCCGGCACCGACACCGGTCTGGCGCTGCACTTCCTCCAAGGTGGTGGCACCCTCTTTCACCGCGCTCTTGAAGACCCACCACTGCACGCTGCCGCAGCGGCATACCAGATCATCGTCCTTCAGTTCCGACGGTTCGATGCGAAAGGCAAAGGACGGATAGCCGGCATACCCGTCATTGAGGGTGTACCGTCCGTTCTTCTTTACTTTCGGGGCTTCCGGTTTTTCCTTGTTTTTCTTTCCAAACAGCATGGTCTCGTCCTCCTCTTTGTCGCATAAACGGGTTTCCTTCCCTCTGATTGTATCCTGTACACCGGCGATTGACAAGAAAAGATCCCGGAAGGATCTTCCGGGATCTCAAAGTGTCGGATGCTCTCAGGCTTCCAGATAGACAGAAGGATGAGATTTGTACGTGGCAAGGCTCACACTCACCGTGGCAATAAGACAGCATATGGCGCCGGGCACCGTGGCACCCAGTCCGAAGGGCAGTCCGATGGCCTTCCACAGGATGGTGACGGCAAAGCCCGCCAGCATGCCGGAGATGATGCCCGCCTTGGTGGCTTTCTTCCAGTAGAGGGCGACGAATGCGGGGATGCCGCAGGCCGCCGCATAGAAGCTCCAGGCAAACATGAGGATATCGTAGGCATTCTTGATATACAGTGCGATAACCAGAGCGGCCAGAGGCAGGATGACGGCGAACAGACGGGAGAAGAGAAGTTCCCGTTTCTCCGGCATCTTGGGATTGATGGTCTTGCCGATATCGTGGACGCAGGTCTGCACGGAGACCAGCAGGTAACTGTCCGCGGTGGACATGATGACGGACAGAAGGCCCGCCAGAGCAAGTCCCGTCAGTCCCACCGGCAGTACTTTTACCGCCAGAGCGGGAACCACGGCGTCGGTGGATCCAAAGGTCTCCAGCACATTGTCTCCCAGAATCTGATGGCCGATGATGCCCATCAGATACACCAGAAGGATGGTGAGGCCGTAGACCGTGGTACCGAGGAACATGCCTCGTTTCGCCGATTTGTCCGATTTGGCCGCAAAGGCCCGCTGCCACATCTCCGCACCGGCCAGGGTGAACACCAGATAGGTGACGATGTCCCCCACGATGCTGCCGTTGATGTACGGCTTCGTCAGTTCCGGAGAGAGGTTCGCGGTGAAGTTCGACCAGCCTCCCACGTAATGTACGGCGGAGGTGGGGATGAGGATGTATACGAACAGAAGCAGCATGTAGAACTGGAATACATCCGTGAACACCACACCGAACAGGCCGGAGGTGGCGGTGTAGAGCATGAAGACGATGCATGCGATCATGGCGCCGGCTTCATAGGAGATGCCCACATTGCCGCCCAGCATCTTGATGATGGTGGCGGTGGCGGTGACCTGAGAGGCCACGGTGCCCATCATGGTAAAGGCTACCATGCAGGCCAGAATGATCTTTGCCGTCTTGCCAAACCGCTTTTCAAACAGTTCCGGCATGGAGGTGATGTCATGCCTCGTTCCCATGCGGGAGATCCTTCCGGAGATCCCGGAGAAGATAAACATGCCGATGAGATACGGCAAGGCGGTGGTGATCGCCATGGTACCGAAGCTGTATGCTTTTCCTGCTCGTCCCATCAGTCCGCTGCCGCCAATGATCGTGGCACAGACGGTGGCCATCAGGATGAGGGGGCCGAAGGAACGTCCGGCTACGTAGTAGTCTTCCGATCCCTTGATACGACGGACGAAATACAGGCCGATACTGACCATTGACACCAGATAGACTCCGATGATGACAAGGTCCAGGGTGCTGAGGATTGAATGGTCCATACTTTCGTTCCTTTCCTTTGTTTTTCCCGAAAAAAGCATGAAAATACCGGACCCTCTGTTTTATGGTTCGGCATTCTTCGCTGCAAGGTGAAATTGTCATGGATCCGGGGGAGCAGCTTTCGCTGACGATCCACTTCCTTTCGGATTCTGCACGATGTTTCCTCGGGTCAACTTTATTATACTAAATGGTAAAAGAAATTGCAAATTTCTGAAGCATATTCTTTTCGGTTAACCAAAAAGAAATGGGACCCCGAAGGGTCCCATTCGACTCATTGGCTGATTCAGGCGGTCTTCTCGTCGTAGAAATCCACGGATACATTGGT